>Ga0193727_1000763_pt1 | contig 12869 bp, 6 predicted proteins | sample H2c2metaG_FD_143051 | JGI IMG/M metagenome (GOLD analysis project Ga0193727, IMG submission 143051) | Soil microbial communities from a riparian zone of the East river system, Colorado, United States - H2c2 | ecosystem: Environmental > Terrestrial > Soil > Riparian zone | place: USA: East River...
GCATCGGACTCCAGGTTCACACCATGGGTCCCGTTCTTTTTCCGCAGATTGCTTTCGCCTGGTTCCAGGTCGCGCTGTTCGGGATAGTAGTGCTTGCCCCGATGAGCGCACGCGCGCGAACGGGTTGTCTTGCCCTGTTGCTGTACGGTTGGCTCGTTCTTCTGGCAGGTTGTGCCAAGGCGCTGGCGCTTGGCGGGACGGCTCCGAATTTCAACTACGACGACAAGTATTTTTTCGCCCTGGCCATAATCGAATGGTTGGTGTTGTGGCGCATCGTCAGCTCCCTCTTGCGCGGGACTCCGACCGTTCCGACCTTGATGACCGTTTCAGCGATGGGAAGCGTCGCGATCGCATACCCCTATTGGCACACCCGCCCTGCACTTCCGGACACGAACTGGGCGCAGTACGCCAAGAGGATAGAGGTAGGAGAGACCCTCGATGTGCCTATCTACCCTCCACCGTGGTTCTTTCACGTTGCAGGCCAGGGAAAGCAGCTCACCATTGCGCTGCAGCCGGCCGATGCGGTGCATCAGGATGCGGCTCATCCTGTACTGCAACCCGGCAGTCAGCTGTACAGGGAATTCAATATTGCTCATGCGCAGGCGACCGCCCTGAGGATCATCATTGAAGATGGCAAGGAGTCGGCAGCTCTGCATGCGCCCGACTCGATCCCGTTCAGGCCGGCGCCGGGCAACTACGTCGCCTCAGGCACGTTCGGCATCCAGAGCGCCGCGCTGAAAGACCTCGAATGCCTACGCAACGACCCTGACGGTATCGGCGCGTCTGTGCTGTTGAATCATGCCGGCAAAGAGAAGGTTCTCTGGCACGGCGAGACCGACCCTTTTCATTTTTCCGCGGACCGCGGTCCCCAGCACTTTCGCGTCGAAAGCATCGACATCGGCGAAGATGATGAGTTGATCTATCGCGTCGACTCCGGCCATGGAGGACACAACGTCAGTTGCGACTGGACCTATGTCCGCGACTTTGTTCTGCGGCGCCGCGGCGACGTGGGCTCGTTCAGAGCCGGCCCCGGCGCAATATTCCAGGACGGTTTCGACTGATGGAATTCCGGCATCGGTACGAGACACGCATCCGGGCACACGGTAACCGGTGCGTTGCAAGTCACATCTGAGGTGTTCGTTGAAAGCACTTCGTCAATTGTCCGATTTCCTGTTGCCGCGCTACATTCTTTTGCCTGCGTGCGCGCTGTTCTTCCTGCTGATCCTCGCCTTTGGCGATCCGCCGAAGGCGAACGGGCTCGATCCGGCATGGACCGAAGTGCTCGCGTGGGGCTTTCTGAACCACGCGAAATGGGGTAGCGACCTTGTCTACATGTACGGTCCGCTCGGGTTCGTGCATCCCTACGCGTCGTATGTAAGCGGAGCATTCCCGGCGTTCATGGTCGGACAGATCGCTTTGGCGGGCGCATTCCTCCTCTCGATTTCGATGATGTTCCGCGACGCGCGCGTGTACGAGTTCGGGCTGTTCGCGCTGGCGTTTGTCTTTTCCTTCTATCGCTGGCCTGGAGATGTTTCCTGGCTCCTGACGCTGCTGTTCGCGACAACGGGCCTGGTCAACTGCTGTCGGCGGCGAGACCGTTCGGCATATGTGGCGATATTGGTTCTCGCCCCGCTCTTCGCCGCTATCGCCTTGACAAAGTTCAGCGCGTTGCCGTTCGCTGCATTGTGTCTGGCGAATGCTTCCGTCGTGTGCATGCTCGAGCGCAACTGGCGCTGCGCACTGACGATTCCGGCGCTGTTTGTCTTGGCGCTGATCGCCGAATGGCTGGCGTGCGGGCAGAACCTGCTCGACCTGCCCCGATATGTGGCGTGGGGACTCGAGTTCTCGCATGGCTACCGGCACGCGATGGGACTGCGTGCGTCGATGGGCCTCGAAGTGGCCGGTTTGGCGGTACTGTTCTTCTTTGTCGGAACCGGTATACATGCGGCGTGGCGTGCACGTTCGAACCGGGCGGCGCTCGTATCGATCGGCCTCGCTCCCGCAGCTGCGGCGTTTTTCTGGGTCGCTTACTTCACGCGCGCCGATGATTTTCACTGGCCGAGCTTCTTCGCGGCGATGTCACTGCTTCCGTTCGTGGTGTTGCGCAATGCGTACTTCGCAAGAACCCGCGCCGGCGTGATGTCACTTCTGGCGGTTACTTGTGCCTGTGCCGCGATGAGTTTCATCATCACGCCCGCCAGCGCGATTCCCCAGGCAGCTTTTGACAGGATTCGTAGCAACCTGAGCTCGCTTGTCGACCTGCGCGGATTGCGCAACGAGCGCGACGAGGAATGGAGGATCCTGGCCGCTTCCGAGGTATTGCCGAGGATACGGAAGCGTGTCGGCCGTGCGCGCGTCGATGTGATTACCTGGCAGCAGGAGACGATCCTGCTCAACGACCTGAATTACGCGCCGCGGCCAGTCTTCCAAAGTCACGTTGCGTACACGGCAAAACTCGCTCGTCTCAACGAGTCCTACTTCCTAGGACCAAGTGCTCCCGATTTTGTGCTTCTGCGCCTCGACGCCTCCGACAACCGCGTGCCGATGAGCGAGGATGGCCTCGCCTTGCTCGGGCTGCTCAGACGCTATCGACCGGTGCTGTTCGAAAAAGGCTTTCTGCTGCTGCAACGTGATCCGCTTGCGACGGCCGCTGCGATTGTCCCTCCACCGTCGACGACGCACGCAGATCTTGGCGCCCCAGTCGCGGTCGCCGCCACGGCGGCGCCTGCCGTCGCTTTCATCGATGTCGAGCTGAATCCATTTGGAAGATTGTATACATTATTCTTCCCCGAACCCGCCCTCGGCATCACGATTGAAACCGATGCGGGCGAATCGCTGCACTACAAGCTGATTCGCCTGACCGCTTCGTCCGGCTTCCTTATGAATCCGGTAATCCGGTTCGCGAATGACTGGCTGCCCCTGTACTTCTCCAGGCCGCTTGCGCGCGTCCGCAGCGTGCGCATCGACAGCGAATCGCCGTGGGACCGGCTGCTGTTTCAGCGCGATTTCAACTTCGCCTGGACGCCGATCGAGATACTGCGGACCGATTCGCCCACAGCCCCAGCTGACCTGCTCAATGCGCTGTACCCGGGATTCAATCTGGAACCGGCCACGACGCGCAGCCCGCTCCGGGTGGTCAAGGAAGACGGCTCGGATTCGCTGTTCCTGCATGCGCCGGCCACCCTTTCGTTCAACCCGACACCTGGGTATTACCGGATTTCCGCGATATACGGTATCCAGAACACCGCCCTGACCGATCCGGACTGCGTCCGGGCGAGTCCCGATGGCGTCGGCATCACACTGGTGCTGCGCCATGGCGACAAGGAGACACCGCTGTGGCACGGCGGCGTCGATCCATTTCACGTGGCCCAGGATCACGGTGCGCAGCACCTGCGGATTTTTGCCAATATCCGCGCGGGCGACAGCGTGGACTACCGGGTCGACGTGGGCGGCGGCAAGAATTCGGACTGCGACTGGAGTTACTTGCGCGACCTGAAATTCGTCCGCTCGACCGACCCCGATTTCGAGCGGGTCTTCGCGGATGGATTTGACTGATGCGCGCAATGTGCCCTTGTCGAGGGGAGAACCTGGCCCGCTGATTCCTGCTTGGTCGACCCGCACGAGCCGCGAGCCAGGTGCAGCGCGGGGTATACTATTGTTTCCAGCAGCGGAGCGTTGGCGGGGCACGACCCGGCCGGTCCGTATTGCGCCCTTTGCAGCGGCAGGATCCACCCGAAATGAGCGGCACCGAGAACCTCGACAAGCTGTATCAGCAGCGCTTTCCGGAGGCCGAGCTGGCGCAAAAGAATGCGATCTGGAAAGTGTTGTGCGCAAGCTTCTTCCAGCGCTATGTCGCCGCGAACGCGACCGTCGTCGACATCGGCGCAGGCTATTGCGAGTTCATCAACAACATCCGTGCCGGGCGCAAGATCGCGGTTGACCTCAATCCGGACGTACAACGGTTTGCCGATGCCGACGTGCAGGTGATCAATGCACCCTGCAGCGCAATCGCGCAGATCGAATCATCCAGCGTGGATGTCGTTTTCATGAGCAACTTCCTCGAGCATCTGCCGGGGAAAGCTGCCGTGCTCGACACGTTCAACGAGGCAAATCGCATTCTGCGCGAGGACGGCCGCATCATCGTGCTGCAACCGAACATCCGATTTCTTCCGGGCGAGTATTGGGATTTTTTCGATCATCACACGCCATTGACCGACCGCAGCCTGGTCGAAGGCCTGCAGCTCGCCGGCTTCTCGCCCAGCATCGTTCATCCCCGGTTTCTCCCGTACACAACCAAGAGCCGCCTGCCGAAAGCCGCTTTTCTCGTACGTCTGTACCTGCACCTGCCGCTGCTGTGGTACCTGTTCGGCAAGCAGGCACTGGTCGTGGCCGTCAAGAAGCGGCCAGGCTGAGGCCATGACCATGGGTGGCCAGCATTCCGCCGCGCGTTCGCCGGTGTCGACGCCGATCAAGTTCGTGTTTGCCGGTGCCGTTGCGGCTGCGGTGAACTTCTGCGCACGCATTGTCCTGAGCCACTTCGTAGCGTACAGCACCGCGATCGTGCTGGCGTTCCTGCTGGGACTGGTCACGGCATTCCTGTTGAATCGCCAATTCGTTTTTCGCGGCGCCACGAACCGGTTGCACTCGCAGATTCTCTGGTTCGTGGCGATCAACCTTCTGGCTCTGGCGCAAACGCTGCTGATCAGCCTTTTGCTGGCGCGGATCGTGCTGCCCGAACTCGGCATTGCATGGCACCGGGAGGAAATCGGCCATGCCTTCGGCATCGCCGTACCGATCTTCACCAGCTACCTTGGCCATCTGCGCCTGACATTCCGCTAGATGCAATCCGACCAGCCCAGCATCGAGCTCGCCCCGGCGCCCGCGTCAAGCGCCGGGCCGCCCGAGCGCGCAAGGATCGCGGGACTGCTGTCTGCACGCCAGCTAACCTTGGCTACAGTGCTGTTCTTCCTGCTGGTGGCATCGCTGCGCCTGTCCCTGATCTATTTCTTCGGTTTCGACTCCCCTTATTCGGATCAGTGGGACGCCGAAGGCTGGACCTGGTTGCGACCGTATCAGGAGGGACACATCGATTGGCGCACGTTGTTTGCCCCGCACAATGAGCACCGGATCGCCTGGGCGCGTCTGGTGTCGCTCGCACTTTTCGCTCTCAACAACGAGCAGTGGGACAACCTTGTTTCGGCGACACTCAACGTGTTTCTCGTTGCGACTGCCTGCGCGCTCGTATTCCGGAAAATGCTGAAACTGCTCGCACCGATAATGTGGCCGGTGCCGGTATTTCTGCTCGCGGCTTGCTGCCTGCCATGTGGGCACGAAAATCTCCTGATCGGCTTCCAGATCGAGTTTTATCTTCTGGTCATGCTCACCGTCCTCGGTGTGTGGCTCGCCGCGACGCGACCGACCAGCGTCGCCGGCACCATCGTGCTGGGTGCGCTTGCATTCGCCAGCATTTTCACGCTGGCCTCGGCACTGTTTACGCCCGTGGCAATCGCCGGCGCTGCGGCATTGCGTGTTCGGGAAAAAGGCGAATCATGGCTGCGTGCACTGCCGCTGTTTGCGATCCTTGCATCGGCGACCGTGACCGGGATCTTGCTGCTGGTCAACGTCCCGTCGACCTTGCGCGCCGGCGACATTTACGAATGGCTGGCGGCATTGCGCGTGGTCGCGAGTTGGCCGCTTCCTGCGTCATGGCTGGCTGTCGCGCTACTGTGGTCGCCGCTGCTTGTCGGCGGTATGGCGATGATGCGTCGACGCGGTGCGGACGGCAGCGCGATTTGCGCACTCGTGATCGGCGCGTGGACGGCCGCACAGATTGCTTCGATCAGCTACGGTCGTGCGCACGACCTGAATTATGTGCACTCGCGCTATACCGACATTCTCGCTTTGACCGTGTTCGTGAACACGTTCTTCTGTCTGCGCTTGCTGGGCTCCAGTCGCGAGCCGGCGCAAGCCAGGACCAGGGTGCTGCTCGCGAGCCTCTGGCTCACGGCAATCGCCGGCGGCTATGCTGTTCAGGGTGTCATCGGGTTAAAGGAGATGCAGGACTTTGCCGCTTCCCGGCAAATGCAGTCGGACAACGTACGAAGCTACGTGCGTGGCTGGGATAGATCGATCATCGAGACGGCCATGCCCTGGAATCTTCCTTACCCGAACAAACCGCGCTTGAAGATGATGCTCGACGACAAGACCATACGCCAGATGCTGCCCGCCGGCACGCGCACGCCCATCCCGCTGGGCGCCTCTGATGGCGGTTTCAATCCCAACGGGTTGCCGGATTCCTTTCCCCGGGCGCAGGGCCGTGGAGTCTACGGCAGCTATGAGTTCGGCAGGGGCAATGACAATACGGCGCGCAAGAGCGCCAACGGACTGCACAGCCGGTTTCCCTACCTGCTCTTCTACGTCGCCGGTGACATGGGCCAGGAAGGCATTACCCTTGCGTTGCAGGCGGCGGACGGCACTGCGCCACGCCTGATCGGATCAGGGTCGGCGGCGAGCGCGTCCTGGAGGGAAGTCGTCGTCGCCACGCCAGCGAATGATTTCAGCGTTCAGGCCCGCGATGAAAGCCATGCTCACTGGTTCGCCTTCACGCCGCCGCTGGAACTGGGCCGACTGTCGGCGTGGACCCATCGGCTGCTGGAAATTTCACCCCTGCTCTTGCTGATCTGGCTGCTGACGGCGGGCTTTGCCCTGCTGTTCTCGTGCATGTTGCGCTTGCATGCCATGGATTTGCGCGGGTCAGAAGCGCATTTGCAGGCGGATTCGGTGACGTAACCATGAAAGTCAAGATCACCTGACAGGCCGTCGACCATCATGCCTCAGCAAAACCCAGCGCCAACCTCGGCCGAGCGCGCAGTGCAGTCCGCCCTCTCTGCGACCGCAATCCTCGTGCTCGGCATGCACCGCAGCGGCACGTCGGCGATTGCCCGCGTACTCAATCTGCGCGGCGCCGATCTCGGGCGCGACCTGTTGCCGGCCAAGCAGGACAACGAACGCGGTTTCTGGGAGAACGCGGCGATCCTCGGCCTGCACGAGCGATTTTTCGCCCGGCAGCAATGGCAGTGGCACGACCTGCTGACGCCGAAAACCGGCTGGCAGCACGACGCGCCAGCGCGTGAATTGGTTGCCGGCTTGCCGGCCGTGCTCGAGCAACAGTATGGAGACAGCAGGCTGCTCCTGGTCAAGGATCCGCGCCTGTCGCTGCTGGCGCCGCTATGGATCGAGGCCCTCGCCGCGCAGCGCACGCGCGTTGCGTTCGTGATCATGGTCCGACATCCGGATGAGATTGCCGCATCACTGGCCAAGCGTGACGGGTTTTCTCCGGCGCGCTCGCACTGGCTGTGGCTGCAGCATGTCGTAGAGGCGGAGCGTGCCACACGCGGGCACGCGCGCGTGTTCGTGCATTACGAACGGCTGCTGGCCGACTGGCACGGCGAACTGGCGCGCGTCGGCAAACAGCTCGACATCACCTGGCCGGCGCAACCCGCCGACTTCGAGCGCGCGGTTGCGCAGTTCATAGCACCGGAGCTGCGCCATCATCGCGGCGGCAGCGAAGCGAATGCCGCGTTGCCGCCCATGATCCGGCGTGTCTATGAACGCACCTGCGTCGCGGCGTCTGACGCCGTGTCGGCTGCGGCCGGCTTCGACGACGTATTGACGGGCTTCGATGAATGGATGCAGCTGGCTGCGCCACTGGTTCACGACCTGACGCGACAGCTGACCGATGCCGAGGCGCAGCACGCACTGGAAATCGACAACGCGCGTGTCGCGTTCTCGGCGCGCGCGGCAGAAATCGCCGCGGCGCGATCGAACATCGACGCCCTGGCAGTCGAACTGGAACAAGCACGCGCCGCGCATGACGCGCGCGATCAACTCGAGGCGGACCTGCGTGCACAACTGCAAGACCGCGATGGGCAAATCGAGCGGGCACGCGCGGCGTTCGCAGCGAAGGAGGCCGAAGTCGACGCGGCGCGCAACAATATGGCGGAGTTGAACGCCGATCTGGATCGCGCGCGCGCGACGATCGAGGTGAAGGATCGCGAGATCGAGGTCGCCCGCATTACGACCGAGGCGAAGGATCGCGAGATCGAAGTCGCCCGCGCAAACATCCAGGCATTGGCTGCCGAGATTGCGCAGGCGCGTGACGTTTTCGCGCTGAAGGAAAAGGAAATTGCCGTCGCGCAGCACGCCCTGGCGGACCTGCAGGACTCGCTGCTATTGAAGGATCGCGAGATCGACGCCGCGCGCGGCAACATCGACGGACTCGTCGCCCAGATCGATGCGGCACGCCGCAACATCGACAATCTGGTTGCCGAAATCGATCGCGCGCGTCAGGCGCATGGTGCACGCGACGCGACCGAGGCCGCTCTGCGGCAGACGCTCTGGTACCGGCTGGGCCACCGCTTGGGTCTGATCGGCGGCAAGGACCGATGAGCACCGCCACCGATCAGCCGGCGTTCCTCCAGTTCATGGTCGAATCGCCGCCGGAAGGCGCGATCGTCGAGGATGAAGTACGCATCGACGGCTGGTGCCTGGCGAGCAACGATGCACCGGTGGTCATTCGCGTGCGCGCCGCGCAGGAACTTCTCGAACTGAGTACGAGAACCGCGCGGCCCGATGTCGCCGCGTCGTTTCCGCACCTCGCCACGGCCGCAATCAGCGGCTTCAGTGGGGCGCTGCCGCTGCCGCCGGGCCGGTACGATATCGCGATTGACGCGCGCTGCGACCAGGGCGACTGGCGTCCGCTCGGAACGCGCTCGGTTGTCGTCCGCACGACGCCGCTGCGCGCGAGCGTCGACACGCCAGCGGCGCTGAGCGCGCAGCAAGGCCCGGTTCGTTTTTCCGGCTGGTGCGTGCATCCGAAATTGCGCATCGCCGATTTGCGACTTTCCGTCGGCGCGATTCAGGGCGCGTGCCGGTACGGATCCGAACGCGCGGACGTCGCGGCGGCGCTGCCCGGCATTCCGGGCGCGGAACGCGCCGGCTTCGAGGCGATGCTCACCGTGCCGGCGGGTACCTGGCCGCTCGCGCTGACCGCGGTGCTGGAAAACGGCAGCGAAGTCACGCTCGAATGGCCAGCGCCATTGCATGTGCGCGCACTGCCGCTGGGCAATCGCTTGCGCCGTGCGCTGGGCCGCGTGGTTGGCCTCGTGCGCTATGGCTGGCATTTGGCGCGTACCTGGATCCGGGACAACCGCCGGCTGCCGCGGCCGCACGAGTTGCCGGCCATGATCCGCTTCGCGCTGGAACGTTATCGGCAGAAAGGCATCGATCCGGCGCAGGTGCCGCCGGGATTCGCACTTGCCGAACCGATCGATCCTTATAGCGCGTGGCAATCGGTCAACCAGTTCACTGCGGCGCGACGTACCGACGTCGAGCAACGCCTGGCCTCGGCTGCGAACCTGTCGTTGCTGTCGGTCGTGATGCCGGTCTATAACCCGCCGCTCGACTTGCTTTCCGCCGCAGTCGACAGCGTGCGCAACCAGGTCTACGCGAATTGGGAGTTGTGCATCGCCGACGACGCAAGCACCGACGCCGGCGTGCACGCGTATCTGGCGCAGGTCGCAGCGCGGGATTCCCGCGTGCGCGTCGTGGCGCGCGACAGCAACGGCAACATCAGTGCGGCAACGAATTCGGCGGCGCAACTGGCCAGCGGTGAGTTTCTCGTCTTGCTCGATCAGGACGACCTGCTGACGCCGGACGCGCTCGCGGAGATCGCACTGTGCGCCGCGGCGCGGACCGATGCCGACATCATCTACTCCGACGACGACAAGATCGACTCGAGCGGACGCCGCTTCGCGCCGCAGTTCAAGCCGGACTGGTCGCCGGAACTGCTGCTAGGCTACATGTACTTCAGCCACGTGTTTGCCGTGCGTCGAAGCCTGTATACACGCGTCGGCGGTATGCGCCTGGGCTTCGAAGGTTCGCAGGATTACGACTTCGCCCTGCGCGCATCCGAGCAGGCGCGCGCGATCGCACATGTGCCGCAGGTGCTCTACCACTGGCGCGTGTTGCCGGGATCGACCGCCGCTTCTGGCGCGGCCAAGCCGCAAAGCTTCGAAGCGGGACGGCGCGCGGTACAGGAGGCGTTGCAGCGGCGCGGCATCGCCGGAAGCGCGCGCCAGCCGGAATGGGCGCGCAAGGCCGACGTCGGCATCTTCGCCATCGAATTTCCGGACGACGGCCCGAAGGTCAGCATCATCATTCCGACGCGCAACGGCCTGTCGATCCTGCGCCGCTGCATCGATTCGCTCGCCGCGACGACCTATGGCAACTACGAAGTCATCGTCATCGACAATGACAGCGACGATCCGGCAACGATCCAATACCTGGGCCAGCTGCCGCACCGCGTCGAACGCATTTCCAATCCGCGCGGTCGCTTCAACTTCGCCTTCATCAACAACCGCGCCGCCGAACGCGCCAGCGGCGACCTGCTGCTGTTCCTCAACAACGACACCGAAGTGATCGAGCCGCGCTGGCTCAGCCAGATGGTCGGCTACGCCGGCTTCGCCGGTGTCGGTGCGGTCGGCGCACGCCTGCTGTTTCCGGACAAGCGCATCCAGCACGCCGGCATCGTCCACGGTTATTACCGCGGCCTGGCGGGGCCTGCGTTCAAGCTGGCGCCGGCCTGGGACAACGGCTACCTGTCGTATGCGCGTGTCGCGCGCAACTACTCGGCCGTTACCGCGGCCTGCCTGCTGACGCCGCGCCGGATATTCGCCGAAGTGGGCGGCTTCGACGAAGTGAATTTCGAAGTCGCCTACAACGACGTCGACTACTGCTACCGGCTCGCCGGGCGCGGTTTGCGCAGCGTCTACTGCGCCGATGCCGAGTTGTATCACCACGAAGGCCATTCGCGCGGCTTCTTCGACCGGCCGCAGGAAATCGCCGCGTTCCGGCGCAAGTATTCCGGCATGCGCGACCCGTACTACAGTCCGCACCTGTCACTCGATGACGAGCGCTTCACCATAAAACCGCGCCATTATCGACCGTCCGCCGCGGCGCCGGTGCGCGCGCTGATGTGCGCCTTCAACCTCAACTGGGAAGGCGCGCCGTACAGCCAGCTCGAGCTGACCCTGGGACTGCGTCGCGCCGGGCATATCGATCCAGTCGTGTTCGCGCCGAAGGATGGCCCGCTGCGAGCGGCCTACGAGCAGGCAGGCATTACCGTGCATGTGTTCGATCATCCGCTGGCCGGCGTGTTCGACGAGGCCAACTACGATCGCGCGCTCGACCGCTTCGGCGATTTCATTCGCACGCTCGGCGTCGATGTCGTCTACGGCAATACCCTGCAGACGTTCTATGCGATCGATGCGGCGCGGCGTGTCGGAGTGCCGGCTTTGTGGAATCCGCGCGAGAGCGAGCCGTGGCAGAGCTACTTCAATTTTCTGCCCGCACCGCTGGCAGCGCGCGCGCTGCGCTGCTTCGAGCACCCCTATCGCGTGATCTTCGTCGCCGAAGCAACGCGCAACGTGTGGGCACCGCTCGACAGCCGCGGCAACTTCTGCGTGATCCACAACGGTCTGGACCTTCACCGGCTGAACAGCGAAGCCGGACGTTTTCCACGCACGCAGGCACGTCGCGATCTGGGCATCGGCGACGCCGACGTCGCGCTGCTGCTGCCGGGCACCGTCTGCGAACGCAAGGGCCAGCATGATCTGGTCAACGCGCTCGCGCAGCTGTCCGCGCCTACCATCGCGAAACTGCGTTGCTTCATCGTCGGCGATCGCGCCAGCAGCTACAGCGTCGAGATGCATCGCCTGATCGCCGCGTTGCCGCCCGCGCTGCATGGCCGCGTGCACGCCGTGCCGGAAACACACGAGATTGCGCGCTATTACCAGGCCGCCGACATCTTCGTCTGCACCTCGCGCGTCGAGAGTTTTCCGCGCGTCGTGCTCGAGGCAATGGCCTACGCGCTTCCGATCGTCAGCACGCGCGTGTTCGGCATCGCCGAGCAGGTCAGCGAAAACGTCAATGCGCTGCTGTACGAACCGGGCGATGCCGGGCGCCTGGCGGCGCATCTGGGCCAGCTGATCGACGACGATGCGGCGCGCCATCGCCTCGCCGCCAACTCGCCGCACATGCTGGCGACGCTCAATTCGTTCGACGAGATGGTCGCGGCTTACGCTACCGTCTTTCGCGAGGCGCCCGGCACTATTGCTGCGCCGCCGCGTCAGGACCGGGAAGCCTAGATGCTCAAGCTGAAGTTTGCCCTCGATACGCCGGCCGGCCGCGAACTGGGTGCGGTCGACCGATTTTCCGGTTGGTGCCTGACCGATGCCGGCCTGCCGGTCGACCGCCTGTACCTGCGCGTGAATGGCCTGGCTGCGGTGGAGCTCGAGCGCTTGCCACGCCGGGATCTGGTCGCTGCGTTCCCGACGTTGCCGGAAGCAGCGCAGGGCGGTTTTGCCGGTGACCTTGCGTTGCCGGAATCGTCGGTCACGGGCGATCGCTTCGACATTGAACTCGTGGCTCGACTGCATGGGACCGAGCACGTGCTGCTCGAAAGATCCTACCGATTCGCCTCGAGCGCGCCACCGGGCAGGTCGCGCGCACGTTCGTTTCAACTCGCCGATGTCCTCGAGCGCGTGCCTGCGGAAGATACGTGGACCAGCGCACGCATGCGGGGCGCCGGCGCAACCATTTGCTGGCCGGCGCTGATCCTGGACACACCTCACTTCCACGATGCCGCTGTCCTGCCGACTCTTCGCGTACTCGAAGACGGCCCGACGAACTCCTATTCGTCCGGCGCCGTCGAGGTCATGGATGCGACGCCCGCGCCTGGATTGTTCCTCGACCTGGGCTGCGGCATTCGCCGCGAACAGGACATGCGCAGCAACGGCATCTATCTCGAC
>Ga0193727_1000764_pt1 | contig 12866 bp, 7 predicted proteins | sample H2c2metaG_FD_143051 | JGI IMG/M metagenome (GOLD analysis project Ga0193727, IMG submission 143051) | Soil microbial communities from a riparian zone of the East river system, Colorado, United States - H2c2 | ecosystem: Environmental > Terrestrial > Soil > Riparian zone | place: USA: East River...
GGGCTCTGGGCGGTGTCATGGTCGAAAGCGACGTGCTCAAGGCCCACCTTCAGTTCCTAGAAGGCGGGATGCGGGGATTCTTACTCGGAGCAGATGTGGCGGCGGTCGTCTCGGTTGGCGATCAGGTGATGGTAGCTGGGGACGGGGGACGGGGGACGAGGGACGGGTGAAACAAGACGGGGGAAGGGTCGCATGTTGCGTCACCCCTCCCCCGTCCCTCGTCCCCCGTCCCTCTTCCCGTTTTTTGGCTTAGCTCAACTCGTCCCACGCCATCGGGGCCGGGTGGTGACACCGGTCGCAGGTGAGGTCCCGCGCGTCGCCGTCGAACGCTTGCCGATGGCGGCAGCTGGGGCACACGGCGTAGGTGAGCGGGAAGTTCCTGCCGAGGCGCTGCAGCTCCCGGGGCTCGCACCGTACCAGGCTCCACCGTTCGGGCGGATGGTAGCGGATTTCGAGGAACCGCCGGTCCACCGGGACATTGCGCCGGTTGACGTCGAGCACGACGATTTGACTGGAGGAAACGCGCACCACGGGGTACCAGGCACCACGGCGCAGGAGGTGCGCGCCTCTTTTGCCGACGCGCGCCCAGCCCCTGGCCTGGAGTTTTGTGGGCGCGATGGCACGGGATGGGTTGGTCACGTCTACATTATAAACCGGGACCGCTCCAGAGGTCGTGACACAAATCACACCCGTCCCGGAGGAAAAACCGTGACCCGAGGATCGTCAAGCTAGCCGCATTCCGAGTAGCCGCAGACGTGGCACTTGGCGCATCCCTCGGCAAAGGCGAGTTGCGAGCCGCAGTCGGGGCAGGCGCCGAGGAACTCATGCTCCGCGTCCTGGCTGTGGAGCGTCAACTCCCCTTCCCCCGCTCCGGGGCCCCCGGTCACCACCTCGCGCATTGACGGGTGCAGGGGTGCTCCCGCGTCACCCAGGAGATCCTGCTGGATCCCCTGCCTCTCCTGAAGCCACTTCTCGATCGTGATGCCGATCGCATCGGGGACCGAGGAGACCTTGTGCAGGCCGAGGCCGATGGTCCGGTCGCTCGAGATACCCCGGAGCTGGCGGTAGATCTCCTTGAGCGGGATCCCGGAGCGGAGGGCAAGCGAGATGAGCCGGCCGATCGCTTCCACGTCGGCCATCAGGGCACCGCCCGCCTTCCCGAGCGAGATGAACATCTCGAACGGCTGGCCTCGGTCGTCCTGCGTGATGGTGACGTACATCGTGCCGAGCGGCGTCTCGATCCGCCGGGTGGTCCCCGTCAGCAGATCAGGCCGCGACCGTTTGGCCCGGCGCTGGAGATTCTCGGCCTCCACGTCGTGCAGGGATGCGCGGGTGCGATCGAGCTCGGCGTCGAGCTCGGCGATCCGGCCCAGGGCCTCCGCGAGTTGGCGTTGCCCCTGATCCGGCTCCTGCGCCTTCTTTGTCGTGGCGCCGGTGGACAGCACCTGATTCTCGCGTGACGCGTCGCGATAGACCGTCACGCCTTTGCAGCGCTGCTTGAAGGCGAACCGGTAGATCTGCTCCACGTCCGCTTCCGTGGCTTCTCGGGGAAAGTTGCAGGTCTTGGAGATCGCCGAATCGGTGTACTCCTGGAACGCCGCCTGCATCCGGATGTGCCACTCCGGGGTCACATCGTGCGCCGTCACGAACACGCGCTGCCACTTTTCCGGGACTTCGGGGAAGTGGATATGCCCGGCCGCGGCGATGCGCTGCACCAAATCGTCGGAGTACCACCCCTCACGACGCGCGATAGCCACGAAGTCTTCGTTCACGTCGGGCATCTGGACGCCCGCCTGGTTCCGCATGAACGCCACCGCGAACAGCGGCTCGATACCCGACGAGCACCCGGCGATGATCGAGATCGTGCCGGTGGGCGCCACGGTCGTGAGGTTGCAGTTCCGCAGCCGGCGCATCGGCCGGATGCGCTCGCCCTGAGGATCCCGCGCGCAGGTGGCATCGGGGCCCCAGATCGAGCGCTCCCATTCCGCGAACACCCCCCGCTGCTCGGCGAGCTTCTCGGACGCCCGTTTCGACTCCTCGTCCACGAACTGCATCACCTTGCGGCCGAGGTCCACCCCTTCGTCCGAGTTGTACGGAATGCCGAGGCGCACCAACAGGTCCGCCCAGCCCATGATCCCGAGCCCCACCCGGCGGATCCGCTTGGCGAGGTTGTCGATCTCGGGGAGCGGATACCGGTTGGCGTCGATGACGTTGTCGAGGAAGTGGGTGCACAGGTGCGTGACCGTCGCCAGACGCTCCCAATCGACCGCCCCATTCTTCACGCACCGGCCGACGTCGATCGAGCCCAGGTTGCAAACGTCGTAGGGAAGCAGGGGCTGCTCACCGCAGGGATTGGTGGCTTCGTAACTGCCGAGATGCGGAACGGGGTTGAAGGCGTTAGCCCGATCGATGAAATACACCCCGGGCTCACCCGTCTTCCAAGCACCGTGCACGATCTTCGTAAACACCTCACGCGCATCCAGGCGCCCAACCGGCTGGCCCGTGCGCGGATGGATAAGATCGTAGCTGGCCCCCTGCTCCACCGCTTCCATGAACGCGTCGGTGACGGCGACCGAAATGTTGAAGTTCGTCACCTGAGTCAGGTCGTCCTTGCAGGTGATGAACTCCAGGATGTCGGGGTGGTCCACGCGCAGAATGCCCATGTTGGCGCCGCGCCGCGTACCGCCCTGCTTCACGACGTCGGTCGAAGCGTCATACAGCTTCATGAAAGACACGGGGCCCGACGCGACCCCCATGGTGGACCGCACGACGTCGTTCTGGGGCCGCAGGCGCGAGAACGAAAAGCCGGTTCCGCCCCCCGACTGGTGGACGAGCGCCATGGAACGGAGCGTGTCGTAGATGCCACTCTGGCCGTTCGACAGGCAGTCATCCACCGGGAGGACGAAGCACGCCGACAACTGCCCCAGAGGCCGGCCCGCGTTCATCAGGGTGGGCGAATTGGGCATCCACACCCGGGTGGCCATCAGCTCGAAGAACGTCTCCGCGAGCCCCTTCAGGGCCTGGGGAGAGGCACCGTAGGTCTCGTCCGGAGCGGCGATCGTGCGCGCCACCCGCCAGAACAGATCCTCAGGCCGCTCGATCGGCTGCCCATGGTCGTCCTTGATCAGGTAGCGCCGCTCGAGAATCGTGACAGCGTTGGGGGTTAGAGAAAGCGACCCCTTATTGGTGGAAGCAGTCATCTTGGCTCGTCCCTCACGGCGAGAGCGCTGTCACGACAGCGTGGACAATGGACGTAGAAGTAAATCTAGCTACCGGCTCAAAAAGCGCGGATGGTCAAGGTAGGAGTACTCGGAGCACCGAGCAATACGCGAGGAAATCGGTGCGCCAACGGACGATTCCGGAATCAACATCACAAACTTGTTCGCGCGATCGGGAAGGCTCCCGAGCGGTGCCGCGCGGCTTCCGTCACATAATGCTCCCAGGTCGACCGGATCCGTGCCTGGAGCCCCTCATCGACCGCACGCGTGATCCGGGCCGGGACGCCGACCAGCACGGAGCCCGGTGGCACCCTCAGTCCCTCCGGGACCACGGCACCCGCCGCCACGACGCTCCCCGTACCGATGTGGACCCCGTTCAGCAGCACGCTCCCCATGCCGATGAGGCACTCGTCCTCAATCGTGCAGCCGTGGAGCACAACGCGGTGTCCAATCCCCACGCGCGCGCCAACCGTGGCCGGGACTCCCGCATCGACATGGATGATGGTCCCATCCTGCACGTTGGACGCCTCCCCCACCACGATCGGCGCCGTGTCACCACGCAGCACGGCTGTGTACCACACGCTGGCGCGAGGCCCGAGCGTGACGTCCCCCAGCACAACGGCGCTGGGGGCGATGAACGCCGTCGGATGGATGTTGATTATTGCCTCACCGGCACCGGCTTGAACGGCCATTGCACCCAGGCATCCACCGGCTCGCCGTTTTTCTGGGCGGGGTTCCACCGCAACGTCTTCGCGATGTCGAGCGCCTGATCGTTGAAGGTCTCGACGTTGGAGCGGACGAACAACCGCACCGCCATCGTCTCCCCCGTGTGCGCGACGTGGAACAGGAGAATTGCCTCGCGGGGGATAACCGGCGCGTCATTCGGCACCGGCAGCAGCGTTGACGCGAGCGGCACGGGCCGGGAGTCGAAACACAGGTTGTCCTGGTTGTAGGCGGGCCCGTATTGATCGCAGGGGCCGGCCGTGCCGCCGCTTCCTCCCCCACCAGACGGCAGCATGTCGACCCGAATTGTGCTCGCCAGGCCGGGCGTGATCACCACCTGACGCTCGAACTGATCGAACCCGGGCGCCCGCACGATGAGCTTGTGGACACCGGGGGGTATATCGACCTGGCTTCCTTTCACCGGCTGACCGTTGAGCGTGGCCCGGGCGCCTGGGGGCATCCCCTGGAGCGTGAGCTTTCCGGGGGTGCCGGGCGGCAGCATTGGGACGTGCGACGTATCGACGTTCGCGACGATCGCCCTCGCGCTATCCACCCCGCGGGTCGTATCCGATGGCTGGCTGACGCTGTCGTGAGGGAGCGCGGAGGTGTCCGGCCGCACCGGAGCAGCGGAGGCGAGTAACCACCCCTGCTTATAGGCGTAGAACCCACCCCCGCCCACCGCGGTCCCGACGATCAGCAGCCAGACGAAGATGGTCCCAACTACGGAATGGGTGGCCTCCGCCGCGGGGCGCACGCCGGTCGCGCGTGGAAGGGGGGTGGTAGGCGCATTCGCCATGCGTCCGCCGAGCGACGGGATGGGCCGGGTCGGGGCGCTTGCCATCGTCACGGTCGCGAACCCGCCCGCCCCATCCAGCACCTTCCCCAACTCCTCCGCGCTCTGGAACCGGTCGTCGGGCACCTTGGCCATCATCTTGCGGACGACTTCGAAGAGATCCCGCTGCTCCGGTGTGTTGAGCGGAGGCGAGGGCATCTCCTCCATGATGTGTTTATACCCGATGGAGAACGAGTCCTCGCCGTCGTACGGCACCGAACCGGTCAGGCACTGGTACGCGACCACGCCGAGGGAGTACAGATCGCTGCGTCCGTCCAGCCCCTGGGCTCGCGCTTGCTCCGGGCTCATGTAATGCGGCGTCCCGATCGACATGCCCGTCCCCGTGAGCTTGCCCCCGGTCGCCGCCTTGGCGATGCCGAAGTCGGTGACCACGGCCAGACCGTGCTCGTCGAACATGATGTTGTCGGGCTTGCTGTGTCGGTGGACGATCCCGCTTTTGTGCGCGTACGCGAGGGCGCGTGCCACCTGCGCCAGCACCTGGCGGATCTCGCCGGGCGGCAACGTGCCGCGCGCGGCGAGCACCGACGACAGCGGCTGGCCGCGCAGGAACTTCATCACGAAATACGTCACGCGTCCGGATTTGCCGACGCGATAGATGGGGATGATGTTCGGGTGCTCGAGCTTCGCCGACGTCCGCGCCTCGCGCTCGAAGCGCTCGACGAATTCCTTATCGAAGGCGAGGGAGAACGGGAGGACTTTGATGGCGACCTCGCGCTCGAGCTGGCGGTCGCGCGCCTTGAACACGATCGCCATGCCGCCGCGGCCCAGCTCCTCGAGGATGTCGTATTCCCCTTTGAGCTCCCGGCGGACCATGTCGATCTCGGTGACTTCCGGCTCGCCCTTGAGCGGCGTCGCCGCCAGGTCGAGACCGCACGACCGACAGAATCTGCTCGTGTCGTCGTTTTGAGTACCGCAACGGGAGCAATACATCCTTACTCCGGGGGGAATCACCAAAAGGTACGGACGGCCGCGACGAAGTGTCAACCGACTAGTGGGGTACGACGACGAACTCCGCGTTCCTGGTTACCGTCGCGCCCGTCGCCGGGTTGCTGATTCGCACACTGAGGACGTACTGTCCCCGCGGGACGTCGCCCAACGCGACTTGACGGTGGACCCGGGTGATCGGTCCGTCGCTCGGAGCGTCGAACTCGAGCAGTACCGGTAGCCGCCTGCCGCCGCCGAACCAGTGAGACATCGCGCCGAAAAACGACCGGCCTTCCACCCGTTCAAGGCGCACCACGGTGTGGTACACACTTCCCGGCGCCAGGCCGCAGACCTCGTAGTACAGCTCGGCGGTGCTACCCTCGGGAAACAGGCCGAGCGGATTGAGGAGCACGGTGTCGGCCCCGCTGCTCCAGACCAGGCCGGATCCAACACGGCCCACCACCAGGTCGCTCACGGCGAACGTGCCGCCGGTGAGCGTGTCCACGCGCACCGAGTTCCCCGTGACGAGCGTTCCCGCCGCGCCATCCGCCTGTTCCGTCAGGAGGCGGTACGCGTACACCCCGGGCGGAACCGGAACCGCGAGCTGTCCGCTGAGGTACGCCCCTCCGGCCAGGGGCCTGGGCGCAGCGAAGACGCGCATCGTGTCGAGCCGGGCCGCCACGCCGCCGGCGGCGGTCACATAGAGACGAAACGACAATGGATAGACGACCCGGCCGTTGTCGGGGATCGGCGCCAGCCGGTTCGCCGGAATCGCGAACACCAGGTGCAGTGCCGAGCCGCCGCTGTGCGGGTCCCCCACTACGAAGCGGGAGACGCTCATGTCGAGCATATTGGCCGAGCCCGTCGGGTCAGCCAGACGAACGTACAGGGGGCTCAGCTCGGCGCGGGAAGCGAACAGCCCGCTCGCAGCGGGACTGCCGCGCCCGGCCTGGAGCGCCAGCGCGCCACGCAGGCCTGTACTCAGCGCATCGGCCAGGCTCTCCACGAGCTTGAAGTCTTGAACTCCCTTGCGAGCGACGAAGTGAAAGATCAGGTCGCCCTCCGGCTGGTGATAGAGCCACGTCTCGTTCGGCTCGACCGAGTCCGCGGCGACGTAGGTCGCGCGGCGATCCGCAGCGCCGTGCCGCAGATAAATGATCCCGCGATCGTCGAACTCACTCTGAGTACTGCGGTAGCGTTCGGTGATGTCGTAGTGGCGGTGGCGGCTCACCAGCAAGAAGTTCCGCTCGGCGTAGAACCAGCGGCGGTATTGCTCCGCCAGGCGCTCGCCCGGCTGTCGCACCTCGGCGACGTCCCGCTGTTGCCAGAATTCGGCCAACCAGCTGGCCCGCGCCGGCCCGTCTCCCAGCGCGTCGAACGCCGCGAGCTCGGCCGGCGTCGCGATCCACGCGAGGTCTGAGCGATACTGCGCGGCGGCGGTGGCGGAGCTCACCCGCGCCCCTTCGTTGTACGCCCGCAACGCGGCAGCCGGCTGGCGGGCGTAGTACAACGTGCGCGCCTGCTCGAGCAGCCCCAGCCCCGAGTCACCTCCCGCGGCCAGGTAGGCGTGGAACGCGGCGAGGGCCGAGTCGGCGTTCCCCGCCGCTCGCTCGACGCGCCCCCGCGCCAGCTGCAGTGGCGGTTCCCGCCCGGCCGGAGAGAGCGCCGCCGCTCGCACGGCGCTCAGCGCGAGATCGAGCCGCGGCCCGATTCGCTGCGCCAGCGCCGTGCGCGCGAGGTCAACCGTCGCGTCGGCGAACGCGGGGTCGGCTTCGACGGCCTTCGCGAAGGCGCGGGCGGCCTTGGACAGATAGTCCTTGCCGAGCACCTGCCGCAGATTCTCCAGGCCGATGATCGTATGCTCGCCGAGCGCGAGCTCCGCGAGGCCATCGCCGTACCACGGGTAGGGCCATTGCGGTCGCAGGTCTGCAGCCCATTCGAATTCGCCGGCCGCATCCTCGAAGTGCGCCTTCCCCGCGACTTCGCCGAGGCGGTAGCCAATGAATCCGAGACGCAAATGAATCATGGCGTCGTCGCGGTGGCGCTTCGCGGTGTCGATCGTGACGGCTTCGAGTTGCTTGAGCGCCACGCTGTCCGCGATGCCGGCAAGGGAATCCCGCAGTCGCTCGAGCGCCACCCGATCCGAGGAGTCCTGCGCGCCCAGCGGCGCACCGGCTGCAAGCGCCAGCCACCCGCCCAAAACCAACCGCAATGCCGGTCGTCTCACCTGCATGCCTCAAAAGCTCGAACTGAAGGCGAGATACACGCGCGCCTCCCGGGGAAGGCCCGACGGCAACGGCCCCAGTGGTCCGGCCACCCCAAGTCGCACGCGCAGTGGCGCGTCGTAGCTGGCGGTCAGGTCGCCGACCAGTTCAGCCCCGATCGCCCGCAGACGAGCGAGCTGCGGCGCGCTCCCGGAGTCCCACGCGTCCCCCACGTCACTGAACAGCGTGAGCGACAGTTTGTCGGCCCCGAACGGGAGATGCCCGAACAACTCGCCGATCAGTCTGAGCGGCACGCGATACTCGACGGACGCCGTGAGGGCGCGCCGGCCGCGCAGCGCCCGGATCGGATAACCGCGCACCGGAAAGTTCCAGGTGGGACCCAGCGACTGCCCGATGCCGCCGGCGAGCCCGCTCGTCGACTCGCCGCCCACGGCGAACGCGGCCGGTAACGGCCCCGTCAGCATTCCAGCGCCCACGCGCAGCGCGAGCACCTGGTGCGCGAATCCACCCATGGCGGGACCACGGAGATAGACGGCGACCTGCGAGCGCAGCTCGTTCGACCAGCGCGCAGTCCCTTGCTCCTCGCGCCGGCGGTACGTGGCGGACCACCGGTACCCGTCCTGCGGTGAAACGGCCAGCGCGCCGTAGGCGAAGGAACCGATGCCGAGCGTGATCGAGCCGCCCACCAGATCGCTGGCCTCGCAGCCGCCGCAGATCGTCGTGGGCGGAACCTCGGGAATCGCCACGAAGCGCGTGCCCTCATATTCCGCGGCCACCCGCACGCTCGCGACGGTGAACCATCGCTGCATGACGAACGCGGCCCCAAGGGGGGCCGTGCGGTCGCGCTCTGACACGACGACATCGGCCGCCTGCGCCGCCAGCAACCAGTCCGACACCAGCGATACGTCGATCGATGGGTTGCCGAAGAGATGGGACAGGCCGTCAAACTCCGCCACCGCGCGCGTTGGGGGCCCCGCAACCAACGCGGCGGCGGCGTAGCTGTAGCGCCCCACGACATCAGTGCCGGCGGTGGCGGCACCGAGAAAGCTTCCAGTCAGCCCCCGGTCGAGCGAGACCGGAATCCAAAAGTGCGGGCGCAACGACGCACCGAGCGCGTAACCGGTTTCGCGGACTGCGACCGCGGGAGCGGAGTCGAATGGCACAGGTGCGGGCTCCGGCGCAGACGCACGCCCGGAGTCGGGCGGCGCATGGCGCAGGTCCCATCCGGACCCGGTCGGGGTGGCATAGAGCAACGTGCCGTCGGAAAGCACCGCGGGCGCGCGCGCCCCGAACGGTTCCGCCGTGCGGGCAACCGGCGCAGCCAACGCGGTCCACTGGTACACCTGCGGGTATCCGGTCGCATCGCTCACGAACAACAGCTCACCCCCCGGCGTCCAGACAGGATCGCTCACCACGCTGCGGGACGCCACCAACACTTCGCGTTGCGCCGGCGCGCTCAGTGGCCAGCGAACCAAGGTCCAGTGCCCCTCAGCGTGACGCGTCGCGGCTACCCAAATCCCGTCGGGCGAGGGCACCACGGCTCCCCATGTGGCGCCGCTGTCCACGCCGGTGGTGTCGAGCAGCATCGCGCGATTGCCCCCAGGCACGAGCCCGATCGTCGACAGCCGCCCACCACCGGCTCGCGGCTGCTGGAGCCGGGCGCCGTGCGTCGCGCGCTTCCACTGCCCGTCGGGGAGGAAATGATACAGGTCGCTGCGAAGGCGCCAGCGCGACGTGAAATCGAACTGCGACACGATCAGCGTGTCACCGAGCCAATCGTAGCTCACCTCAGCGGTAACGCGGTGCGAGCGCACCGGACGCCAGTCGGCCGTCGTGACAACGCGGATCCGCGGCGCGCCTTTGCCATCGTCCCAAACGTAGGCCGCCAGACGTCCGTCCGCGGACACGCGCGGCACCGGACCTTGGAAGAGTTCGCGGTCCAGGACCGTCGCCCCGCTCGAGTCGGCCGACCGCGGAACGGGCCGCGTGCCGCGAAACCACGCATCCTCCAGGGCCACGCTGGGAGTCAGGCGCTGGAGCGGCCGGCCCACGCGGAAAGGGATCAGCTGTCCGGCGGTTGCTTCCTCAAAGCGCGGGACCACCGAGTCGCCCAGGGTGTCCGCCAGGTAGTGAAAGAAGCGGCTGCCGTACGCGTATGGCGTGACCCCACCCGGCCAGCGGCTGAAGAACAGCGCGTTCCACGGCGAGCGCTCCGCGCCGGCGGCAGCTTGGGCGGCGAGCACCTGCGTGTGGTAACTCCCCCTGACCCGGCCTCCGTTCGAAAACTTGGACTCGTAGTATGTCGCCAGTCCCTCGACGACCCAACTCGGCTGGTACTCGTTGGGAAACAGTCCGGGGACGCGACCAAACACGCCCTGAAGGGCGCCCCAGAAACGCCGCGCCCGGTCAAGGTGGAAGATGTGCGAGAGCTCGTGTACCGTACCCACCCGCAACCAGGAGTCGTAGCCCTGCAGCTGGGCGCTGCTTGCCGGGGGTGGGACGTAGAGGGTGATCCGATTGGAGGGGAACGGCGTCGCGAAGCCGTTCGCCGCGTCGACATCATCCGACAGCGTGATGTCCACAACGCCCCGCGGGGGATGCAGCTCGCTCGCGAGCAGCGCGTAGGCGCGCTCCGCCTCGCCGGCCTCCCGCACCGCGACCGCGCGCATCCCGGGCCGGAAGTGAATGCGAAAGTGCGCCGTGTGGAGCGTGCGCCAGCCGGCCGATGGATCGACCTGGGCATGGGCGCTCGTGATGAGCGCGAGCATCGCGAGCATCGCGGCGTATACGCGCACAGTCGCGCAAGCTAGCATTGGGCCTTTCGACCCGCCAACTTGCCCAATAGATTGGCAGACCGTAACTCTGGCGCCCTGTGGAGCACCTCCTGGCGTGCGTGTACTGCGGCCGCGGCAACGATGCGGACGCTAAATTCTGCATGGACTGCGGCAAGCCGTTCGGCAAGGTGATGGCCGGACAGGCGACAGCCGACCCGATTGTCTTCGTTCTGCTCGACGACACGGGTGCACCCGTGCAGCGGTTCGAGCGCCGCGGGCCTGAGGTCACGATCGGGCGCCAGGGTGGAGACATACAGTTTCCCGACGATCCGTTTCTGTCTCCGCTGCACGCCAAGTTCTCCTGGGAGCAGGACCGGCTCGTCGTTCGCGACCTGGGGAGCCGCAACGGAACCTGGGCGTTTCTCGAGACGGCCTACCGGCTGATCGACGGTGATCTCCTGCTGATTGGGTCCCAGATGGTCCGGTTCCGGCGCCTCGGCTATCCGGGGCCGCACCCGCCCGACGCCGACGCGACCAAGCGCATGGGGAGCCTGATCCCCAGCGCGGACATCGCGAGCCTCACACAGCTCCGCTCCGATGGAAGCGCGCGGGACGTGGTCCACCTCTCGCCGGGCCGGGACGTTCAGATCGGCCGCGAGCGCGGCGAGTGGCTGTTCCCGTATGATCCATCGATGAGCGCAGCGCACGTCACCATCCGGTCCGAGGACGCCGATTTCGTGGTGGTCGATACGGGCAGCCGGAACGGCGTGGCGATCGCGGCGCGCGGCGACATGGTGCTCCACAACCAGTCGCGGGTGCTCGTGGGCGACAAGCTGCTGCGCATCGAGCTGGCGGCCGCATCATGAAACTGTGCCCGGTGTGCAGCACGGAGTACTCAGACGACGTGAAGTTCTGCCCCAACGACGGGCAGACGCTGCGATCGGCGGCGCCCGCCAGCGATCTGGTGGGCCAGGTCATCGCCGACCGCTACCATGTCACCAAGAAGTTGGGCGAGGGCGGGATGGGCCAGGTGTATCTCGCGGAGCACGTCAAGATGGGCCGGCGCAGCGCCATCAAGGTGATGAATCCCTCGATGGTGCACGACCCCGATGCGGTCGCGCGCTTCAACCGCGAGGCCGCGAACGCCAGCCGCATCACCCACCCCAACGTGTGCGCGATCTATGATTTCGGGGAGACGGGCGACGGCCTGATCTATCTCGCCATGGAGTTCATCGAGGGTGCGCCCTTGACCGACCTCCTCACGCGCGAGGTTTCGCTTCCCACGCTCCGGGCGGTCCAGATCTTCGCCCAGGTGGCCGACGCACTCCACGCCGCGCACGACCTCGGGATCGTGCATCGGGACTTGAAGCCCGATAACATCATGCTGACCCGCAGCCGTCAGGGTGCCGACGTTGTGAAGGTGGTGGACTTCGGGATCGCCAAGGCGATCGGCGGCGACGACAGTCAGAAGGTGACGAGAACCGGGCTCGTCGTCGGGACACCGGAATTCATGAGCCCGGAACAGCTCGCCGGCGACAAGGTGGACGGCCGGACCGACATCTACGCGCTCGCCCTGGTTCTCTACAAAATGCTGACAGGCAAACTGCCTTTCGAAGCGAGCACCATCCAGGAGACGATGGTCAAGCGGCTCACCGACGACCCCGTCCCGCTTCGAACTATACGTCCCGATCTCTCGTTTCCGGCCGGCCTCCAGGAAACGTTGGACACAGCGCTCGCCCGCGACCCCACGGATCGCTACCAGTCGGCCACGAAATTCGCGAGCGACGTGTCGGCCGTGGTGGGGTGGGGCCGTGGGGCGGGTGCGGCGGTGCCGATGCCGTCCACCCGTGCCGACGCCAGCGCCAAGACGCAGCTGCTCGACGCCGGCCGCGCCAGGGCTCCCGCCGCTGCCCCGCCGGCGCGGGCCCCACGACGGTCGGTTGTGCCCCTGGCGCTCGGCGCGCTCGTCCTGATCGGCGCGGGGGGTGGGTACGCCCTGTTTGTGCACCGCGGTGACGCGGTAGCGCCCGTGAGCCCGGGAGCAGCCGCGCCACGCGACACGGTACCGAGGCCCACCCCGACCATCGAGCGCACCACCGGCCCCACTGCCCGGCGGGCCACGCCCGCAGCGCCAATCGGAGCGCGGCTC
>Ga0193727_1000765_pt1 | contig 12859 bp, 15 predicted proteins | sample H2c2metaG_FD_143051 | JGI IMG/M metagenome (GOLD analysis project Ga0193727, IMG submission 143051) | Soil microbial communities from a riparian zone of the East river system, Colorado, United States - H2c2 | ecosystem: Environmental > Terrestrial > Soil > Riparian zone | place: USA: East River...
CGCCAGAGTGCCCGGCGCGTGACCTCCCTCCCGGCCGTGTCCCAAACTGCAAGGGTCTGACCCCAGCCTTTCGGGACCAGTACGGCGGAGCGACCCCCGAAACGGTACGGCTCTGACCCCAGCTGTTCGTTCCCCGGCCGACTAGCTAGCCGGCCAGGGAGCCGAGACGCCGCTCCGCGACACGGCGCCCGATCTCGGCCCCGATCACCACGAGCAGCGACACGGTCATCACTACGACCGCAACGGCGAGGACTTCCGGTAGACGGCTCGGGAACCGCAGGGCGCCGTAGAGATACAGCGGGAACGTCACCCTCGTTCCGACGACGAACGAGGCGACTGCGTACTCGTCGAACGACGTCGTGAACGAGATCAGAAAAGCCGAGACGATCGCCGGCAGGATCAGCGGGAACGTGATGAGTCGAAACGTGTCCAGCGGCCTGGCCCCAAGGTCATAAGCCGCCTCTTCGAGCCCGACGTCGATCTGCTCCAGTCGCGGGATCAACACGAGCAGCGTGTACGGCAGGCTGATGACGATGTGGCCGATGATGACCGTCAAGATCGTCCGCGGAACACCGACTGCGTGAAACAGCAACAGCAACGAGATCCCCAAAACGACATACGGCACGACGAGCGGGCTGAGCAGCAACGCTGAGGCGGCCGACTTCCCCCTGAAGCGCCGCCGCACCAGCGCGATCGACGCCAGCGTCCCCAAGATGACCGCCCCGACGCTCGAGATCGCGGCGATGATCGCACTCGTCTCGAGCGCACCGATCAGGTCGGGATCCGTGACGAACTGGCGGTACCAGGTCAGCGTGAACCCGCTGAGCGGAAACGACGGCAGCACCGAGTCGTTGAAGGAGAAGAGCAACAGGATCGCGATCGGCGCATAGAGGAACACGACCACGAGGCCGAACAGCCCACGGAGCCCACGTCGCCCGTTCTTCGAGAGCGCAGCGTCCATCAGGCGGTCGGCTGCCGCATGCCGAGGAACCGAGAGAAGACGCCGGTGAGCACTGCGACGACAGCGAGCAGGAACAGCGCAAGCACCGAGCCCGTCCGCCAATCGGGGAACCCTGTGCTGAATAGATCCGAGATCTGGTTTCCATACATGTATCCGGAGGTCCCACCGACGAGCGACGGAGTCACGAACTCGCCGACGGTCGGGATGAAGACGAACAGGAACGCTGCGATGATCCCCGGGGCGCTCAGCGGCAAAGTCACGCGCAGGAACGCCTGCCACCGAGTCGCACCAAGATCAGTCGCCGCCTCCAGCAGCCGCCGGTCGAGGCTTTCGAGCGACACGAAGATCGGCAACGCGACGAACGGCAGCCAGACGTAGATGAGCACGAGCACGACGGCGAACTTGCTGTACAGCAACTGTGAGATCGGGTCGTCGTGCGACCGCACTCCGGTCCAGAAGAGGAACGAGTTGAGAACCCCGTTGCTCCCGAGAATCACCTTCCAGGCGAGCACCCGCAGCAGGTAGCTCGTCAGGAACGGCGCAATCAAGATCAGCAACAGGACGTACTTGCGCTTCGTCCCGCTGAGCGCGAGGAAGTACGCCACCGGATAGGCCAGCAACACGACGATGACCGAGACGAGCAGCGACAGCCGGACGGATTTCCAGAACAGCTTCAGGTAGATCGCACTATGGAAGAAGTCGTCCCAGCCGCTCCACGTCACGGGGTGCTTCCCGGGATAGATCGAGAAGACGTCAAGGCTGTACGCGCCGACGATCCCGATCGGCACGATGAAGAAGACGACGAGCCAGGCGAGCGGCAGGCCGAGGAGACCTGGCGTCGTCAGGTCAAGACGCTTGCGCCTACCGCTCACCACCTGCTCTCTAACAGCCGATCGTCAGGCCGCCTTCACCTCTTCCCAGAGCCGCGCGTAGACGGCCCGCCGTGGTACGTACCGGTCGATGTGCGCATTCGGCTCGCGAACGGCGTTCGGGTCGGTGAGCTTCAGCACCCTGAGGAGATCGCTCGACTTCGGTCGCGCCTTGAGGTTCGCCGCGCCGTAGCCGTAGTTGTTCTCGAGCCAACTCGCTGACTGCACCGAGCTCCACGCGTCCGCGTACGCATGCGCGTGCTGCGGGCGGGGCGAACCCTTGCCGAGCATCAGCATGCCGACCCACGAGAGCGGCCCCTCGCGCGGGTGCATGTATTGCACCTTCAGGCCTTTCGCCTTCATCGTCACCCAGTCGTTCGGCCACGCGTAGGCGATCCAGAGGTCACCGGACGCGAAGGCGTTGTTCATGTCGGTCTCGGAGGACCAGAACATGCGCACGAGCTTCTTCTTCGAGATCAGCAACTTCTGGGAACGCTTGAGCTCGTCGTCACTCTGGTTGTACGGCCGCTTGAAGCCGAGGTAGTAGCCGGCCCAGACGAGCGCGCTCAGGTCGTCGTACCAGGCGATTTTGCCGCCGTAACGCTTGTCGAAGAGCAGGCTCCACGACTTCTGCTTCGGGTGAACCTTGTCCGTGCGGTACAGGATCGCGTCGAAGCCCCAGTCGGACGGAATCCCATATTGCTTTCCGTTGTACTGGCCCGCCTTGACCATGACCGGATTGAGGTACTTGAGGTTCGTGATCAGCTTCGGGTCCCACGGCTGGACGAAGCCGCTCTCCGCGAAGTCCCTGACGTATCCGACGTAGGGACGGAAGACGTCAGGCCTGACGCCGGCACGCAGTTTCGCGAACGCATTCGCCTCGTTCGTCATGAACGTGAACTTCGGTTTCTGGCCCGGATACTTCTTCAGGTACTGGGCCCAGAGCGGCTTGACCTCATAGCCGGCCCAGTCCATCACCTGCAAGCGGCCGCTCTCGGCAGCCAGTCGCGCCAGCGCCGCATCGGCGGCACCTGCCCGGCTCGCCAGCAAGCCGGCCCCACCGGCGGCCGCTGCCAGCTTGAGAAAGTCTTCGCGACTGACTCGCCGTTCCATCAGTTCTTCGCCCTCCATGGTCATGGTCTCCCTGTTAGCGGAACCCCCGCGTCGTCGATCAAACTCGGTTGGCCTGAACCAGTCAAGGCTGAGGGCTACCCTGCCCGCATGAGAGGGGCAGTCGCAGCCGGGCACCCATTGACCGCACAGGCGGGTGCGGACGTGCTCGCCGCCGGAGGAAACGCTGTCGACGCGGCCGTCGGGGCAGCGCTTGTCTCCTGGATCGCCGAGAGCCCACTCACCGGCCCCGGCGCCGGTGGATTCATGCTCGTTCACCGCGCACGCGACCGCTCGACCCGCGTCTTCGACTTCTTCGTCGCCGTCCCCGGTCTCGGGCTCGCCAGGAGGGACCTCGCCGAGATGGATCGCGTGGACGTCGACTTCAGCGGCGGCTCCACGCAGGTCTTCCACATCGGCGCCGCCTCGTGCGCAGTCCCCGGCGCCGCCGTCGGCCTCGAGGAAGCACACCGCTCCCACGGCTCACTTCCGTGGCGCGACCTCTTTCAGCCCGCGATCACACTCGCGCGGAGCGGCGTCGAGCTCAACAACGGACAGGCATATCTGCACGCGATCCTCGACCTGATCCTGCGCCACACGCCCGAGTCCCGACAGGTGTACGAGAAAGAAGACGGCGAGCGTCTGGTCGCCGAAGACAGGCTGTTCCAGAACGACCTTGCAGGAACACTCGAGCTGATCGCCGAGCAAGGCGGCAAGGTGCTCTACGAAGGCGACCTTGCCGACGCGATCTCGAACCACGTCCGCGACCAGGGCGGCTGCATCACGAAACGAGATCTCGAGGAGTACCGTGTCATCCGCCGACGACCCGTCCGCGCGATCTTCTGCGGTGAGGAGTACCTCTCGAATCCGCCGCCCTCGGCCGGCGGGATCTTGATCGCTTACGGCCTGCCGCTTCTCGAAGAGCTCGGCCCAGGTGATCCCGGCACCGCGGAGGCAATCGACGCACTCGCCCGCGTAATGCGCGAACAGGCGAACTCGCGCATCGCCGCCGGCTCCGTCAGCGGTCTCGCCCGGGCGCTCGAGGAGCGCGCCGCGATCGTCTCGCGCGGCACCACCCACATCTCAGTCGTCGACGGCCAAGGAAACGCCGTCGCCCTCACGGCGTCGACCGGAGCGGGCTCCGGCATCGTCGTCCCCGGAACCGGCATCCACATCAACAACATGCTCGGCGAGTTCGACCTCGCGAAGCCGCCGCGTCCGGGTGCGCGCCTGTCATCGATGATGAGCCCGTCCGTCGTCCTGCGTGACGGCACGCCGCACCTCGTCGTTGGCAGCGCCGGCTCGCTGCGCCTCCGCGGCGCGGTGCTGCAGAACGTCGTGAACGTCGTCGCGCACGACCTCCCGGTCGAAGACGCGATCGACCGCCCGCGCGTGCACCTCGAAGGAGAGGATCTCCACTGTGAAGGCGGCCATGACCCTGCGGAGCTCGACAAGCTGGAGGAGATGGGCTGGAACGTGATCCGCTGGCGCCGACAGAACCTCTACTTCGGCGGCGCCTCGGCCGTGACGTCCAGCGACGGGGAACTGGCCGCCGCCGGCGATCCGCGGCGCGGCGGTGCGGGGGTTGTCGTCGAATGATCGTCCGTCGAGCAGGACCGGACGACGCACAAGGGCTCACCGAGCTCGGCGAGGCCGTCGGCTCCGAACCGGAGGGCTGGCTCGTCACGACGAACGGCTGGCGCAACGTTTCGGATGAGCGCCGTTACCTGCGCGCAATCCGCCGCTACCCGAACGCAGCGGTATTCGTCGCAGCTGACGGGGGCCTGATCGTCGGCCGTCTTTCGATCGCGCGTGACCAGCATCCCGCGAGCCGCCATGTCGCGGACCTCGGGATCATGGTCGCCGCCTCGCACCGCCGCCAGGGCGTCGGCACCGCACTGCTGCAGGCGGCCGTCGAATGGGCTCGCAAGGCCGATGTGCAGAAGCTCGAACTGCACGTGTTCCCGCACAACACGGGCGCAATCAAGCTCTACGAGAAGTTCGGTTTCGTGCAGGAGGGCTATCGGCGCGCGCACTATCGGCGCGGCGACCAGTTCACCGATGCGATCCTGATGGCGTACATGCTCTAGCGCCGGATGACGAGGACGAACGTCTTCGTCGAGTACAGGCGACCGTGATCTGTGACGGTAATTCCGACTCGAAACTTGCCGGCGACCTGCGGCCTGCCACGAAACTCACCTGCGACGAAGCGAACACCGCGCGGCAGCCTGCCGCCGGCCATCGACCACTGGAATGGCTGAAGTCCGCCGCGCACCGATACTCGAGTGCGGAACGCATGACCCACCTGCAAATGGAGCGTCTTCGCGACGAGCGCGAATCTCGGCTTGACCGGAAGCGTGAAGTCTTGGGTTGCCGTCCGCCTGCCGTCGTTCACCTTGACCCGAAACTTGTACGAGCCAAAGGCGGTCGGCTTCCCGAGGATCAACCCCCGCGGCGTGAGCTTCAGGCCAGGAGGTAGGCGCCCCGCATTGAGCGTCCAGGTCAGGATGCCGCTCTCCGACGAGAGCAGCTCGTACGAGTACGAGCTTCCCTTCACCGCCGGGTAGAAGCCGCCCGTCCGCACGAGCAGCGGGGCCTGGTCGGCGACGTAGAACGTGAAGAGCCGCTCCGAGCTGTCGCCAGGGCACTGGTTCTTCACGGCCAGCCAGACCTGGTAGCTCCCACCCAGCTGGGGTGTCCCGCTGATCAGGCCGTCGCGGTTCATGCCGACGCCACCCGGAAAGTAGCCGGACTGCTGCTCGTAGTAGTACGGGGGACAGCCACTGCGCGCGCTCAACTGGAAGCTGTACGGCGCGCCGAGCTGCATGTCAGGCGGCAGCAGTGCCTCGTCTGTGAAACCGAATGCAGCGGCGGACCCCGCGAAGACTGCCGCGAGCAACGCCAGGACCGAGGACACTCGAAAGAACCGCATCAAACCCCGCCGCAAGGGTAGCAGCGCCTGATTTCGGCAGGCGTCAAGCCGGTTCGCGCGGCTGCAGCCCCAACTCATCTTCGCGGATTCGCCGTCGTCTCTCTGTCAGCGCCTCGTACGCTTCGCTCAACCGCCGGTCGCGGTCGTCGAGGCGCACCGACCGTTCCTCGAACTCCTCCTCACGCTTCTGGACGCGTCGGACCTCCGCCGCTGCGCGCTCGATCGCGTCGGCGGCCTCGCGCTCGCGAGCCTCGACCCGCGCAACAGCCTCTGTCAGCCACGCTCCCCGTTCGTCGAGGTCCGAAGCGACGCGATCGAGCGCGCGCTGGCGCTCGTCGAGACGAAGTGCACGCTCCTCCAACACGGGGATCCGTTCCTCCGCCTCGCGCACGTCACGCAACTTGTTCGCGAGTTGCGTCTCGTTGACCGCCAGTTTCGCCGCGCGGCGTCCGAGTTGCCTCTCGCGCTCCGCATGCCGGGTCGCGCCTTCCTCGATCTCCAGCGCGCGCTCCTCGAGCACTCGCTCTCGTTCCTTGACCGCAGCAAGGCGCGGCTCCAACTTCGCGCGCGCCTTGGCGAGCTCCTCTTCCTTCGCTGCGATGGCGGTCGCGCGCGCCTCGACCTCGGTCGATCTGGTCTCGAGCTGCCGGAGCGACGTGCCCTGCAGCCGCTCCTGGTCCTGCAGCGCAGCAAGTCTCGCTTCGAGGTCGGCTTCCTGCTCGGCGACGACTGCCACGCGTCGCTCCTGTCCTTCCAGTGCAGCCGATGCGGTTGCAATCCACTCGCCGCGTTCCTCGAGCTCGGACGAGAGAACACGGATCTCGCTCGCGCGCACGTCGAGCTCGCGCGCGAGCCTGCGGACGCGGTCGGCTTCCGCCGCGGCATGCTCGATCTCTTCCTGACGATCCTGCACCTGCTCCTCGGCGAGAGTGAGACGGCGTTCCCGTTCGACGAGGTCCTCCTCGGCGTCCTCGATCAGCTGCCGGCGCGCGTCGAGATCGGCGGCGATCTCGTCGAAGCGCCGGGCGCGCGCGTCGATCTCCGCCGACCTGCGGGCCACCGTCTGCTGTACCAGGCGCTCCCGTTCGGTGAGCGCCTGCCAGGCTTGCTCGAGCTCGTCTCGCTCTTCCGCCATCTCACGGAATCATGCCCTCCGTATCAGACCGCGCTTCAGGGGCGACATTCGTGCCCGATACCCAAATCGAGGGTCTAGCTCTGGAAGGCAAGGCCGATCCGAAAGGTATGAGCGTTCGGGAGCCCGCTTCCACCAGCCAGAGCCGGAGGGGCGAATCGGCCCTCCTCGTGCTCGCGGTCTTCGGGGCGAGCACCACGATCGCCGTGGCCGACGGCCTGGCTCAGGTCTTCGCGGCCGGCGTCCTCGGCGCGCTCCTCACGCTCGCGATCGTCGGCTGGAAGGTCGGCGGCCACGTCACCTCACTCGTCTGGCTCTGGGTCGGTAAGCAGAAGACCGAGGCCGTGCTCAGGCAGCTCGACGACGACTGGTCGTGCGAGCACGACATCCCGCACCGTCGTGGGATGTGGGACCACGTCCTCGTCGGGCCCTCGGGTGTCTACATGCTGGAGTCGAAGGATCTCGCCAGGCCCGCCGACGTCACTGCCGACGCGCTCTGCGCCGGCCGCTGGAAGCAATCGGCCGGGAGGCTGCGCGGCGAGGCAATCGCGCTGAAGAACGAGTTCACAGACCTCGGCATGCAGGCGACGTACGTGCAGCCCGTCGTCGTCGTGTGGGGCGAGTTCGCCCAGCGGCGCTGGGAAGAGGGCGGCGTCGCCTACGTGCAGGGTGCGGAACTGCTCGAATGGTTGCAGCAACGTCCGCGCACACTTCGCACCAATCAGGTTGGTGCGTTGCGCTCCGCCGTCCGCGAGCTCGCCGCGCGCGCCTAGATCAAGCTCAGTGTGAGACCGCCGGCTTCCTGGGGGTGACGTGCAGCTTGCGCGTCAGCGCCAGGACCCGAGGTGTCACGGGGAATCCCAAGCGGCGCTTGCTGCGGGGCTCGGAGTCCACGTGGTGCTTCTGGGCGAGCCTAAGCGACTCACCCTGGCGATACGTGGCTTCGTTATACGTCGAGTAATCCATAACCGCAAGACGGACGAGCCCGGATTGATCTTCCCCTTGGCTGGACCGGGACGGACTGGCAGACTTGAGGCATGGCAGTAGCCGAAGGAGTCGTGCTCGACGAAGCTGCGGTTGCGGAGCTCGAGGGAACCTTCCGCGGGCACGTCGTGCCCGCCACACACCCATCGTACGACGAGCATCGCAAGATCTGGAACGGCTCGATCGACCGCCACCCCGCGCTGATCGCACGCTGCGCCGGCGTCGCCGACGTGATCTCCGCAGTCAAGTTCGGCCGCAAGACGGGGTTGCCGGTTGCGGTACGGAGCGGGGGACACTCGTTCCCGGGACTGTCTGTCGCCGACGACGCGTTGATGATCGATCTCTCGCCGATGAAGGGCGTGCGCGTCGATCCTGAAAAGCGCACAGCGAGGGTCCAGGCCGGCGTGCTCCTCGGCGAGCTCGACCGGGAGACGCAGGCGTTCGGCCTCGCGGTCCCGTCCGGCATCGTCACGCACACCGGCGTCGCAGGCTTGACGCTCGGCGGCGGGATCGGCTGGATCATGCGCAAGCACGGGCTCACGGTCGATCAGCTCGTCTCGATGGATGTCGTGACTGCCGACGGCGAGTTCGTCAAGGCGAGCAAGGACGAGAACCCCGACCTGTTCTGGGGCCTCTGCGGCGGGGGTGGCAACTTCGGAATCGTCACGGAGTTCGAGTTCAACTGCGTCCCGCTCGGCACGCGAGTGCTCGCCGGGCCGGTCTTCTGGCCGATGGAGCAGTCGGGAGATGTCTTGCGTTTCTACCGCGACTGGGTCGCGGACGCGCCGGACGAGCTGATGACGATCGTCGTGCACAGGAAGGCGCCACCGCTGCCGTTCGTCCCGCAGGAGCTGCACGGGAAGCCGGTCGTGATGGTGATCGTCTGCTGGGTCGGTGACGTGGAGGCGGGCGAGAAGTTCATCAAGCCGTTGCGGGAGTTTGGCTCACCCGTCGCCGACGTGTGCATGGTGAAGCCGTATCTGGCGCATCAGGCGATGCTCGACCCGAGCTTCGTGCCCGGGCGCTTCTACTACTTCAAGTCGTGCGACGTGGCCGAGTTGAACGACGACGTCATCGACATCACGATGGAGCGATCGTTGCAGATCAACTCGCCGATGACGTCATTCCCGATCTGGCAGATGGGCGGCGCCGTCTCACGAGTCGGCGAGGACGAGACGCCGTTCGGAGGCCGCAAGGCGGCCTTCACCTACAACATCGGGTGCTGCACGGAGACGGCGGACGGATTCGATGATGAACGACAGTGGGTACGCGACTTCTGGTCGGCGCTCGAGCCGTGGCATCAGACGGTGTACGTGAACTTCCTCGACAACGAAGGGGAGGACCGAATCCGGGCCGCCTACGGTCCGGAGAAGTACGACCGCCTGAAGGCGTTGAAGCGGCAGTGGGATCCGGACAACTTCTTCCGGATCAACCAGAACATCCCGCCGGGTTAGCGGCGCGCGAGCCGCGAGACTTCAGCGAGCGTCCGCATCATCCACAGTCCCGTGAGGAACGTGTAGACGAGAGCGGGAAGAAAGAACACCATCACGGCGATCAGGACGCTTACCTTCGGAGCGCCGGAAGCGTGGACTACGGCCACCAGCACGACCGCGAGTTTCAGAACGACGAGGCCGAGGAGGACGTGCACGCTGCGCCGGATCGGCGATTCCGGCCGCGAGTCCCCGATCCGGGCATCGACCCAGCTGGCCAACAGAAACGCGCCCACTGCGAGCGCAACGGTGAACTCGGCTTTCCCCATCCCGCTCGCATCCTGGGCGAAGGTGCCGGCAGGCGCGCACGCCGAAGGTCTGGCTCGACCCAGACCTACGACCTAGTCGAAGGTCAGCCCTCTTGCTGACGCCGCTTCCACTAGGCGAGTGTTCCCGGATCCTGGCTTCGCTTCCAGTCTTCAAGGGCGCGACTCTTGTGGTGGAGACCGAAGTAGCGGCCGGGAAACCACCACTTGACGGCTCGCCCGAGCGCGGTGCGTCTGCACCAGCAGTCAGGGTCGCAGTCGCACGCGCGGCCGCGGGGATTATGGATTCGCTGCAGAAGCGCTCGCGTGATCGTCGAAGGTTACTGCGCGTACTCCTCGGTCACTTCGCCCTTGCGTGCCGCAAATGCGCCCAACACCTTCCAACGCCGTTTTCCTGTGCCACTACTTCGAACCGGCCGGCCTGGATTCCAAGGCTCAGAGCGCCGCAACCTTCGTGAATACCGTCCAGACAAGCCGCAAAGAGCGGGGAAACCGGGCACAAGGCCGGAATGCGCTCTCGAGCCGCCCCCACCCGTATTCGGGGGTGTCCACGGCGGAGAGGCGCTTGGCCAAGCGGATGGCAGCAACTCCGGTGCGACCCGATCGCGGCTACGGTGGCTGAGTACGTAGACCTAGCGTTGAAGCCGCTGAGGCTCCGAGTTTCCTCTCCGACTTGCGAAACCTGGTCTTGCGTGCGCCAGGAGAGCTCGACCCGAGTTCTCCGACCCTGCATCAACAGTTAGGAGCACCACATGCATGCCATCCTGCGAAGGTACGAAGGTGTCGAGTCGAGCCGCTCAGCCGATTTGGCCAGGAACGTCGACGAGAAGTTGATCCCCAAGCTCAAGGAGCTTCCCGGGTTCAGCGGCTATTACCTGATCGAGGCCGGTAACGGCGTCATGACGTCGCTCAGCCTGTTCGACACGTCAGACCAGGCCGACAAGTCGAGTCGCATCGCATCCACCTGGGTGCAGGCCGAGAAGCTCGAGAAGGTCCTTCCGAATCCGCCCAAGATCACGTTCGGCGAGGTCGTCGTCCATGACATCGTCGGCCAGACACACGGTTTGGTCACTGCGTAAGGATTCAACGTTCGAGGTACGACGAGAGGGCCCGCTTGCGGGCCCTCTCTCTTTCAGCGCGGCCTCGGGGCGGGACAAGGCGAGGCGTGTGGCGTCGATGTTCACGATCACGACGGCCACGCGACGGCCGTTGGGCGTCGACCAGACAACGTTGCGCCAGCCGAGGAAATCTCCGTCGTGGCCGAACGCCCGACAGCAGCGAGTGAAGGTCGAATGAAGCCCGCTGCTGTAGTGGACAACCGGCTCGAGAGCAGAGCAGAAGGGGGTATGTCGGCGCGGCTCTCAGTTGGGTCGATCGAGCACGTAGTGCTCGGGCCCCGCCCAGATTCCGACCTTCTCGAGCTCCGGGTACTCGACGATGCCGAACTCGTTGTTCGTGGCGACGATCGCGACGCGGACGGGCGCCTCGGTCGCGTTACGCACCTGGTGAAGGCCTTCTGGACCAGCCAGGAAGCACGTGACTTCGCCCGGTTTCAACACCGTTTCACCCTCTGGTGTGCGGACGGTCGGCAGACCGTCGAGGACGATCAGCCACTCCTCGTCGGTCCACTCGAAGTGGTACGCACCGATCGCTTCGCCCGGTGGGATCTCATAGACGCTCATGCCGAGCCCCTCCGCTCCGAGCTTGGATCCGACGCGGGCGGCTCGGCCCGGGTGGCCGGGCGCCCCCGGCGGGACCTCGTCGGTCTCGCCGTTGAAGAGATTGAACGTTTTCATTCTCGTCCTCTCGTCGGGATGGCCGAGCACAGGCGTGCCCTCGGCGGGCTCCTTCGACACCAGAGACTCTCCCGCGGTCCGGAAATCATCGGTCGACCTCGGCGCCGCGCCGAGCTCAAGCCGTAGCTGATCCGCCTTTTCGCTCCATCAAGTTGCCTTCGCGGATGGTTCGCACCGTGTCCTTCGACTGTTCGCGGTACCAGCTGCCGTCCTCGAACTCGATCCCCGGGTAGAGCGGCTGCCCCGTGCCTGCGATCACGGCGGTGGGCTTCTTCCGGCTCGGCCACGGCCCGGGCACGACCTCGTAGTCGACGCCCCGCTCGTCGAGCGCCTTTTGCACCTTCCAGCAAGGGTGTGTCCCGAACTTGGCCCACATGTTCTTGCACCGATGAAGTTTCACAGCCATTTGACCTCCGTCCCTCTCTCGTCTCGGCCCTCGCTAGGCGTGAGGCCCGGGAAGCGCCCCGACCTGCTGCAACACCCGCGCGATGTCGGTGACAGACCAGTACTCGACGATCTTGCCGTCGCGGATGCGGTGGATCGCGATGCCGTCGGTTTCGACTTCCTTGTTCGTCGCGGGGATGCCGAGAAGCTCTCCGGCGTGCACGCCGCGGCCCGAGATCTGGCTGACGACGAGGTCATCCTCTGCGATCTGCATCCCGATCTCGTGACGTCCGGGAGTGGCGACGCGGAAGATCTCCGACGCTTGCTTCATTCCCTCTCGGTCCAGGCTGACACCGGGAATCGGAGGGTTGTGTGCGACGAAGTCCTCTGCGATGTACTCGTCGAGAACGCTCCAGTCGCTGGTCTGGTTCTCATCGACAGCGCGCATATAGCGACGGATCAGCTGCTTGTTCTCTTCCGATGACATGAACGCAACCTCCTGGTCGAAGGAACGGGCCGAAGCTTCAGCGGTACGAACGTAAGTGCCGCAGCGCCTGAACGCCCCGCCGAACTAGGGCGTAACGAGCTCGGACCTGCTGGTCGGACCGCTGAGCCAGACCGGATCGCCGGTTGCCAGACCGAGCCCTTCGAGTGCGCTCGCCGGATTCCCGCGCACCACCATCAGCCAGCCGCGTGGATCGAAGATGACGCCGTACTCGCCCGCTGCGAAGTCCGCGTACGTGTCGCCCCGTCTCGCCCTCGTCGAGCCGGACACGGCCTCGACCGCAAGGTCCGGATTTCCGTCGATTCCGGCTGCGACCAGGTGCGCTTCCCGGACGTTCAGCTTCACGTTGCCGAACCGGTTGAACTCCACCACCTCGCAGCGGATCTTGCCGGCCTGGATCTCGGGCTCGGGAACGTCCAACCCGGCGAGC
>Ga0193727_1000766_pt1 | contig 12850 bp, 14 predicted proteins | sample H2c2metaG_FD_143051 | JGI IMG/M metagenome (GOLD analysis project Ga0193727, IMG submission 143051) | Soil microbial communities from a riparian zone of the East river system, Colorado, United States - H2c2 | ecosystem: Environmental > Terrestrial > Soil > Riparian zone | place: USA: East River...
CGGATCGACACTTCCTATAAACTTCACGCTGAATCACGCGGCACTTTGCTCAGTCAGCCCTCAGCCCTCAATGCCTTATTTCCACAACATCAACCCGATCGCGTTCTCGATCGGGCCCGTCGCCGTGCACTGGTACGGCATCATGTACCTGCTCGGTTTCATCGGCGCCTGGTACCTCGGCAACCGGCGGCGCGAGCGCGGGCGCCTGGCGGCGAGCTACGAAGCGTTTTCCGACCTGTCGTTCTACGTGATGCTTGGTGTGATCGTCGGCGGACGTATCGGCTACATGCTGTTCTACACGTCGCCGGAATGGATGCTGCACGATCCGCTCGCGCTGTTTCGCGTGTGGGAGGGCGGCATGTCGTTCCACGGCGGGCTGCTCGGCGTGTTGTTCGCGGGCTGGTTATGGTCGCGCCGGCACGGCATCCGTTTCTTCGACACCACCGATTTTGTCGCGCCGCTGGTACCGATCGGCCTCGGCCTCGGCCGGCTCGGCAACTTCATCGGCGGCGAGTTGTGGGGCCGCCATACCGACCAGCCGTGGGGCATGATTTTTCCGCGCGCGCTGGAGTCGCTCGGCAAGTCGCGCGGCGAGCTCTACCAGATGTACCTCGCCGGCCAGCTCAACGGCGAGGCACGCCATCCATCGCAGCTGTACGAGTTCGCGCTCGAAGGCATCGTGATGTTCAGCGTGTTGTGGTTCTACTCGCGCAAGCCGCGGTCGCGCTATGCCGTGTCGGGTCTGTTCGCGCTGATGTACGGCCTGTTCCGCTTCGCTGTCGAGTTCGTGCGCGAACCGGATATCCAGCTCGGCTTCATCGCGTTCGATTGGTTGACGATGGGGCAGATACTATCGCTGCCATTGATTGCCATCGGCATCGTACTGTTGTGGATGTCGCGCAAATCGCCGACCGTGTTGCCGCCGGCGGCGGCAGCAGCAATCGATCTGAAAGAGGCAGCCTGATGCGCCAGTACCTCGAATTGCTGCGCCATGTCCTCGACCACGGTGCCGACAAGGGCGACCGCACCGGCACCGGCACATTGTCGGTTTTCGGTCATCAGCTGCGCTTCGATCTGGCCGAGGGCTTTCCGCTCGTCACGACGAAAAAACTGCACCTGAAATCGATCGTCCACGAATTGCTCTGGTTCCTGCGCGGCGACACGAATATTTCATACCTCAAGGAACATGGCGTTTCGATCTGGGACGAATGGGCCGACGCAAACGGCGAACTGGGCCCGGTCTATGGCCGGCAATGGCGTGCCTGGAACGCCGGCGACGGACGCACGATCGATCAGATCAGCGGGATCATCGACGAGATCCGGCGCAATCCCGATTCACGCCGGCTGATTGTCAGTGCCTGGAACGTCGGCGATCTGCCGAAGATGGCGCTGCAACCGTGCCACGCGCTGTTCCAGTTTCACGTCGCGAAAGGGCGGCTGTCATGCCAGATGTATCAGCGCTCGGCCGACGTCTTCCTCGGTGTGCCGTTCAACATCGCCAGTTACGCGCTGCTGACGCAGATGGTCGCGCAGGTGTGTGGCCTGACGCCGGGCGATTTCATCCTTTCGCTCGGCGATGCGCATTTGTACCGGAATCACCTCGACCAGGCGCATGAGCAACTCACGCGTACACCGCTGCCATTGCCTCGGCTCGCGCTCAATCCCCAAGTGCGCTCGGTTTTCGCTTTCCAATTCGAAGACATCGCGATCGAAGGCTACAAGGCGCACCCGTCGATCAAGGCGCCGATCGCGGTTTGAGGATCGCTACGTCGCGCGCGGATTTCGCCGGCGCGGCAGCATTCGGTGCAGCACGTCGTCTTTTCGGATGAAGTGATGTGCAAGCCCGGCGGCTGCATGAAACGCAGCCAGGCAAAACAGGAAATTGGCGAACCATGCGTGCAGGTCGCCGACCTGTCGGCGCAGCGCCTTGTTGTCCGGATCGAACGCCGGAACTCTGAAGAGGTTGAACAGGTTGTCGCCGCGGACCCAGGTATTGGCCAAACCCAGCGCGACGGTACCGAACAGGGCGGCATACAGCGCGACGTGGACGACCCTTGCGATCGCCGCCTCGATTCCTGATCCGGCGGGAGGCAAGCGCCTGCCGGCTCCGGTTCGCCACCACAGGCGATATCCCAACACCAGCGCGAGAACTACGCCCAGCGCGATATGCGTGCTGCGCGCCGCGATGCGAATGTTCCCCTTCGGAAACCAGTCGACTGTCTGGCCCAGGCACCACAGCACTGTAACCAGTGCTGCGGTGACCCAGTGCAAGCGGATCGAGCGGGTGTCGTAGTTCAGCGGGTTGTGTGTGATGTCCGCTGTCGACATCCAGGCCGACCTTCAGGCGATCAGGCTGCAGCGTCCTTGAGCTTCTTCAGCGGACGCACCTTGACCTTGACCGAAGCCGGTTTGGCGGCGAACCACTGTTCCTGCTTGGTGAACGGATTGATGCCCTTGCGCTTCGGCTTCGCCGGCACGCTGGCGACCGTGATCTTGAGCAGACCGGGCAGGGTGAAGGTGCGGGCGCCGTTCTTGCTGACCGAGCCCATTACCGCGCCTTCCAGCGCGCCGAGCATGGCGCGTACATCTTTTGCTGCCACGCCGCAGGCGGCGACCATGTACTCGACCAGACCTGACTTGCCCAGTGGCTGCTTGATCACTTTCGGTGCGGCCGGCTTGGCGGCGGCTTTCGGCGAGGATTTCTTTGCTGCTTTCTTCGTGGCCATGACTTTCCTTTGTGTGACGTCGGGAGTGCGGATCATATCGCGAACCGGGCGCCAGAGTTGAGTAAAAACGTCGAATAATGCGGAAAATAAGCTGTGGACGTCGTCGAACCCGGTCGGCACATGGCCGGAACGCTCGGCTGATTGCACGAACCGTACGGGTGGCAGGGCGCCGTTTTCGCCGCGTCGACGCGGTTGGGGTGCTCTGCCAGGGGCATGCGCGATGGCCGCTGCAGCGCTTCAAGCTCGACGCGGACTGTGTTGCGGTATTGGCGGCGCGGCGAGCGCAGGCGCTGATCAGCAATGCGATAGCAGACCGTTCGCCAGCATGCCCCGTTGCCAGCGGTTCATGGGGTTGCCCTGCCGATGGCATCCGTTCATCGAGAAGGGGCTAGTGTGGAAAGCCACGGCATGCGGCTACTTGCCGCGTGTGCAGTTGTACCTTTTCAAACGTTGGAGGTCAGAATGAAATGGGCTGGCATGTATCTGGTTGGTTTCATCATCCTGATGGGCGGCATTCTTGCTGCGCTGTGGAAATTGGGCATCCTGGCCAACATCGGTACGACCTGGACGGCGATCGGCGTGGTCATCGTGATCGGCTTCGGCGTCATGATTGCCGTTTCCAACAGCGGCACCAAGGAAAACATCCAGATCGATCGCAAGTGACCGGGAGCGCGTCGCGCCAGTCGCAGCTACGGTCGGAAATTTTGCCGGGGCGCGTCGATCGCGCCCGGGGCGCGACGCGCGAATTTGAGCGCGCCACGTCGTTCCGCGAAGTGCCCCGTCCGATCGTGCGAGTCATGCGTTTGCGTGGCGCATCTAAACGAAATGCGGCGTAATGGCATCCCTGTCCAATTGACTGACGGATCATGCGATGCCTCTCGATGGTTTTCTTGTTCGGATCCTCGGCCTTGCGGCACTGTTCGCCGCCTGCGCTGCCAACGCGCAATTGCTTCCCGCCAAGGCCGATTCGCTGCATTCGGCCATCCTCGGGCAGGACCGGGCGGTCGAGGTTTACCTGCCGCAGGAGTCCGCGAAGGATCCCGCGCAACGCTATGAAACGATCTACGTCCTCGACGGCGACTGGAACGCGAAGATCGTCGTCGACATCGTCATGTTCATGCGCCAGGTCGGCTTCATGCCGCCGGTCATCGTCGTCGGCGTGCCGAACTTCTTCGACGCAAATGGCATCAACAGCCGCGACCACGACCTGACGCCGACGGTGGTCGCCGACCAGCCGCGTTCCGGCGGCGCCGCTGCGTTCCTGTCGTTCCTGAAAACCGAACTGGTTCCTTACATCGACGGCCGCTATCCGACCAATGGCACGCATTTGATCCATGGCCACTCGTTCGGCGGCCTGTTCCTGATGTATGCCCTGGTAAACGATCCAAAGCTGTTCGACGGTTACCTGATCCTCGACCCGGCCATGTCCTGGGACCAGCACCGCCTCGATGCATCGATCGAAAGCAGCCTTGCCGGCACGCCGGCGAAGGGCAAAGCGATCTACATCGCGGCACGCAGCGGACCGGCTTTCGACTACATGGGTGTGTCGGCGATCGAGCCGATCTTCCAGCACAAGGCGCCGGCCGACCTGCACTGGAAGATCACCGCGTATCCGGACGAGACCCACGACTCGCTCAAGCTCAAGGGTACTTACGACGCGCTGAAATTTGCCTACCAGGGTTACACGAGCAACGCGATCGAAGTCCTGCCCAGTCACGGCATCCTGATCAAGGGCAAACCGATGCTGGTGGAAGTCGGCAACGAACGCTTCGACATGCGCTATACCAGCGACGGTTCGGTACCGGATGCATCGTCGCCCGAAGTCGGCGAGACCCTCACGATCACCGACCCCGAAAAGACCACGATCAAGCTGTTGTCGACCCGCGGAACGTTTGATCGCGTGATCGCGCTCAAGCTCAGGAGCGGCGCCGCCATGGTTCCGGACAAACGTGCCGCGGACGACGGCGGGGCGACGACCTGGCAGTACGCTTTTTACCCGGCGCAGGCGTGGCCGAAAGTCGATGCCGGAAAGCCGCTGGCAGTCGGCACCACGGAGAAGGCGATGGATTTCAGTCAGGCGCAACGCGACGATTTCGCCGGCGCGGTCGATCGCTATCTCGACGTGCCGGCCGATGGCTATTACGTCTTTCATGTCGATTCGACCGACCAGGCGCGACTGTCGCTGTCCGGCAAAGCGCTGATCGACGTCGATGCGTCGAAAGGCCCTCGCGAGCAGGCGTTCGTCGTGCCGTTGCAGCGCGGTCGGTATCACGCGCGCCTGGTCTTCCGGCATGCGTCACGCACGTCGGATGTGCGCCTGACGGTTTTCCAGTGCCGCGACGACGAACCGCGCTGGTGGAAGAATGTGCTGTTTCACGTGTCGGGCTGAAGCAGGTCCGGTGCGACCCCGCAAGATCTGTCGTGGCCGCGAACATTCCTAACGCTTGAATGCGAGCACGAATACGCCGCAGGCGACCAGGCCGATGCCGAGCCATTCGCGCGCAGACGGCCGTTCGCCGAGGAAGGCAAACGCAAACACGGCGACGAGCACGAGGCTGAACTTGTCGACCGGCGCAACCTTTGACGCATCGCCGATCTGCAGCGCGCGGAAATAGCAGACCCAGGATGCGCCGGTTGCAAGCGCGGAGAGCGAGAGGAACAGCAGCGTTCTGGTCGTGAGCGTGCGCGGGTCGCTCCATTTGCGCGCCCAGGCAACGAACACGGCCAGGATCACGGCAATGATAACGGTACGTATCAGCGTCGCGAAATCCGAATCGACACCCTGAATGCCGATCTTGGCGAAGATGGCCGTGAGCGCGGCAAAACAGGCAGACAGGGCTGCCCAGAAGAACCAATTGCCGGCGGATGTCGTCATTGCAGGGTGCTCCGATGGGCAAGCTTACGCCGCGCGCCGGCAAAAAACAGAGAGCGGCCCGGGCATGCCATGGCGTCGTCGGGTCGCATCACGAACAGCGATGGGCCATCGAAGGACTCGCCGGCTAGATTTTCCTGCCGATCAACCCGGCGGCAATCATGGCAATCGCGATGCCGGTCACCACACCCGAAACGGTGCCGACGGTGCGCATCAGTTCGGCCGGATTGTTCGACTTCGGTGCGACCGAAAGGAAGAACAGAAAGAAGGCGCCTGCCAGGACGATCAGCACGCTTCCGACAATGACGATGCGCGGATTCTTGCGTCGCATGGCTGGACCCCTATCCGTCAGCGAGACGCGCATGATGGCATGCGCGCCTCGTCGCGGGCAATTCGTCGGAACGACATGGACCTCATGTCGCCCGGCGAAATGGCGGCGTCGTTGCGGCAGGTTGCGTCACGCGCCCGCCTGCTTTGCATACCGCCTGTCGGTCGCGGCGCTGCTTCGGCGCGAATGATCGCGTAGCATCACGCCGGTTTGTACGTTCTGGAGAAAACATGTGCTACCGACTGGCGGGCTTCGCCCTCGCGCCGATCCTGATCGCGCAGGCGTGGCATGTGCGGCGCGTGACGCCGCGATTGGCGGAGCCTTCCGGCGCCAGGACCGGCGCTGCCGGTTCGGGGCCGCCGCTGCGCCTGTTGATTGCCGGCGATTCGTCGGCGGCGGGCGTCGGCGTAGCCTCCCAGCGGGACGCGCTGTCGGGGCAACTGGGGCCCGCGCTGGAGGCTCTGTTCGCGTTGTACTGGGGCCTCGAGGCGCGCACCGGATTCACCGTCAAGAACCTGCTTGATCACCTCAAGAGCATCAGGCCGGAACCATTCGACGTCGCGCTGCTCTGTGTCGGTGTCAACGACGTCACCGCTCACACAGCCGAGCGCAATTGGCTTGCGCGCCACGCCGCGTTGATCGAACTGCTCAGCGACCGGTTCGGTGTCGGACACGTCATTTTCTCGGGTCTTCCGCCAATGCACGTCTTCCCGGCGCTGCCGCAACCGCTGCGCTGGTACCTCGGCGCGCGGGCAGCGCGTCTGGACGCTGCGCTCGATGAACTGGTGCGGCGCGACGCGCGTTGTGAAATGCTGCGCGTCGCCTTTCCGTTGCAAGCCGCCTTCATGGCGGCCGACGGATTTCATCCAGGCGCCGCCGCTTACCGCCTGTGGGGCGAGGCCGCCGCAGCGGCGATCCGGCGCCGCGTCGCCGGCGTTGCCGTGTCGGGCGTCGGCGGCGCGAACGTGGGGGGCTGATGGCGTGAGTGTCGATCGTCCGGGTCGCCCTGCGCGATCACGCTGCTGACACGCGTTTGTCGAACCGCGACAATGCGCGCATGAAGCTCAATCTCATCGCTGCACTGGACCGCCACTTCGCGATCGGCCGCGCCGGTGAAATGCCGTGGCATCTGCCCGACGACCTGCGCCGCTTCAAGCAACTCACGCTCGGCAAGCCGATACTGATGGGCCGCAAGACCGCGCTGGCGATCGGAAGGCCGCTGCCGGGACGGCGCAACTTCGTGCTGACGCGCGGCGGCGCGGCACCGTTTGCAGGCCAGGAGGCGGTCGCGTCGGTTGCAGCAGCGATCCAGGCTGCGCCAGGTGCAGACCTGATGGTCATCGGCGGCGGCGAGGTCTATGCGCTGGCGCTGCCTTTGGCGACCGGCCTCAACCTGACCTGGGTCGATACGGTCGCAGAAGAAGCGGACGCATTCTTTCCGCGTTTCGATCCGCTCGACTGGGTCGAGACGGGGCGCGTGCCGCACCCGGCCGACGCGAAGCACGAGTATTCTTTTATATTTGTGGATTATGTGAGAAGAGCGTGAGGAGTGAGGGGTGAGGAGTGAGGGGTGAGGAGTGAGGGGTGAGGGGTGAGGGGTGAGGGGTGAGGGGTGAGGGGTGAGGGGTGAGGCGAGCACCGTGGCCGGAGTGCGTTTAGACTTCTCCTGTTCGCGCGCTCCGGCACGCGCAGACGCTCGAATGACAAAAAAGCGGCAGCGAGGCCCTAACCCCTAACCCCTAACCCCTAACCCCTAACCGCTCACTCCTCACCTTTCCCGGCCGGTTTCGCGCGCGCGGACTTGATCGCGATGAACTGCGGCTCCTCGCCGTCGAGGCGCAACGCGATCAGTTCGCCACCCCAGACGCAGCCGCCGTCGATTGCGTACACGCCCATGCCCTGAAAGCGGCCAAGGGTGGACCAGTGGCCGCACACGATGCGCATCTCGCGGGGCTTCTGGCCCGGCACCTCGAACCACGGATACAGGCCCGGCTTCTGCGTGCCGGGTGCACCCTTTTCGTTGTAAGCGATGCGGCCGCGCACGTCGCAGAAGCGCAGGCGCGTGAACACATTGATCGCGGCACGCAGGCGGTCGATGCCCTGCAGCCGCGACGACCAGAGATCCGGCTTGTTGCCGAACATCGCCTTGAGCAGTCGTCGCGCGCCATCGCCGCGCAGGCGCTGCTCGATTTCGCGCGCCGCGCGTTCGGCTGCCTCGACATTCCAGCGCGGCGCGAGACCGGCGTGGACCAGGAGGAAGTTCAGTTCGCGATCGACATGCAGCAGTGGCCGCGAGCGCAACCAGTCGAGCAGCATCGTGCGATCGGCGGCAAACAGCACCTCGCGCAGCTCGGGATTCACCTTGGCCTGGTCGGCCTCGTCGCGCTCGGCGATCGACAGCAACGACAGGTCGTGGTTGCCGAGCACGGTGATCGCGCGCTCGCCGAACGAGTGCACCAGCCGCAGCACCTGCAGCGACTGGCCGCCGCGGTTGACCAGGTCGCCGCACAGCCAGAGCGTGTCCCTGGCGGTGTCGAATTTCAGCTTTTCCAGCAGGCGGCTGAATTCGTCATAGCAGCCTTGCAGGTCGCCGATGGCGTACGTTGCCATCGGTCTATTTCCGCCCGGTCATGCGCAGCACGCAGCTGCACCGGATTGGCGCGGCCGGGCTGATGCAGGCCGGCATGGCGCAGCGGCGATGCGGAACGCCGAAGCGGGCGAATGGGTTGCGCGAATCATCTGCAGTCGGGCCCTCAATGCACTGTCCGCGGTACCGACAGCGTGAACTGTGCGATCGTGGCGTCGAAGTGGTGCCCGTCGTCGGCCTGCATGTGGTAGCTGCCGCGCATCGTGCCGACCGGGGTTTCGAGCACGGCGCCCGACGTGTAGTGGAAGTCCTCGCCGGGCCGCAGCCAGGGCTGCTCGCCGACGACGCCGTCGCCACGCACTTCCTCGACTTTGCCGTTCGCATCGGTGATCAACCAGTGGCGCGAGATCAGCCGTGCCGCGACAGTACCCGCATTGGCAATACGGATCGTGTAGGCAAACACGTAGCGATCCGCAGCGGGCTGCGATTGCTCCGTGATGTAGCGGGTCAGCACGGCGACCGTGATCAGATAGGGGTGTTTGTCGGCCATGAGCCGATTCTCGCGGGATCAAACGGTTCCCGCAACCTGCGCGGCGCCTTCTGTTGCATGCGTCGCACTGTCAATGGACCTCGATCTGGTCCAGCCGCGCCTTCGCCGCGACCGTGTAATCGCTCTGCGCGCCGTACTTGGCCAGCAGCCGCTCGTAGGCGGCGCGGGCCAGTGCCGCGCCGGCCGGCGGTCCCTCGATCTTGTGCTGCGCGAAGGCCAGCAGGCTTTCGACCGACGCGATCGACTGGTGGTCGGCGGGCAGCATCACCTTGTCGATGGCCAGTGCCTTGTCGAGTATCGGCAGGGCTTCGCGCGGTCGCTCCGCAGCGATCAGGGTCGCGGCGAACTTTTCGTACGCATACGCTTTCCAGTCATTGTCGTCGGACAGATGCTGCGCCGCCGTGTAGGCACGCTGGCCATAGTCGAGCGCGGCGTCGACGTGCTTGCGCTTTTGTTCGATCGCCGCGAGCGTGGTCAAGGTCCAGACGACGTCGGAGCTGTTCTCGCCCATCGCTTCGATCTGCAGCGGCAGCACGCTGTTCAGCAGGACGACTGCTTCGTCGTTGCGGCCGGCGCGTTGGTAGGCATGCGCCAGATTGACGGAAAACGATGCGATCACCGGATGACCCTGCGGAAATGCCTGCTTGACCGTATCGATTGCCTGCTGGCGCAACGCGATGGCGCCGTCCTTGTCACCGAGCATCGACGCGGAGAACCCGGCGCTGTCGAGCGCACTCGCGCGTTGCAGGGTCGCGTCGTCGGGCAGTTCGGCAAGGCCTTTCTGCAGCCAGGATTGCGCAACTTTGGTATTGCCTTCCTCGTTTTCGATCAGGCCGAGTTGAACTGCTGTTTCACCGCGCTCGATCGGCGTTCCGTGCACTTGCGCGGCGTCGTACGCGCGCTGGAACGCGGCGCGGGCCAGCGGCAGGTTGGCCTTGTCGAAATAGACGTTGCCGAGTGTCGACTCGGCCTCGATGATCGTCGTGAAGTCGCCGTGCTGGCGCGCCGCTTTCAGCGCCGCCTCGCCGCAGGTCTGTGCGGCATCCAGATCGCCGAGCGCGCGAAACGACTGGGCCAGGACAAGCTGTGCACTTGCTGCACTCTGCGCATCGTTTGCCAGTTCCTTGTCGGCGAGCTTGCGTGCCCGGCCGAGCACGTCGACTACGGTGGCCTTGCGGCCGAGATCGGCCGGATTGGCGGCGGCGAGCGTGTCGGTGAGGAAGCGGTTGATGCGCTGGGCGCGGTCGCGTTCGCTGCGCGCGATCTGCGCCTGCTCGCGGGCCAGATGCGCCTGCCACAACGCGGCTGCCGTGCCGCCAAGCACGGTGATCAGCGCGGTCGCACTGACGGCGGCGGCCAGGCGATGCCGGCGCAGCGAACGGGCACAACGTTCCGACCACGGCGGCTGGCGCGCCAGCACCTCGCGGCCGTCGAGCCAGCGCTGGATATCGTCGGCGAATGCGGCGCACGACGCGTAACGGCGGTTCGCCCGCTTGGCCAGCGCCTTGAGGATGACCGCGTCGAGATCGCGCGCACTGCCGCGGATGCTGCGCGATATCAGTTGCGTGCTCGGGCGCGGCGGCTCGGTGTCGCAGACGATGCGTTCGATCGCGCTCGCGCGCAGGCTGTCGATGCGATAAGGGCGCTTGCCGGTGACCAGTTCGAACAGCAGCACGCCGAGCGAGTAAACGTCGGAGCCGATGCCGACCGGATCGCCGCGCACCTGTTCGGGGCTGGCATATTCCGGGGTCAGCGGTCCGACGCGCGTCAGCGTCGCCGATGGCTCGCTCGCATCGAGCAGCTTGGCGATACCGAAGTCGAGCAGTTTCGGGTCGCCGTGCGCGTCGACCAGGACGTTGCCCGGCTTGATGTCGCGATGCACGACCAGCTGGCTGTGCGCGGTCTGCACAGCGTCGAGCATCTTCAGGAACAGGCGCAGGCGCGCACGCAAGTCGATGCCGTGGTCGACGACATACTGGGTGATCGGGCTGCCTTCGACGAACTCCATGACCAGGTACGGCGCGCCGCCGGCATCCTGGCCGACATCGAGCAGGCTGGCGATATTCGGATGGCTGAACGCGCCGAGGATGCGCTGCTCGAGCGCAAAGCGCGTGCGCAGGTCGCCGGCGTTGAACAGCAGCAGCTTGATCGCTACCGCCTTGGCGAATGCGCCGTCGGCGCGTTCGCCCCGGTAGACCGTGCCCATACCGCCGCTGCCGATCAGGTTGAGCAGCCGCCACGGTCCGAGCCGTTCGCCGCTGCGATCGCCGCCGCCGCGCAGCGCCTGGCCGAGCAGCGGCTGCTCGAGAAAATCGCCGACCTGCGCGTCCGCATCGATCAAAGCCTGCACCTGCGCGCGCAATTGCTCGTCGTCGGCGCAGTGCAGGTCGAGGAATGCCGCGCGCTCGCCGCTTTCGAGGATCACCGCTTCCTCGTAAAGACTCAGTGTGCGCTGGGCGTCGTTCACGCGACGCGGTCCGGTACCGGCATGTCGAGCGCGCGATACAGCCAGACGCGTGCCGTGCGGAAGTCGCGTGCCAGCGTCGCCCGCGAGATGTCGAGCACCTGCGCGATCTCGTCGAAATCGAGGCCGGCGAACGCGCGCAACTCGATCACGCGTGCCTTGCGCGGATCCACGTTCTCGAGTAACTGCAATGCCTGGTCGAGGGCGAGCAGATCCATGCTCTGGCGCGGATCGGGCGGGTCGGCGGACGACAGTGAAATACGTTCGCCGCCGTCGCGCTTGACGGCGCGGCGCTGGCGTTCGTCGTCGACGAGAATCTGGCGCATGGCGCGCGCGGCGATCGCGAAGAAGTGGGCGCGATCGATCGAGTCGGGCACTTCGCCGCTGCTGAACTTCAGATACGCTTCGTGGACGAGGTCGGTCGGCGTCAACGTGTGTCCGACACTGCCGCGTCCGAGCTGGTACCGCGCAACGATGCGCAGCTGCGCATAGATCAGCGGCAGCAGATCGCCCGCCGCAGCGCCGTCGCCGGCACGCCAGCGCTGCAACAGGGCCGTGATCGGCGCGGTTGCCTCGTCGTCCACTTCGATCCCCCAACCGGGCATTGCGCCGGTATGTCGTGAATCTTACGACCGCGAACGGCGCAGCGTCGAGTCACAATCTCGTTCATGTTCGCGCCGCCGGCCGTGACTTCACCAATGTCAATGGACGACGCCCGTGCCTTGCACGGCTTTGCAGCACGCCGTGTTCATCGCGACAAGCTTTGACGCTTGCAGAGCAAGCTTGTCCAGCTACCGGCCAAGAGCAAGATCAACAGCTCAAGGCTAACCACAAAAGGCACAAGGAAAATTCGTTTTCTTCCTTCGTGTCCCTTGGGGTCCTTCGTGGTGAATCTTTGGTCTCTTGCCAGGTTGGCAGTAATAGCGGACAAGCATGTCGCAGCGGTTCTGCCGGTTACGGGTTGAAACCATTCTTGAAGATGACGTCGCTGCTGATCGAGCTGCAGGTACCCAATTCGGACGAGTCGGCATACGCGTCGGTCGCAGCCAGGCTGAGTACCGAGCTGGCCGGCGAGAACGGCAGCGTAACCTGCATGCTGAAGGTCACGTTGCCTGCCGCATCGGTCGTCACGGCCTTGCTGTCGAGATAGTAGTCGGCATGGCCGCGGCCGGCCGGCGAACAGGTCGGCGAGTAGTACACATCAATGCGATACAGGCCGCTCGGTCCGCTCTTCAGGTGTCCGCTCATCGTGGCGGCTTTCGGACCGTTGGTCGGCAAGCCATCCGGCAGCGACAGGCTGTCGATCACCGGGAACGGCTGCTG
>Ga0193727_1000767_pt1 | contig 12850 bp, 13 predicted proteins | sample H2c2metaG_FD_143051 | JGI IMG/M metagenome (GOLD analysis project Ga0193727, IMG submission 143051) | Soil microbial communities from a riparian zone of the East river system, Colorado, United States - H2c2 | ecosystem: Environmental > Terrestrial > Soil > Riparian zone | place: USA: East River...
AACGTTTCGTCGGGTAACCCGATCGGCTTCACCGTCACGCTCACCAACGCCGGCGGCGCAGCTGCGGACGACCTCTCGGTCAGCGACCCGCTGCCCGGCGGTACCGGGCTCGAGTGGGCGCTGGACGTGAGCGGCAGCGAGAGCGACTGGCAAGTGGCCGGCACGCCGCCCAACCAACACCTTGTCTACGAGCCGGACGCAATGGCCGGCTATGCGAGCTCGCAGGCGCACGTGATCAGCGACACGACTTCCTCCAGCTGCGGCAGCTACGGCAACACCCTCTCCTTCAACAGCCGCAACGGAGGCTCCGGCCATGCGACCGACTGGGTCCACGTCCAGTGCGCGCCGGCCCCTCCGAATCTCGCGATCACGAGCGCAACCGACTCGATCTCGGTGGCCGCCGGCTCGCAGCTCGGCTTCACCGTCACGCTCCAGAACAGCGGCGGCAGCGCAGCCAACGGGCTCGCGCTCACCGACGTCCTCCCGGCCGGCACCGACGTCAACTGGACGCTGGACGGGCCGGGCAGCGACGGCGGCTGGACGGTGAGCGGCGCTCCGCCCAACCAGAGCCTCGTCTTCCACCCGCACTCCCTAGCGGCCGGCGCCGCCACGCACGCTCATGTCGTGAGCACGACGACCGTCAACTCCTGCGGAAGCTACGACAACGACCCGTCCTTCGCGAGCGACGACGGCGGCTCCGGCTCGGCATCGGCCACGGCCGACGTCTTCTGCGGCCCGCCCCCGCCCCCGCCACCCCCGCCTCCGCCACTCCCCACCTACGCCAGCGAGGTGCTGGCCGACACGCCGATCGCGTACTGGCGACTCGGCGAGACGAGCGGGACGGTCGCCGCCGACTCGAGCGGCTCCCACCTCGACGGAACGTTCGTACACGTGACCCTGGGCGTCGCCGGCGCCCTGGCCAGCGACACGGACAAGGCCGCCCGCTTCAACGGGTCCAACGGCGTGGTCGAGGTCTCCAACGACTCGGTCTTGCGGCTGAACGGCTCGTGGACGATCGAGTTCTGGGCCCGGCAGATCTCGTTCATGAACGCCAAGCCGGGCATCCTGGGCAAGGGCACGGGCGGGAACAAGAACACCTACTCCGTCTTTGCCGACTCAGGCGGGCAGCTCTGGCTGCAGCGGAACAACAAGCTCGTCGGCTCAGGCCCCGGCGCGCTTGCGGCTGGCTACAAGCAGTTCACCGTCACCTATGACGGAACTCGTGTCCGTTGGTACGTCAACGGCGTCCTGGCGACTAACTCTCTGATCACCTACCCGAGCAGCAGCGGCAACGGCCAGAAGCTCCAGATCGGGGCGGCCCAGGATGCGGGCGACAACGACATCGACGAGGTCGCGCTCTACCCGAGCGCCCTCAGCGCGGCCCGCATCGCGGCTCACTATGCAGCCGGCTCGTAAGCGCTCAAGCGCGCGTGGCGCAGCGCCGATAACAAGCGCATGAGCTCTGTGGCGTCGGCCACGACCCCTGCCCACGAAGAGCCGACTCGCTCTCCGCGTCGAGACAAGTCATTCGTCACGCGCCGGGTCGCGCTGCAGCTGCTCGCGGGCCTGCTCGTCGTGGCCGGGATCCCGGTCGTGGCGACGGTGCGGATCCTCGACGCCAATGCGCTGCGCAACGAGCGCGCGCGCGCGGACGCCGCGCTGCAGGCACAGGTCCAGCAGGCCGGCCAGAACCTGCAGGGACTCTCGGACAACGCTGCCGGTCGCGCCGAGGATGTCTCGCGCTCACCGGCGCTGCAACAGGCATTTCTTACCAGGAACCGGACCGTGATCGCCGGCCTCGCCCACAAGAATCCGGGCATGGTCTTCTACCTCAGGTCCGAGCGAGTCGCCGGAACGGCCTCGCAGCCGGCGCTGACCAGATCGGTCGCGCTGGTGCTGAACGGCGTCACGGTCGGACGCGTCGTGGCGCAGATCCCGCTTGGCCCCGGCCTTGCAAAGCGCATCCTCAAGGGCATCCCGCACGGGCGGCAGGACCGCCTGCTCGTCGTCCACCAGAGGCGAGCGCTCGGCTCGCTCGTGCGCGTCCGTCCGGCCGGCCGGACGATCGACGTCGGTGGCAAGCGCTACCGCGGCGGAATGGCGACGATTCCGAACGCGCCGGGAACGAAGCTGGTCGCGCTCCGGCCGGAGAGCGCCATCGCCCAGGCCGTCGCGCCCTACCAGCAGCGCGTCCTCTTCGCGGCGCTCGGCTCGTTCGCGCTGCTCGTGCTCGTGGGCCTGCTCTTCGGCGGCCCGATCCTGCGCGGTCTCGGCGACTTCCGCCGAGTAGTCTCGCAGGCTGCGACCGACTCGCTGACCGGCCTCGCGAACCGCTGGTCGTTCGACGAGGAGCTGGCGCTCGAGTGGCGGCGCGCGCACCGGATCGGCGACTCGCTCTCGCTCGTGCTGCTCGACCTCGACGACTTCAAGCAGGTCAACGACACCTACGGCCACCCGGCGGGCGACGCGGTGCTGCGCACGATCGGCGAGCTGCTCCTGGCCGGCGTGCGGCAGATCGACCTGGCCGCCCGCTACGGCGGCGAGGAGTTCGTCATCCTCGCGCCCGAGAGCGACCTCAATGGCGCGCTGCAGCTCGCGCGGCGGCTGCGCGCGTCGATCAGGAAGAAGTCGATCCTTCTTCCGGACGGCAAGCGCGTGAAGGTGACCGCCAGCTTCGGCGTCGCGGCCGCGGGCGAGCTGGCCTCCGCGGAGGAGCTGATCGTCGCCGCCGACGAGGCGCTCTACGAGGCGAAGCGGGCCGGCAAGGACCGCGTCGTCGCGGCTGGTGCGACAATCAAAGTCCATGAGAGTCTCGGCGAAAGTGGACTACGCCCTGCGCGCAGCAACGCAGCTGGCAGCGGCGGCGAGCGACGGCCCCCAAAAAGGCGATCAGCTCGCCCGGGCGCAGAAGATCCCGCTTAAGTTCCTCGAGAACATCCTGCTCGACCTCAAGCACGCGGGTCTCGTGCAGAGCCAGCGCGGCGCCGAAGGCGGCTACTGGCTTGCGAAGGACCCCGCCGAGATCACACTCGCCGACGTGATCCGCGCGGTCGAGGGCCCGATCGCGAACGTGCGCGGCCAGCGGCCCGAGCAGGTCGAGTACTCCGGCGTCGCCGAGCCCCTGCGGGACGTCTGGATCGCGGTGCGCGGCAACCTGCGCGCGGTGCTGGAGAGGGTCACGCTGGCCGACATCGCCGCCGGCCGACTGCCGGACGAGGTCAGCCGGATCGCTGCCGATCCGGACGCCTGGCAGCCGCACTGAACGTCGTCTCGCGGCTCGGCCGGACGTACACGATCTGGCCGCGCTCGAGCTCCAGCAGCTCGGCCTGCTCCTGGGTCAGCTGCGCGGTCAGGTGCTGCCCGTCCTCGCGGACGAGCTCGACCCGCACCTCGAAACCGAGGTGGACGACGCGCTCGACCATCGCCTCCGACGACCCGCCGTGCGGCTCGTGCAGGAGCTCGACATCGTGCGGCCGGACAAAGGTGTCGCCGAGCCGGTTGACCGGACCGACGAAGCTCATCACGAACTCGTTCGCCGGCTGCTCGTAGAGCTCGCGCGGCGAGCCGACCTGCTCCACCCGGCCTTCGTTCAGCACGACGATCTGGCCGGCGACTTCCATCGCCTCCTCCTGGTCGTGCGTGACGATGATCGTCGTCACGTGCACCTCCTCATGGAGCCGCCGCAGCCAGGCGCGTAGCTCCTGCCGGACCCGTGCGTCGAGGGCGCCGAACGGCTCGTCGAGCAGCAGCACGCTCGGCTCAACCGCAAGCGCGCGGGCAAGCGCCATGCGCTGGCGCTGGCCGCCGGAGAGCTGTGACGGATAGCGCTTGGCAAGCCCTTCGAGCTGGACGAGCTCGAGCAGCTCGTGCACCCGCTTCGAGATCTCAGCGCGCGGGCGTTTCCGGACCGCGAGTCCGAAGGCGACATTGTCGTAGACGGTCATGTGCTTGAAGGCGGCGTAGTGCTGGAAGACCATCCCGACCCCACGGGTGCGCGCGGGCGTGTCGGTCACGTCCTGGTCGCCGATCAGCACCTGGCCCGAGTCCGGCTCCTCGAGCCCGGCGATCACGCGCAGCAGCGTCGACTTGCCGCTGCCGCTCGGGCCGAGCAACGCGGTCAGCGAGCCCTCGGGGATCGCGACCGAGACGTCGTGCAGCGCGGTGAAGCCGTTGAAGTGCTTGCTCACATCGACGACTGCGATGCCCATCTAGTGCTCCTTGGGTTGGATGACGCGGAGGGCCACGACCGTGGCGATCGCAATCAGCGCGAGCACCACCGACGACGCGTAGGCGCCGGCCGTGTCGAAGCCGTCGACCTGGGCCTTGACGTACAGCGGCAGCGTCTGGGTCTGGCCCTCGATGTTCCCGGAGACCGCGCTGACCGCACCGAACTCGCCAATCGCCCTCGCGGTCGTAAGCACGACGCCGTAGGCGACGGCCCAGCGGATCGCCGGCAGGGTGACCCGGCGGAAGACCTGGAACGGATGCGCGCCGAGCGTCTCGGCCGCCTGCTCCTGCTCGGTGCCGATCTCGCGCAGCACCGGCACGACCTCGCGCACGACGAACGGCAGCGAGACGAACATCGTCGCCAGCACCATTCCCGGGACGGCGAACAGGACCTTCAGGCCGTGCCCGGCGAGTCCGCCGAGCCAGCCGCCGCGCCCGTAGAGCAATACGAGCGCCAGGCCGACGATCACGGGCGAGAGCGCAAGCGGCAGGTCGACGGCGGCGTTCAGCAGGCCGCGCCCGGCGAACCGTCCGCGCACGAGCGCGAGCGCCATCACGATCCCGAAGACGGTGTTCGCCGGCACCGCGATCGCCGCGATCAGCAGCGTCAGCTCGAGCGCGTGGATCGCCTCGGGCGTGGTCACCGCGGCCCAGGCGTGAGCGAAGCCGTGCTCGAACGCGCGGTAGAAGACGAACCCGACCGGCACCAGCAGCAGGAAGGCGAGGTAGCCGAGCGCGCCGAACCGCAACAGGTACCTAGACACGGTCGTACCTCGTCCGCCAGCGGCGGACGCCGCCGATCCCGAGCAGCACGCCGAGTGAGATCACTAGCAGCACCACCGAGACGGCCGCGGCGCCGGAGGTGTTCCCCGACTGCAGCTGCCCGAAGATGTAGACGGACGAGACCTCCGTCTTGAAGGGGATGTTCCCCGAGATCAGGACGACCGCGCCGAACTCGCCCACGGCCCGCGCAAACGCAAGCGCGACACCGGAGAGAATCGCCGGCAGCAGGTTCGGGAAGACGATCCGCCGGAAGACCTCGAACGAGCCGGCGCCGAGCGAGGCCGCCGCCTGCTCCATCTCCTCGTCCAGCTCGAGCAGGACCGGCTGCACCGCGCGGACGACGAACGGCAGCGTCACGAACAGCAGCGCGAAGAGGATGCCGATCCGCGTGAAGGCGACGTCGAGCCCGAACGGCCCGCCCGGCCCGTAGAGGGCGAGCAGTGTCAGCCCGGCGACGATCGTTGGCAGCGCGAACGGCAGGTCGATCACCGCGTCGATGAAGCCTTTGCCCCGGAAGCGGTCGCGGACGAGCACCCATGCGATCGCCGTGCCGGCGACGGCGTTCACGAAGGCGCAGGCGGCGGCGAGCCCGAGGGTCAGCTTCAGGGCTGCGATCGACTCGGGCGCGGTCGCCTGGTGCCAGAACTCGGCCGGGCCCTGCGCGCGCGAGGCCCAGACGAGCGCGGCGAGCGGCAGCAGGACGACCAGGCTCAGGTAGGCAGTCGCGAGCCCCAGCGCGAGGCCGCCGGGGCGGGCGGCCCCGGTCCGCGCCGGAGCCGCGACGACTGCGGCGTCAGCCGCCAAGCGACCTCTCGATCTTGGCCATGATCCCGTTCTGCGGATGGAAGAAGCGCCGGTTCACCTTCGTCCAGCCGTTCAGCCCGAGCTTCGCGGTGGCGATCGTGAAGAGACCGGGCGGCGAGTAGAAGTGCGACCCCTTCGCCGCAGCCTTTACGACCGGGCGGTAGCCCTGCGCCGCGAACGCCTTCTGCGCCGTGGTCGACCAGAGGTACTTGTAGAACGCCTTCGCCGCGGGCTTCTTCAGGCCGCTCTTCGTCAGCGCGACCGGGGTCTCGATCAGGAGCGTCGCCTTCGGCGTCTTGTACTCGGTGTGCACGCCCTTCTGCTCGGCGTAGATCGCCTCGTTCTCGTAGGTGAGCAGGACGTCGCCCTTGCCCTGCGCGAAGATCGAGAGCGCGGCGCGGGCGCTGTCGGGCTGCACCGGGACGTGCTTGAAGAGCTTGTACAGGTAGGCGACCGCCTGCTTGTCGGTCTTGCCCGCGCGTCGCTGGGCGCCGTAGGCGGCCATCACGTTCCAGCGCGCGCCGCCCGAGGTGAACGGGTTCGGCGTGATCACCTGGATGCCGGACTTGACCAGATCGCCCCAGCCCTTAACGTGCTTCGGGTTGCCGTCGCGCACGACGAAGACGACCACCGAGTCGGAGACGATCCCGCGGTGCGAGTTGGCGGCCCAGTTCTTCGGGACGAGGCCCTTGCCGGCGAGCAGGTCGATGTCCGGCGCCAGCGAGAGCGCGACGAGATCCGCGTTCTGGCCGGCCGCGACGGCGCGCGCCTGATCGCCCGACGCGCCATAGGACTGGCTGAAGCTCGTGCCGTCCCCGGCCTGCGTCTTCTGGAAGGCGGAGATGATCTTTCCGTACGCGTCCTTGGGCGTCGAGTAGGCGACCAGGTCGACCGAGCCGCCCTGCGACGCGCCCGCCGCAGACCCAGCGAGGAGCGCGACCCCGAGCAAAGCAATCCAAATAACTCTCATTCTTACTCCTTATCTCTCAAGTTTGTCCACGGAGTTGATGGAGATTAGGTAAGCACGCAGACGACGTCAACTCGGAACCGGCGTCTCAGTAGGGTCCTCGCCGTGGAGCCGCTCGACCGCGCGACGATCTGGCCCTATCGGGAAGGGGCGCCGGGCGAGCTGTACTACCAGCGCTACGCCCACCCGAACGGGCTCGCGGCCGAGGCGAGGCTCGCGGAGCTCGAGGGCGGCGAGGCGCTGCTCTTCCCTTCCGGCGCCGGGGCGACGACGGCGCTCGTGCTCGGCTTGCTGGAGCCCGGCCAGACGATCGCGCTCGCCGAGGGTGGCTACTACGGCACCGGCGTGCTCTTCGACACGCTCGAGCGCTGGGGCGTTCGTCACGTGGAGTTCGACCAGACCGGCCCGCCGCCCGAAGGCGCGGATCTCGTCTGGCTCGAGGCGCCGTCGAACCCGTTCCTGACCATGCCGGACATCGAGTCCGCCGTCGCCTCGCCGGGACGGGTGGTGGTCGACTCGACCGCCGCGACGCCCGTGTACTTGCGGCCGCTCGACGCCGGCGCGGACTTCGCCCTCCACAGCGCGACGAAGTACCTCGGCGGCCATCACGACGTGCTGCTCGGCGCGGTCGCCTGCCGCTCGGCCGAGGACGCCGAGCGCCTGCGCGAGTTCCGTGGCCGCACGGGGATCGTCGCCGCACCCGACCCCTGCTGGCTGCTCTCGCGCTCACTGAAGACGCTCCGGGTGCGCATGGAGCGCCACACCGCCAGTGCGACCGCCATTGCCGAGCGGCTGCGTGACCACCCGGCGGTCGAGGTCGTCCGCTACCCGGGCTTCGGCGGGCTGCTCTCGTTCGACGTCGCGGACGCCGAGGCCGCTCGCAAGGTCGAGACCTCGCTGCGGACGATCGAGAACGCCACCAGCCTCGGCGGCGTCGAGTCGGTGCTGGAGTCGCGAACGCGCTGGGAGGGCGACCGCGTGCCGCCGGGCCTGTTGCGCCTCAGCGTCGGCCTCGAGGACGTGGACGAGCTCTGGATCGATCTCGCGCAAGCCCTGGCTTGAGCACCTACGTCTTCTTCCCCGAGGGCGCCTTCGGCCCGACGAACAACTGCGTCGGGATCGGCCGAGTTCTGCTCGAGCGCGGCGAACGGGTCGTGTTCGTGGTCGAGGAGTCCTTCGCCGGCACGCTCGAGGCACAGGGCTTCGAGGAGGCGCTGATGCGCCTCAAGCCCTCGCCCGAGGTCGAAGAGGCACCGGGCCAGTTCTGGAAGGACTTCGTCCGCGACACCGCGCCGGAGTTCCGCAAGCCGACGATCGAGCAGCTCGAGACTTTCGTCCTCCCCGTCTGGCAGGAGCTGGTCGACGGCGCTCGCTACGTGGACGAACGGCTGGCCGAGATCTTCGGCGAGCTCGAGCCTGACGTGATCGTCCAGGACAACGTGGTCGGCTTCCCGGCCGTGCTCGCCTCGGGCCGGCCGTGGGTGCGGATCGTCTCCTGCAACCCGCTGGAGCTGAAAGACCCGGCGCTGCCGCCGGTCTTCTCCGGCTACCCCACCGGCGACCGGGCCGGCTGGGACGAGTTCCGCGAGCGCTACCGTGAGCTGCACCAGCCGCTGCAGCTCGAGTTCTCGGGCTTCTGCGAGGAGCGCGGAGCGCCGCCGCTGCCGGAGCGCGAGTTCGTCCACGAGTCCCCGTGGCTGAACCTTTACCTCTACCCCGCCGAGGCCGACTACGAGCGCTCGCGGCCGCTCGGCGAGCGATGGCAGCGACTCGACTCCTGCGTGCGCTCGGTGGACCAGCCGTTCGAGCCGCCGCCCGGCGAGGGTGCGCTCGTCTACGTCAGCCTCGGCAGCCTGGGCTCGGCCGACGTCGAGCTGATGAACCGCCTCGTCGCCGCACTCGCCGAGACGCCGCACCGCTACGTCGTCAGCAAGGGCCCGCAGCACGAATCGATCGAGCTCGCGCCGAACATGACCGGCGCGGAGTTCCTGCCGCAGCCGGCGATCCTGCCGCAGGCCGACCTCGTGATCACGCACGGCGGTAACAACACCGTCACCGAGTCGATCCACTTCGGCAAGCCGATGGTCGTGCTGCCGCTCTTCTGGGACCAGTACGACAACGCCCAGCGGATGGCGGAGTGCGGCTTCGGCGTGCGGCTGCCGACCTACGAGTTCGAGGACGCCCAGCTGCACGACGCGATCGACCGCCTGGTCTCGACGGCGAACGAGCAGCTGGCGGAGGCGTCACGGCGACTCCAGTCGCAGCCGGGCACGGTTCGCGCCGCCGACCTGATCGAAGAGGTGGGCGGCGCGCACACGTAGCGCGCGCCGCCCGATGGCGCCGTCAGCCCACTTGGATCCGGCCGAAGAGCCCGTCGGTCTCGCCGTTCGGGCCGGCCGTGAAGAAGAGGGTTCCCGCAGTGCCGTTGTTCCCGCCCTGCGCGAATTGGAGTGCCCAGAGGCCGTCGATCACGAGCGGCCTGTTGTCCGCACCCCGCAGCTTGCCGTCGTGCACGAACGTGTTCGGCGCCGACTCGCGATACGCGTTGATGTGCCCGTCGCCGAAGTTCCCGACGAGCAGGTCGCCTGCGAACGTGCCGAAGCTCGCCGGGGCCATCGCGAGGCCCCACGGAGAGTTCAGCTGGCCGTGGCCGTCGATCCCGCCGAGCAGGTTCCCGGAGAGGTCGTAGACGTCCACGAAGCCGCGGCCCTGACCCGGTGCGTCGTCATGCGCGTCCTCGTCCTGGCGTGCGTACGAGACGAACACGCGGTTGCCGATCACCTGCACGTCGAACGGGGCGAACCCCTTGTGCATGGACGGGTCGCTGAAGCCAGTGTTCGTCAGCAGCTTGAAGTTGCTGTCGAACACGTCGATCTTGTTGTTGTGGAAGTCGGCCGCGAACAGCTCCGGCCCGCTGGGGGCGGTCGCGATCGCCAGGCCCTTGTAGACCGCGCCGGTGGCGGACTGGTCACCGTCACCGACGACGATCGCGGTCGTGCCCTGCGTTCCGTTCCAGGCACGGACCATCCCGCCTTCACCGTCGAACAGGAACAAGGCCTTACCGCCGGTCGGCAGGTTGAAGCCGGCGGTGGTGTTGAACACCGTCCCGGTCGGTGCGCCGGCCACCGTGACGATCAGCCCTTGCTTCACCCCGGCGGAGTTGTACAGCGTGGACTTGTTGGTGGCGTTGTCGGAGACCCACCACGGCGTCGTCGGGCCTGAGGTCAGGCCCCACGCGTTCTGGAGATCCGGGTCGGTCATCGGCGCCAACGAAGGCTGGTTGGAGACCAGCGGCACGACCGTGTACGTGGTCGGCTTCGCGGCACCCAGCGGCGCGGCGAACACCAGTGCCGCGCCGAGCACGAGCAACCCAAGGAAGGCCCTCGTGCGGGTGGTCAGAAGAGCAATTCCCATCCCCGCTCCTTTCGCTTGAACCCTCTGGTTCGTACCGAGCGAAGAGCGGATCGGTTTTCGCGGAAGCCGGAGGCGGGATTCGAACCCACGACCTACCGCTTACAAGGCGGTTGCTCTGACCAGCTGAGCTACTCCGGCGCCGCCTGCCAGCCTAGCGCCGAGGCAGGCTCACCTACTGGTGATGACCTCGTCGATCAGGCCGTACTCGACCGCCTCGGACGCGGTCATGAAGTGGTCGCGGTCGGTGTCCTCGGAAACGCGTTCGAGCGACTGGCCGCTGTGATCGGCGAGGATCTGTTCGACGCGCCGCTTCAGGTCGAGCACCTCGCGGGCGCGGATCTCGACATCCGAGGCCTGGCCGCCGAACTGGCCCGTCCAGACCTGGTGGATCAGGATCTTCGCGTTGGGCAGCGCGGTGCGCTTGCCCTTGGTGCCCGCGGCGAGGATGACCGAGCCCATCGACATCGCCGTGCCGACGCAGATCGTGCGGATGTCGGGCTTGACGAAGGTCATCGTGTCGTAGATCGCCAGGCCCGCGTAGACGTCGCCGCCCGGCGAGTTGACGTAGACCGAGATGTCCTTGTCGGGGTCCTCGGATTCGAGGTGGAGGAGCTGCGCGACAACGAGGTTCGCCACCTGGTCGTCGATCGCGGAGCCGACCATCACGATCCGGTCCTTGAGCAGGCGCGAGTAGATGTCGAACGAGCGCTCGCCGCGCGAGGTCTGCTCGACGACCATCGGCACGAGCGGGCTCATGCCGGCACCGCCAACTCGAGCGGCTCGAGCACGTGCACCGGGACGCCGTACGCCTCGAGCCCATCGGTCGGCTCGGTGACCACAGAGGGCACGAAGATCTCGACCGGCCGCGCGCAGGCGGCGCGCCAGCCGTGGACGCCCTCGACGGTCGCGCCCCAGAGCAGCACGCGTCCGAAGACGCGCGACTCGGCGCCGACGTGCAGGTAATGCTCCCACGCGGCGAGCTCACGGCCGGCGTGGATGCCGCACTCGCAGGACGGCGTCGGCGCCTCATGCTCGTGGCGGAAGCAGCTCGCGACGATGGGCTCGTCGACCGGCCAAGGATTGCCGTAGAGCACGCTCACGAGCCGACTCTCGGCGACGCGCCAAACCTTCCAGCCAACCGCAGGCCGCAGCTCGTCCGCCGCCCACGCCCGCTCGAGCCGCCCGATCCTCATTCCTCTTCGGCGAGCCACGCGAGGATCGCCTCGCGCGAGAACCGCCACTCCTCTCCCACCTTGCGGCCCGGGAGCTCCTCCTTCTCGGCGAGCTCGACCACGACCTCCTCCTCGACCTGCAGCAGTTCGGCCAGCTGCGCCGGCGTCAGGATCTCCAGCGCCGAGGCCGGGCGGAACGAGTGCTGGCCGACCGACCATTCCGCCCGGGCGCCGCCCAGCGCGTTCATCATCGTCGGGTTGTCGGGGTCGACGTACTGCGCCACGAGCCGCGTGATCAGCTCGCGTTTGGGCGCCCCGAGCGCATCGGCGGCCCGGTGCAGCTTCGACGCGTGCTCCGAAGGAATGCGGACGAAGAGCGCCGTCTCGTCGGTGTGCTTCCGCGGCCTCGCCACGGATATCTTGATATCAGAAAGATATCTCGGACCGCAAGTCGCTTACTGCAGGACTTGCCGCGACTGCTGGTGCGCGAGCACCTTGCGCTTCACGCGCTGGAGCGCGTTGTCGATCGTCTTCGTGTCGCAGTCGAGCCGCTCGGCCATCTCTTCGTACGACTCGCCCTCGAGGTAGAGCTTGAGCGCGTCGGCCTCGAGCTTCGAGAGCCCGCTGCCGAGGGTGAAGACGAGGCTCTGCAGCTCCTCGGTCGAGATCACGCACACCGACGGGTCGTCCACGGACGGCCCCGGCAGCGCATCGCCGAGCGTGCAGTCGCCCTCCGACTCCTGGCCGGCGGGGGTGTGGCTGAACGAGACGTACGAGTTCAGCGGCGAGTGCTTGAAGCGCGTCGCCGTCTTGATGGCGGTGATGATTTGCCGCGTCACGCAGAGCTCGGCGAAGCTGCGGAACGACGAGAGCTCCGGGCTGAAGTCGCGCACGGCTTTGTAGAGGCCGATCAGGCCTTCCTGGATCAGATCCTCCGAATCGCCGCCGGCGAGGAAGTAGGAGCTCGCCTTCAACCGGACGAAGCCGGTGTAGCGGCGGATCAGCTCGTCGAGTGCCTTCTGGTCGCCGTTGCGCGCTCGCATGACGAGCTGGAGATCGGCGAGCTCTCGCTGGAGCTTTTGCGGCGTCTGGATCGTCTGCGCGGTCCGAGCGGGCACGGCTCCCCCTCGTTCGAGGACGGTGAGCTAGAAGCCTCACCCTGAGGTTGAGGATCAAGATAGCAAGGTCCCAACACGTTTACAAGACCTTGCTCTTTTTCGGACTTAACCGGACCCTTGCCCTCGGCGGAGCTTCTCTAGTCGTTTTCGCGTCTCTTCGTCCACGCGATCCCGAAGCTGCGATCTTCCCGGGTCCTCGTGACTTGGCTCGTCGAGGTCCTCTAGGAACGTTCGCGAGTTGCGCTTCTGTACCTCCTGGCCCGAGGTGCCGCGGATCGCGGAGTCGGAGGAGACGAGGCAGACGGTCTCCTTTCCGCGGTGCTCGGCTGCCAGGCGCTCCAGCAGCGCGTCGGCGTGCTCGGCGT
>Ga0193727_1000768_pt1 | contig 12848 bp, 9 predicted proteins | sample H2c2metaG_FD_143051 | JGI IMG/M metagenome (GOLD analysis project Ga0193727, IMG submission 143051) | Soil microbial communities from a riparian zone of the East river system, Colorado, United States - H2c2 | ecosystem: Environmental > Terrestrial > Soil > Riparian zone | place: USA: East River...
AATATACGACAGGCCGAATCCGCCGAGACCGCGAAATGCCACCGGGCGCAGGTAGGCGCTGGCCAGGCCGTTCGCCTTGATCACCTCACGCGATGCCTGCGCGAGCTGGTCGAGCGTGTACGGGATCGGCATGTCGTATATTTTTGCAGAATGATACAGACGCTTCAGGTGATCGGTCAGGCGGAAGATCGCCTGGCCGTTCGGCGTCGCATAGCTGCGTATGCCCTCGAATACCGATGAGCCGTAATGCAGCGCATGCGCCATGACGTGCGTCGTCGCTTCGGCCCACGGCTTGATCGTGCCGTTGTGCCAGATGAACTGAGGGTATTGCTGCGACATGGCCCGCTCCGGATGAATCAGGCGCGCAGCGTAGCGGCAAGGCGCAGCGATGGAAAGGGCCGCTTGTCCCGCGGCCGATGCTGCCGCCGTCAGGGCGGCGCGCGCACCTGCCCGTCCTGCAGCAGGACGACGCGTCCGCCGAGGGCGGAAACGTCGTCGGGATCGTGCGTGATCACGACCATCGGCACGCTGCGGCTGCGTTGCAGCGCGAGCAATTCGCCGCGCAGGCGTGCGCGTAGCGGCGCGTCGAGTGCGGCGAACGGCTCGTCCAGCAGCAACAGTTGCGGTGTCGCCGCCAGCGCGCGTGCCAGCGCGACACGCTGGCGCTGGCCTCCGGACAGCTGCGCCGGAAACGCGTCGGCGCAAGCAGCCAGATCGAACGATTCGAGCAATCGCCGGTTCGCCGTGTCGGTGCTGCGCGCCTGCCTCCAGCCGCGACTGCGCGCGAACGCGACGTTCTGACCCACCGTCAGGTGCGGAAACAGCGCGTAATCCTGAAACACGAAGCCGATATCGCGTTGCCGCGTCGGCACGTCGACGCGTTGCGCGCTGTCGAACAGCAGCCGACCGCCGAAGCGAATCGCACCCTGGTCCGGTCGCAACAGTCCGGCGATCGCCTGCAGCGTCAGCGTCTTGCCGGCGCCGGACGGTCCGAACAGAATCGTGATGTCGGCGTCGCTCTCGAAGCTCACGTCGAGCCGGAATTCGCGCCGGTCCGCTTGCAGGTATTTGGTGACCGCAACCCTCAGCTGCATCATGGAGTGTGCCTCTGCAGCAGTCGCGCGGCGATCAGCAGCACGACGATCGCGAGCAGCAGCGAGATCCAGACCAGCGTGGCAGCGCGCGCATCGTCACCTGCCATCACCGCATCGTAGATCGCCAGCGCCAGCGTCTGCGTGCGGCCGGGCAGGCTGCCGGCAATCATCAACGTCGCGCCGAATTCGCCCATCGCGCGCGCAAACGCGAGCAGCGCGCCGGCCAGTACCCCGCGCCACGCCAGCGGCAGGGTGACGCGAAAGAACACGGCGGGTTCGCGCAAGCCGAGCGTCCGCGCAGCCTGCTCGAGCGACCGATCGACATCGGTGAACGCAGCACGCGCCGAACGCAGGATCAGCGGAAACGCAGCGATCGCCGCGGCAATGACCGCACCCTGCCAGGTGAATATCAAAGTGATGCCGAAGTGATCGAGCAGCCACGAACCGATGGCGCCGTTGCGGCCGAGCACGACCAGCAGGTAGTAGCCGAGCACGGTCGGCGGCAGGACCAGCGGCAGCGTCAGCACAGACTCGGCGACATCGCGCGTGACACTGCGCTTGCGCCCGAGCATCCTGGCGAACAGCACGCCGAACAGCGTGGCGAGCAACGTCGCGCATAGCGCAACCTTCAGCGTCAGCAGCAGCGGTGTCAGCGCACCGACCGGCATCGCTCAGGGCGCGACGGAGGTAAAGCCATAACGGCCGAGCGCAGCCTGCGCGTCGGTGGACACGACGAATTCAACGAAGCGGCTCGCCAGTTGTGCATGCGCCGACGCCGCCGTCACCGCAATCGGATAACGCACCGGCGTCGCGGTCGGCACGTTCAGCGCAACACGCACCTTGTCCTTCTGCACGGCGGCATCGGTGGCGTAGACGAAACCTGCCTGCGCTTCGCCGCGTGCCACATAGTCCAGGGCCTGGCGCACGTTCTGCGTCGGAACCAGGCGCGTTTGCAGGCCGTCCCAGAGCTTTGCGTCGACGAGCGCCTGTTTGGCATAGCGACCGGCCGGCACCGATTCGGGATTGCCGATCGCAACATGTGCGTAACCTGCGCCGTTCAGTTCTTCGAGTGCTTCCGGTACTTTGATTCCGGCCGCGACGATCAGCACCAGTGTGTTGCCGGCAAAATCACGGCGCGTCGTCGTGTCGATCGATTTCGCAGCAGCAGCACGGTCCATGGTCACCTCGTCGGCGCTGGCAAAGACGTCGGCAGGCGCGCCCTGTTCGAGTTGCCTGAGCAGCACATCCGAAGCGGCCAGATTCAACACGACCTTGTCGCCGGGATGCGCCGCTTCGAACGCCTTGCCCAGATCGGCAAACGCGTTCGCCAGACTCGAGGCGGCCGAGACGGTCAGTTCCGCTGCGAACACGGGCGCGGTGATCAGCGCAGCGGCGAGGCACAGCGCAACGAATCGGCGACGATGAAACGCTTGCATCGGATGCCTCCGATAGGAATACACGACTATAACGCGCTGCCACGGCCGGAACTACCGTGGGCGCTGCAGCTAACGGCCCGGTCCTGCCCGGTCGCCAGAGCTGCCGGATGATGCGACCCGGCGCATCGGGATTGCGGAAATCAGCGCCTAGTTGCTCCCGAGTCGCTCGCAGATCGCCAACGTTGCCTTGGAGCGGTTCAACGTATAGAAGTGGATTCCCGGCGCCCCGCCGGCGATCAGCTTGCGGCACAGGTCGGCGACGACGTCGGCGCCGAACTCGCGGATCGCATCGGCATCGTCACGGAACGCCTCCAGGCGCTTGGCAACCCAGCGCGGAATCTCGGCGCCGCACATGTCGGAGAACCGGCGCAACTGCGAGTACTGCGAAATCGGCATGATGCCCGGCACGATCGGCACCTCGACGCCGTGCTTGCGCGCGTCGTCGACGAAGCGGAAATACGCATCGGGGTTGAAGAAATACTGGGTGATGGCGCCGTCGGCGCCGGCCCTGACCTTGGCGATGAAGTTCTTCAGGTCCGCATGCGCGTCGCCGGCCTGTGGATGCATTTCCGGGTAGCAGGCGACTTCGATATGGAAGAAGCCGTCAAACTCGGCGCGGATGAATTGAACCAGTTCGCTGGCGTAGCGAAAGTCACCGTAGCTGGCCATGCCCGACGGCAGGTCGCCGCGCAGCGCGACGATGCGCTTGCAGCCCATCGTCCGGTACTGCTCGAGCAGCCGGTGAATCTCCGCGCGCGTACCGCCCATGCACGATACGTGCGGCGCCGCATCGAGGCCATGCTCGTCACGCAGATGCCGCACGGTCTCGGGAGTGTAGCTCAGCGTCGATCCGCCGGCGCCGAACGTGACGCTGACGTAGTCTGGGCTCAGCGTCTTCAGTTTAGGCAACGCGGCCCCGAGCGTGGCCTTTTGCTCGTCGGTCTTGGGCGGGAAGAATTCAAGCGAAAGCGGAATGGTGGCCATGGTGCTCCTGTTGCCGTGCCGGTGAATATATCGCTTATTACGGATGAAGAGATATATCAAGTTTAACCCATGGCGCCGGTGATTGCAGCGGTGTGTTGGACAGTATGTGCCGGCTGCCGCGGAGCGCGCCGCGTGTCTTGCGCGCAAGGGCACGGAGCCGCGCTGTCGCCTGCTAGACTTCGGTGCGGAGGGCCAAATGCCGCATATGCCGTCGACGCCGTCAGGATCGACCTCGCACACTGATGCCTTGTTCGCCGGCGTCTACGCGCGCCTGAAATCCATGGCCAGCCGCCAGCGTGCGCGCGCCGGCGGCGCGACGCTGAACACCACCGCGCTCGTGCACGAGTTGTACCTCAAGCTCAGCTCCAGTCGCGAACTCGCCTTCGAGACGCCGGCGCAGTTCTTCGACTACGCCGCGCAAGCCATGCGCCATATCCTGGTCGATCGGGCGCGTGAGCGCCTGAGCCTGAAGCGCGGAGGTGGCGTCGAGGAGGAGCGCGGTGATGCGGCGCTCGATGTCGCTGACGGTACCGCCGAGCACACCCTGCAACTCGACGAGGCGCTGCGCCGTCTCGAGCGTGAAGATGCGCGCGCCGCTCGCCTGGTTGCACTGCACTACTTCGCCGGGCTGTCGTTTCCGCAGATCGCCGCGTTGACCGGGGTCGCGACCCGTACCCTGAATCGCGACTGGCGCTTCGCTCGGGCGTTTCTCTACGGGTTGCTGCGCGAATGACGGCGCTGAGCGCCGCCAATTGTCGTTCATGATATCGACGATCCGTCCGCCGCCAGTCCAATGAACGAACACATGGCCAACGACTCGAGCTCCACTCACGTTGCAGCCAGCGCCGGCGACTATGCGCGCCTGCGCGATTTGTTCACGGCCGCCACGGACCTGGCCGAAGGCGATCGTCCGGCGTGGCTGATCGAGCATGTGCCCGATCACGCGCTGCGCGCGGCGCTCGAACAACTGCTCGCCGCCGACGGATCCGAAGGTGGCTACCTCGACATTCCCGCCGACGAGCATGCCGCACGCATGGCCGCCGAGGAACCATTGCGGCCCGATGGGCTGGTCGGTCAGCGCATCGGCGCATTCCGCCTGGTCCGTCTGCTGGGGCAGGGCGGCATGGCTGCCGTGTTCCTCGGTGAGCGCGAAGGTGGCGATTTCGACCAACGCGTGGCCGTCAAGCTGCTGCAACGCGGCCTGTATTCGGAAATCGAGCAACGCCTGTTCCGGCGCGAGCGCCAATTGCTGGCCGGGCTGGAGCATCCGAACATCGCGCGCCTGATCGATGGCGGGGTAACTGCGGCGGGCATTCCGTACCTGGTTATCGAGTACGTGGACGGCGATCCGATTACCCGTCACGTGGCGGATCGGCGCCTGGAAGTGCGCCAGCGGCTGCAGTTGTTCCTGATCGTCTGCCGGGCCGTCGAAGCGGCCCATCGCGCATTGATCGTGCACCGCGACATCAAGCCCTCCAACATTCTCGTTGCCAGCGACGGCACGGTGAAGCTGCTCGACTTCGGTATTGCGAAACTGCTCGAGGAGGACTCGCAGAGCCCGACGGTCGGCGTCTTCACGCCCGAGTACGCAGCGCCGGAACAACTGGCCAGCGCTGCGGTAACGACGGCGACGGATGTCTACGCGCTCGGCGTCCTGCTGCACGAGTTGCTGCTCGGCCAGCGTCCACAAGGAAATCCGACGCGGCGGCCATCGTCGCTGGCCGGCGCGAACAGAGGCGAGAAGGCCATGGTTCCGAAGCCGGCCTCGCTGCAGCATGCGCTGCGTGGCGACATCGACACGATCGTGCTCAAGTGCCTGGCCGTCGAGGCGGATCGACGTTACACCTCGGCCGGTGCTCTCGCCGACGATATCCAGCGGCATCTCGACGGCAAGCCGGTCGAGGCGCATCCGCCGTCCGCGTGGTATCGCGCGCGCAAGTTCATCCAGCGCCATCGCGGCAGCATGCTCGTGACGGCCGCGTTGGTGCTCGCGATCTTCGCTGCACTCGGCCTTGCGCTGTGGCAGGCCAGGGTGGCGCGCAGTGAAGCGAGCCAGGCGCGCGAAATCCAGGTGTTCGTTGAAAGCCTGTTCCAACCGCTGACTGAAGGCACAGCACCGGACAAGGAGCCGAGCCTGAAAGACCTTCTGCAGCGCGGCATCGAACGCATCGACAGCAGTTTTCGCGACGACCTGTCCGCGCAGGCGGAGCTGCTCGACATGTTCTCGCGCATCGAGGACCAGCTCGGCGAAGTCAAGAACAATCGCGACCTGTCCGAGCGCGCCTATCGGGTAACGGAGCGTCTGTACGGACCCAACGACGTGCGCACGCTCGATACACGCGAAAAGCACGGCCGCATCCTGTATCGCCTCGGCGAATACGCTGCCGCTGCCGGAGAACTGACCGCGGTGCGCTCGGTGATGCAGGTGAACAACATCCACGGCACTTCGATGGCCGCGTTGCTCGAAGACCTGTCGTTCGTGCGCAGCGCGCAGGGCGCGCAGGACGATGAACTGATCGCGCTGAATCAGGAAGCCTTGACCGAGCGCTTGGCCGATCGCGAATCCACGCCGGAAAATCTCGCCACTGGCTACAACAATCTGGCTCTGGCCTATGTCCACGCCAATCAACTGGAGCGGGCGCTCGATCTGTTTCAAAAGGCGCACGATCTGTTCGCGCAGGCCAAAGGCGAAAGCTACGTCACCGCGACGAGTCTGGCCAACGTCGGCGGCGTATTGTTCCGCCTGGGTCGCTGGCACGAAGGCTTGTCCAGCCAGCAGGCGTCGCGTGAGATGTTCCGGCGCATCGGCATCGACAGTCATCAGATGCTGTCGCAGGTCTTGATGGGCATTTGCGAAACCGAAACGCAGCTCGAACTGATCGAGCAAGCACGTGCCGTGTGCGATGAAGCGGTGACGATGATCGCCCATGTGCAGGGCGAATCCCACCCGCGCTTCGTGCGCGCGCTGGCCCTGCGCGCAAGCGCTGAAATCAGTGCGGCGCAATTCGACCCGGCGACCCTCGATCTCGATCGCGCGCGCACGATTGTTACAGGCATCAAGGGCGACCCCGCGGCGGCATTCCGCGCCTTGGACATGGTAACGGCCAAAATGGATTGGCTGCACGGCGATTACGCGCAACTGCATAACCACTTGAGGCCGTCGATCATGGTCGCGCGAAATGCCGGCGGAGCACCGGTACCGATTCTGTTTGCGCGGTTTGCGCTCGCCTGTGAGCGCGCACCCGGTGACGGTTGCGGCGGCGATGACGTGGAACGTGCAAATCAAGTCCTCGCCGATCCGAAATTCGCTCGTCATCCCGATCGGCTGCCGGCACAAACCGCCCTGGCACAGATTGATCTGCTGCACGGCGACGCGAACAAGGCGATCGCGCGGATCGAACAAGGCTTGGCTATCGCTACGCCGGAACTGGGTGACAAACACTCGTGGGTCGGCGAGGCGCATCTGGTATTGGGCGATGCGCGAAAAGCGCTCGGTGCTACTGCAGCGGCTGATCGCGAGTACGCCGCCGCCGCAACGATTCTTGGCGCATTGCCGCCGGATCATCCGTTGCGGGTCGAGGCCGAAAGTCGGCTGGCACGCAAGCGCTGAGGATCGTCGCTACCGATTCGCTCAAGCGTTCACTGACCCTCGAAGCCATCGGCGAACAGATGATCCGAGAATATCACCGCATCGAAATAGCCCTGCAGAGAACCGCCTGCGGCATCCTTCTCGATGCCCAGCGATATTTCCACACTGGTCGCCAACCCGACCTGGCGGACACTTGCCGTTTGCAACTGCCAGGCGCCGATCAGGGTCAGGAATTGGCCGCCGCTGCCACCCCCGTTTCCGGTGCAATTCGCCCCATTGTAGATTGCATAGCTAAGCACCAAACGCCCACCGGTCTGTCCAGATGCGATATAGCCTCGCACCGAAAGGACGTACGTTCCAGCAGGTGGGGTGATGCACAGCGTTAGCGGATAGAGCCGTATACCGGCATCCGCAGAATCGTTTTCGATCAGGGCCGAACCCGAGTTGCCATCGCCGCGATAATCCAATGCGGCCCATGTCGGCAGAGGCAACGTCGATTGTTGCCAGCCGCTGAGGTCCGTATCGAAATCGCCGTTCACTACGAAGTTTTGTTCGGTGGCCGCGAGTGGCGCAGCCGCGACGATACACAGGATGCCTAGCAGGCCTTTGGCGATCACGACGCTCTCCTGTTTCCGGCGAAGATCACGTCGCGCTCAATGCACCAGCGATATCCGGTCGCCAAAACCGTCGGCGAAAAGGCGGTCGGTGATCGGCACCGCCTCGTAGGCGCCGAGATCGCGCGAGCCATACAAATCGGGAACGACCTGCACATTCTGATCGTAGGCATTGCCGTCCAGGTCGTGAGCCGCGTTGCCGCTGACCGTGGGCGCGAAATCGATGGCGCGCGAAGCGGTCAGTCCATTCTGCAGGTATGCCGGAAGGTGGTAGTTGCCGTTGGCGGAGTCAACGAACAATGGATCCCCGGGGACGATGGCGAGGATGTTGCTGCTGCTCGGCAGCGTTGAGATATCGTTGGACATCAGGTAACTCGCACTGACCAGGCACGGCGCGGTCGCGCAAGCGCTTTCCACATGGTCCATCGTGTATATGCCGGGCTGATCGATGATCGTATCCGTCAGTGTGAAGAGATTTACCGCGAAGATCGCGTAGCCGTTATCGATCGTGTTGTTGGCCAAGGTGCAATTGGCAATGGTCAGCGCGTCGCCAAAGTACCCGCTGTCGGAATGAATCAACTCGTGCGCGCTATGGTTATCGGCGATCAGGCAGCCGTGCAGGTAGTTGGTCGTATCCTCCCAGGGATCGTCCGCGGTAATCATCTGCGCGGCATGGTTGCCGCGCATCTCAAGCCTTTCGACCGCGAGGGCCAGGTAAGTGTTCATGCTGATGATTGCGCCACTGGGATTCCCAACCCCGTCGACGGCGTCATTGTCGGAAACTTCGTTGCATGGCGTCCCGACGGCACAGGCCACGGCGCCCAGCGACGCGGGCGATTCCGGACCGCAATCGTTTCCCGGATTGAAATACACACTGCTGCCGTAGAGCACGACGTTGTCGGTATCATAGTCGGCGTAAATCGCTGCGCCATCAGGTGCCGCGTTGCTGTCGATGCGATAGTTGTACGCGCACAGCGTTGCGTTGGTGTCGACGTCGTTTTGTGCATCGGGCTTGAGGTAAACCGCGCCACCCAGGCCCGACGCGCTGTTGTTGGATATCAACACCGGCTGCGTCGCGCTGGTCGAGAACAAGCGCGCGACCGCGCTGCCGCCGCTACTGCCAAGTATCGCTATCCCGCCGCCATATGGCGCCGAGTTGTTCGATACCGCGCTGACGAAAACGGCGGACGAACCGATGTCCGCGCGTGCCGGACCGAGGATCTCGATGCCGCCGCCGTAATCGAATTGCGCGTCGTTGAAACTGACCGAGCTGCCGTCGGCCAGCATGAACATGCGCGTTGCGCCTTCGATGCGGATGCCGCCGCCCGAAATGCCGGCCGTATTGTTGAGGACAAGCGTATTCGCCTGCAGTGTCAGCGTCGCGCTGCCTGTCGGGCTCATGTCGATCCCGCCGCCGTACGCGGCTTGGTTGCCGTCAATGGTTGTGGCGTTGAGCGTGAGGGAACCGGTGCCGTTGAAGAAAATGCCGCCACCTTCGGAATTTTGCCCGGTCAAATTGCCGCCGGTGATCTCCAGATTCTGCAGCGTCACATGGCTATTGCCATTGATCGTGATCACCGGGGCATTCAGACCCGCGCCGCTGATCGTGGCCTGCGGCGACGTCGGCGCAGCAGCGGGGATGTCGGCTGTGGCGGAAGCACCGAGGCTACTTATGCCGCAGCCGCCGGTGGCGCCAATCAGCGTGAAAGACCTGCCCGTGATCGTCAGCGCTTCGTTCCATGGCTGGTGTTCATTCGTGACGACAATATTCGGCGGACACGTGGCGGTGGGGGAGACATCCGTTATTGCATCCTGGATCTTGGCGTATTTGCACTGGTTGTCGCTGCCGACATAGAACGTCGGGTGCGGTACGCCGATCACACAGCCGGCATGGGCCTGACTCCAGCAGAACAGGCTGGCACAGGCTAGTACGCAGGTACGGCAGATCGTGACCATGAACGGCTCCTCGAACGAACACCGAAGGGGTGCGCTTGTCTCAAGGAACGGAATTCACGGGCGGGCAGCGCCATGCTTCCCGGTAAAAAGCAAAGGCCCGGCAATGCCGGGCCTTTGCTTGTTGCAGAAGCGTTTGCGTGCGGCTTAGTAGCGGTAGTGCTCGGGCTTGTACGGTCCGTTTACATCGACGCCGAGATACGCGGCCTGCTCGGCCGTCAGCTTGGTCAGCTTCACGCCGATTTTTTCAAGATGCAGGCGCGCGACTTCCTCGTCGAGCTTCTTCGGCAGGCGGTAGACAGTCTTCTCGTAGGTGTCCTTGTTCGCCCACAGGTCGATCTGGGCCAGCGTCTGGTTCGAGAACGAGTTCGACATGACAAAGCTCGGGTGGCCGGTCGCACAGCCGAGGTTGACCAGGCGGCCTTCGGCGAGCAGGAAGATCGAGTTGCCGTTGCCGAAAGTATACTTGTCTACTTGTGGTTTGATGTTGATATGCTTGATGCCGGCGTGAGTCTTCAGCGCATCGACCTGGATTTCGTTGTCGAAGTGGCCGATGTTGCAGACGATCGCCTGATCCTTCATGGATTGAAGGTGCGCAATCGTCAGCACATCCTTGTTGCCGGTCGTGGTCACGTAGATGTCGCCGCGGCCGAGCGTTGATTCAACCGTGTTGACCTCGAAGCCTTCCATCGCCGCCTGCAGCGCGTTGATCGGGTCGATCTCGGTGACGACGACGCGTGCGCCATAGGCGCGCAGAGAATGCGCCGAACCCTTGCCGACATCGCCGTAGCCGCACACGACCGCGACCTTGCCGGCGAGCATCACGTCCATCGCGCGTTTCAGGCCGTCGGCCAGCGATTCACGGCAGCCATAGAGATTATCGAACTTCGACTTTGTCACCGAGTCGTTGACGTTGATCGCGGGAATGAGCAGCTTGCCGGCTTCCATCATCTGATACAGACGATGCACGCCGGTCGTGGTTTCTTCCGACACGCCCTTCCATTCCTTGACGACGCCGGTCCAGAAGCCCGGGCGCTCTTTCGCCACGCGCTTGAGCAGATTCTTGATGACCTGTTCTTCGTGCGAGGTAGACGCGGAATCGACCCACTTGTCGCCCTGCTCGAGTTCGTAACCCTTGTGGATCAGCAGCGTGACGTCGCCGCCGTCATCGACGACGAGCTGCGGACCCATGTTGCCGGGGAACGTGACGGCGTCGAGCGTGCAATCCCAATACTCTTCCAGCGTCTCGCCCTTCCACGCGAACACCGGCGTGCCGGTCATGGCGATGGCGGAGGCGGCGTGATCCTGGGTCGAGAAAATATTGCACGAGGCCCAACGCACGTCGGCGCCGATGTCCTTGAGCGTTTCGATCAGCACGGCGGTCTGAATCGTCATGTGCAGCGATCCGGTCACGCGCACGCCATTGAGCGGCCTGGCGGCGGCGTGCTTCTTGCGGATCGACATCAGGCCCGGCATCTCGTGCTCGGCGATGTCGATTTCCTTGCGGCCCCAATCGGCCAGGGACAGGTCGGCTACCTTGAAATCAGCTTGCGTGGAAGAGGGTTTTACGACGGCATTCATGTGTGTAATCTCCAAACGGTTCAGGGCGCAGTTCGGAATGAAACCCGATAACCCGTCGAGCCTGTCCCCACCTCCATCAGCTGCGAAAAACGAAGTTTCCGGCGCGCGCTTCGCAGCTCGTGGAGGTGGGGTTGCAGCGCCCCTCGGCGGGAGCGAGGGAAAAGCCCAAGTATTATATCGCTTATTCCGGATGAAGAGATAGATGCGCCGGAAAAAGCGCCGAAAGGCAGGCAAATCCCTGTCGCAACAGCTTGTTGCGACGCAGCAATTCGTGGCAGAGTAGCCTCCAGGCCAAGTGCAGGTAGGGGAAATTACTTGAATCAGGAGCGCGTCGAATTCCTGCCGAACGACGGCCCGCTGCGCGACGACGTCAACCGGCTCGGCCGTATTGTCGGCCAGATGCTGGCCGAGCAGCACGGCGGCGAATTCTTCGACACGGTCGAACGGCTGCGCACGACGGCAATCGAACTGCGCGCGGCGAACGCCGGTCCGGCCGACCTCGCGCGCCAGCTGGGCGGCCTGGATCCGCTCCTTGCCGATCGTTTGACGCGTGCGTTTTCGACCTACTTCCGCGTCGTCAACATTGCCGATTACGAGCGTGCCGGCGCTACACCGCAACCCGACGGCCTGCACGACGTGTTCCTGCGCCTGCAGACCGACGGCGTCGATATCGACGAACTGGGACGGTGGTTCGCGCGCCTGGACATCGAGCCGGTCCTGACCGCGCATCCGACCGAAGCGGTGCGCCGCTCGCTGCTCGAAAAGGAACAGATCATCGTCAAATGCCTGGTCGCCGATCTGGACGGCCAACGTACGCCCGGCGAACGCAATGCCGATCTGGCGCGGCTGCGCATGGCGCTGACCACGGCCTGGCAGACCGCCGAAAGCTCGACAGTGCGGCCGCGCGTGCAGGATGAATTCGAGCACGTCGGTTTCTATCTCGGCGACCCGCTATATCGCGTGATTCCGGTGTTCTACGAAGTGCTCGAAACCGCGTTGCGCGCGGTCTACGGCAAGGTCATTCCTGCCGTGCCGCCGCTGCTGCGCTTCGGCACGTGGGTCGGCGGCGACATGGACGGCAATCCCAACGTCAGCGCCGAGACGATCGCGGCGACATTGCGCGCGCAACGCGGCATGGTGCTCGAGCGCTACCAGCGCGAGGTCGCTGTCCTTGCGCGCGCGCTGAGCCAGACGCTCGATCACGCGCAAGTCGACGCCACAATCATTGCGCGCATCGCGCACTACAGCCAGCTGATGCCGGCTGTCGCTGGCGCACTGAATCCCCGTTATGGCGACATGCCGTATCGCACATTGCTTGGGCTGGTGCGCGCGCGACTTGCTGCAACCGCGGCGGAAAAGGAAGGCGCCTACGCACGCGCGACCGACTTCATTGAAGACATCGACGAGATAGCGCGCAGCCTCGCGGCGCACAAGGGCACGAACGCCGGCTGGTTCGCCGTGCGCCGGCTGCTGTGGCGCGCACGCACGTTCGGCTTTCACCTGGCGCGGCTGGATGTGCGCCAGGACGCGCGCGTCCACGCGCAGGCGATAGCGGCCGCGCTTGCCGATGCCGACTGGGAGGTTCGTGACGATGTAG
>Ga0193727_1000770_pt1 | contig 12841 bp, 7 predicted proteins | sample H2c2metaG_FD_143051 | JGI IMG/M metagenome (GOLD analysis project Ga0193727, IMG submission 143051) | Soil microbial communities from a riparian zone of the East river system, Colorado, United States - H2c2 | ecosystem: Environmental > Terrestrial > Soil > Riparian zone | place: USA: East River...
GTGACATCACCATCGACAGCGACACGACCTCGATTTCGCTTGGGCACAGTCTCGCCCCGACGCTCGCGTACCCGGTCGCGGATGAGAATGACCCGTCGAATGTGCTGACGGTGCGGGACGATCCCGCCGGACCACGCGCCGTCGTTCCACGAGGCGAATGGCGTTTCGCGCGCGACAGCGCCGGAAAAACTGTCGCGGACCCGCGCTGGGTCTACATGGCGAGCGGCTTCAAGGCGGGGCGGATTTACGAAGTGGTGTATCGAGCCAAGGATCCCGTCGTGGTCGGCACGGGGCTCGCGGCCGTGCGCGACATGATGTCGTACCTGAAGTACGATCCGTCCGCGGTCGCGCACGTGAGATACGGAGTCGGTTACGGGGTTTCCCAGACCGGAAGATTCATCCGGCACTTCCTCTATCAGGGATTCAATACCGACGAGAAGGGTCGTGTGGCCTTCGATGGTTTCTTTGCGCACACAGCCGGCGCGGGCCGCGGAAGCTTCAATCATCGCTTCGCACAACCGTCGCGGGACGCGCAGCCCTATACCACGTTCTTCTATCCGACGGACGTCTTTCCGTTCACCAGCGTCCCCAGCCGGGATCCGGTCACGGGGCGGCGCGCCGGCCTTCGCGACGACCTGCGCGGCTCGGGTGCCACCAGGGTTTTCTACGTTGACGGCGGTTACGAGTACTGGGGACGCGCTGCGTCGCTCACCCACACCACGCCCGACGGAAAGCAAGACGTCGCTTTTCTACCAACCGAGCGTCGCTACGTCATTTCCTCCGCTCAGCACTCGAGCCCGGGCGCGTGGCCCGTGTCCGAGAATGCGCGCATCGCCGGGACGGCCGCTTATCGTGGAGATCCGCTCGACCAGCGTCTTGCGCTGAGGGCGCTCATGTCATCTTTGATCGATTGGGTGAAGGACGGGAAGGCGCCACCGCCCTCGCTCTATCCGACGCTCGCGACCGGCAATCTGGTGAAGCCGTTCGATCAGCGCTTTCCCACGATCCCGAATCTTCCGGTCGCGCGGATCCCGCATCAACCGTACAGACTCGACTTCGGACCGCGGTGGCGCCAGGGAATTATCGATCTCGAGCCACCCAGGCTCGGCGCGCTCTACCCGGTCCTCGTCTCGCGCGCGGACTCGATCGGGAACGACCTCGGCGGAATCAGAAGCATCGAGCTGCTCGCGCCGCTCGCAACGTACTATCCGTGGCTTCTGAGATCGGGCATGCCAGCCGGGGCCGACAGGCTCCTCAGCTTTCGCGGCACGTTCGTACCGCTCCCGCGAACCGATGCCGACCGCCGCAGCACGAGCGACTCGCGCCCGAGCATCCAATCTCTCTATGGCGATCGAACGCGATTCATGCGGCAGGTGGATGCGGGCATCTCATCGCTCATCGCGCATCGATTCATGCTGCCCGCGGATTCCGTCGCCGCCCGCAGTCGAATGGGCGAGGCGTGGGACAAATTTGGGATTGGGCCGAAATAGCAAAACTGCAACTGAACACGTCGTCAGCCTGAGCCTTTCAGCTGAGAGCCATCAGCCTTACTACGCCGGGACGTCACCAGCGCGGATCAGGGCACAATCAACTGCCTGTACCGTCACGCCACGAATGACGTCCCGACGATCTACGCCTGATAGCTGAGAGCTGTCAGGCTCCAGCTGACGACGTGTTCAGTTGCAGTTTGCAGTTGCAGTTCAGTTGTGGTTACGTGCCCGGGAACCCCTCGATCCTCGCCGCCTTCACGATTCCCTTGACACGATTCATCACCTTGTCGGCCCCAACGGAATCTCCCTTCGCCCTCAAGGCTTCGGATAGAACCGCGCCCGTGAACGCGTAGGTGTACGGAATCCCGAATGAGGCGCGATCGATCCAGTCACCTTCCTTCATCAGGGCTTCCGGGGCACGGTACACGTCGTTCCACAGAGATTTCGTGCGCTCGAAATCTAGATTGAGACCGAGGATGTGGGGCGTTTCAGCGCTGTCCTCGATCGGACGGTCCATCAGCTTCTGCACGAAACCCTGGGAGAGCAGGTACGGCTGCAGCGCGCCGCCGAGGTGGCCGCCTCCGCCAGTCGACAGGTAAATGGGACGCTCGGGGAATGCGTCCTTGATCAGTCGCAACAGTACTAATTCATCGCGCACGAGGTACCCCGGCTCGATGCCCAGCGTGATGTTGCCCTGCCGGAAAAGCTGTGGCTGGTTGATCTGTATGTACTCTGGAATCGAGTCCGCCTGTGCGAACGTCATCTTGAGTGGCGGGCCCACCGGCTTCTTCCACACCTTGTCACGGTAGATCGCCGGCCCCTTGGCCGCGTCGTAAGTCTCGACCGGCCGGCGGATCATCTGCCGCACGAACCAATCGGTGTCGAGATAAGTGGTGACGGCGACCGTCACGTCCCGACGCACTCCCTCGACCTCCTGCGCGTACCAGAGAGGGAATGTGTCGTTGTCTCCGTTGGTGATCACAATCGCGTAAGGCTCGAGCGAGTTCAGATAGTCGCGCGCCCACTGACCTGTGAACTCATGCCCGGCCCGTGATGCAGACCGCCAGTTCGCAAAAAGCGGGACGAGCGCGATCAGGAGAATTGGCGCGGCCAGCATGAATGCGCGCCGCGACGGCCACGGCACGGCTGTAGCCGGCTTTCGTCCACCCGCCTTCTCGGCTGAGCGCTCATCCCCGCGGAAGACGTACGCGAGCTGCTCCCAGATGTAGCTCAGCCCGATCGAAGCCCACACTCCCCAGGCTGAATAGCTCCAGATGTAGAAGTAGTCTCGATCACGCACTTCGCGCTCGACATCGCGCAGTCCCGGATCCTGCGACCAGCCGTACTTGAAGTTGAGGTACGCGATCAGCGCGAGCGTCATCGTGAACATCAGCGGACCGATGTACCAGAACGTTTTTCGGTCCCGATCCCAATGCACGTATCCGCCAAGGAGGCCAAGTCCGAGGTAGAAGAACGCGAGCACGAACTGAACTCCCGGCATCGTCCCATGCGCGTCCCGCACCCACTGCCACTTGAAGTAGAGCCACCACATTCCGACCTGTGCCGAGTAGGGAGCGCCCCGCCCGACCTTCGCGCCGTACTGCTCGCGATTGATGTTGGCCATCAACCGGTCTTTTGTGAGCGAGCTGAAAGTGCAGCTCGCCTCGATTTTCGATTCGCACGCGGTGGGCGCGCCCTCGTTGATGCCGGGGAAGTACGCGGCGCGCACCGGCTCGTAGATGAAGGGCGTGAGGCCGATGATGAGCGCGCCCAGTGCGGCGAGGACAAGCTTCCATCGAAGCAGCGTGCGCCAGCGGGTCGTGAGCAGGGCGATGCCCGCCGCGGGCAGCGGGAGAAATCCGGCCGGGTGATTCGAGTAGCCGAGGCCGAGGAGGAAGCAAACGAGGATGATGAGACGATCCGCACGGGGTGAATCCGGATCTTCGATCCACTCGATGATGAGCCACGATTGGATCGTGAAAAACAGGAGCGAGATGGTGTAGACCTTCTCGTTGACGACCGACTGATTCCACACCGTGAATGCAGTCGCGCCGATGAGCGTTGCGAGGCCGGCGACGACGAGCCGCTGCCATCTCTCCGCGATCCAGCGCGCGACGATCCTTTCCGTGATCAGGAACCAGAAGCCGGCGGAGAGCGCGCTGGCGAGAGCGGCCATGATGTTGATCCTGGCGCCATACGAGACGGGGATCGGCAGCGACGCGAAAGCGTGCCCGAGCAGCATGAAGAAGGGATTGCCCGGCGGGTGCGGGATCCCGAGGACCTTGACCGCGGCCATGTACTCGCCCGTGTCCCACATCGCGACCGAAGGCGCGAGCGTCAGGAGGTAGAGGACGAATACAAGACCCGCCGCGATTGCGGCGGGGATGTACGAGGGCTTATAGCCGTTTTCTTCGAAACGGCGTGAGGCGGCCGTGGTTGCCATTTATGTGATCGGAGTACTGGTGGGACGGAGTTGATGAATTTTAGTCACTCGGGGGGCGGTTTGCGTTACTGGCCACCACAAACTGGAGACTTTAACTGCAACTGAACGTGATCCGATATCTGGGAACCGGGAACTGGGGAAAGGAACGTGATCCGATGTCTGGGAACTGGGAACTGGGGAAAAGAACGTGATCCGAGATCTGAGAAGCGCAGATACCAGAGTTTAGGAACTTCCCTGCGACATATCTGAGTGGGGCTATTGTAAAGGCGCTGGGTAGTGATAGGTGGCTCGCTCGGAACGGTCGGAGCGGCAGTGACTACGCTCTGAGATCTATGCCTCTCAGATCTCGGATCCCGTTCAGTTTGCAGTTATCAGTGTCCGGTCTAGTAGCCGGATTTCCCTCTTGTGTTCGGTATATGTTCGGGTATACTGAATCATGGGATTCGTCGAGTTAAGAGCCCATTCCGCCTTCTCCTTCGGCGACGGCAGCGCCTCCCCGGAAGCACTCGCCGCCCGCGCCGCATCACTCGGCTACAGCGCACTCGGCATCACCGACACCGCGGACCTCGGCGGGATCGTCCGCTTCGGACTGGAAGCGCGCCGGCAGAATCTGAAAGCCATCGTCGGCGCCGAGCTCAACGTCGATGGATGTCCCGCCGCTTTTCTGGCGCGGAGCAAGGAGGGATTCAACAGTCTCGCTTCTCTCGTCACCAGATCGCGCGTGGGTGATCTCTCGACGTGGATGAAGGGGGATGGGAAAAAGACGCGCGGACGCCCGCGCATCTCATGGCAACAGGTAGCGGAGCGGAGTGAAGGACTGCAGGTGCTGACCGGTCCGGCGTCCGGGCCGGTCGCATCCAGTCTGCGCGCCAACGACTACAGGGGTGCGGAGTACAAGCTCTGTCAGTGGCGCGACGTCTTCGGCGACAGGCTCGCCGTCGAAGTGCAGCTGCACCACACGAGCGGCAATGAAGCAGCGCTGGCGACAGCACTTATCGAGTTGGCCGAAAGACATCGCGTGCCGTGGGTGATCTGCCACGAGCCGCGCTACATCGACAACGACAGTCGGCTCGTGCACGACGTGCTCACCGCCCTTCGGTACAATACGACCATCGACGATGCGCTCGCGCGCGGGCTGCTGCATCCGAATGGCGAGTGGCGTCTCCCCTCTCCGGAGGAAATGGCCGCGCGCTGGAAGGGCCGCGAAGCGGGGCTGGAGGAGAGCGAGCGAATCGCATCGGAATGCGACTTCAGTCTCGCCTGGGTGAGGCCGCCGCTGCCGAAGTTTGCGGTTCCCACCGGCTTCAACGACGATACTTTCCTGCGCGACAGAGTTTTCGCGGGCGCGCGAGAACGGTGGGGGGAGATCGACGACAAGCAGACCGCGCAGCTGGACCACGAGCTGAGAGTCATCGGGAATCTCGGATTCGCCGGATTCTTTCTCGTGATGTGGGACGCGGTGAACTTTGCCCGGCAGAAGGGAATCCTCTGCCAGGGACGCGGGAGCGCCGCCAACTCCGCGGTCGCGTACTGCCTCGCCATCACCGCCGTCGACCCGGTAAAGCATGGATTGCTGTTCGAGCGATTTCTCTCCGAGATCCGCGTCGATGGACAGACCGAAGCTCCGGACATCGACGTCGACATCGAGCACGACCGGCGCGAGGAGGTGCTCGACTACGTCTACGGCAAGTACAACCGGGCGAACGCGGCGATCACCTGCATCATCCAGATGTACCGCGGGCCCAACGCGATTCTCGATTCGATGCGCGCGTTCGGGTACCCGGTCGAAATGGCGACGAATTTCTCCAAGAGGATTCACTGGAGTGATCCAGCCGAGGGAGCGAAGTACATCGAGGAAACGCTCGCTCCCAAGTTCGGTCTCGATCTCGACAACCCGCGGGGCAGGGCGACTCTCGCGGCGATGGCTGCGTTCGAGGGAGTCCCTCGTCTTCGCTCCACGCACGTCGGTGGATTCGTTCTGTCGTCGGCGCCACTCGGCGACTATCTGCCGGTCGAGCACACGACCATGGGCCGCACGATCATCCAGTTCGACAAGGACGATCTCGACGCCGTCGGCATCCCGAAGTTCGATTTCCTCGGACTCGGCGCTCTCTCGCTGGTGAGGCGCGCCTTCGACATGATCGAAGTGCGCACTGGAACGCGGCCGGAGATGTACAAGCTGCCGCCCGACGATGAGAAGACGTACAACCTGATCGCGAGCGGCGAGACGATCGGCACATTCCAGATTGAGAGCCGCGCGCAGATCGCGTCTGTGCTCCACACGAAGCCCGATCGCCTTTACGACATCGTGGTGCAGGTGGCGCTCATACGTCCGGGTCCGATCCAGGCGAATTTCGTGCACCCCTATACTGCGCGGCGACGCGGGCTCGAGCCGGTTACGTACCTGCATCCCGATCTGGAGCCGATTCTCAAACGAACGCAGGGGATCCCGATCTTCCAGGAGCAGGCGATGGCGATCGCCATGAAGCTCGGCGGCTACTCGGCGGCGCAGGCGGATGAGCTGCGGCGAACCATGGGACATATCCGTAAAGTGGAAAAGTTGCATCGTGTGCTCGAGCAGCTGCGCTCTCGCATGGTCGAGCGCGGAGTCGAGGAGTCCGTTGCAGTGAGAATCGCCGAAGATCTCAAGAGCTTCGCCAACTATGGATTTCCCGAATCGCACGCGTGGAGCTTCGCCCTCATCGCTTACGCGACCGGGTATCTCAAGGCGCACTATACAGCGGAGTTCTACGCCGGCTTGTTGAATTCGTATCCGATGGGATTCTATCCGCCGTCGACACTCATTCACGATGCGAGGCGGCACGGGCTCAAGAGTCTTCCGCCCTGCATGCGCGACGGCGATTGGGAATGCACCACCGAGCCGACGGAGAATCCGGACAGGCCGGCGCTCAGAATCGGCTGGCGGCACATCCGCGGGCTCGGCGAGAAATCTCTCGACGCGCTGAAGGCAGCAAGAGGCTGGGATCGCTTCGCGTCGATCGACGATGTAATTCAGCGAGCGAAACTCCAGCGTGCCGACGCACTGCACCTGGCGCGCGCCGGGGCATTTGGTGCCTGGGAGCCGGATCGCCGCCGCGCCGCGTGGGTCGCGATGCGCGCGGTAGGAGATAGTCTCCCCCTCGCCCCGGCGCGCGTGACATCGTACAACCCGCGTCCCCTCACGCGTGACGAGCTGATCTTCCTCGACTACTTCTCGGTGGGAATATGCGTCGACGGGCATCCCATGGAGCATCTGCGCGAGAAGCTGCGGAGTGCGGGGGTGCTGGACTCGCGTCAGCTCGAGAAGCTTCGGGGCGGGGAATCCATTGTCACGGCGGGCCTCGTCACCATTCGGCAGCAGCCGCAAAGCGCGAAAGGTACAGTGTTCCTGCTGATGGAAGACGAGTTCGGTTTCATCAACGTGATCGTCTCCAAGAAGATGGTCGAGAAGTACTCCGAGGTGGTGAAGTTTTCGACCTTCGTGGCGGTAAAGGGGAGATTCGAGCGCGACGGGGGAGTGCGGAACGTCATCGGGCTGAACTTCCGCGAATTGAAGGTGAAGCAGATCGTCCACGCGAGCCGGGATTTTCACTAGGGCTCCCCTCTTCCCGCTTCCCGCCTCCCGCAGTTATCGTAGGCGCATGACGCACAAGCAGCAGTCGGGACGCGCTTTCGCGAGCGACAATTGGGCCGGTGTGCATCCTGAAGTCCTGGCGGCGATGGCCGCCGCGAACGTCGGCCACGTTCCATCCTACGGCGCCGATCCCTATACGCGCGACGCCGTCGCCCGAATCGGCGACGAGCTGGGTGGGGATGCACAGGTATTTCTGGTGTTCAGCGGCACCGCCGCCAACGTGCTCTGCCTCGAGAGCATGGTGAAGTCACACCAGGCCGTGATCTGCGCCGAGACGGCGCATGTGCACACCTCGGAGTGTGGCGCCGCCGAGAAACACATCGGCTGCAAGCTGCTGACGGTCCCGTCGCCCAACGGAAAGATCACCGTAGCGGGAATCCGCGAGCACCTGCATCACATCGGCAACGAGCACCATGCGCAGCCGCGCGCGATCTCGATCACCCAGGCGACTGAGTACGGGACCGTGTACACGCCGCAGGAAATCAGGGCGATCGCGGACTTCGCGCACGCGAATGCGCTGCTCCTGCACATGGATGGCGCGAGAATCTTCAATGCCGCGGTAAGCCTCAACGTTCCGCTGAAGGCGATTACCAGCGGTGCCGGGGTCGACGCGCTCTCGTTTGGTGGCACGAAGAACGGCCTCGTCGCGGGAGAGGCCGTCATCTTCTTCAAGCTCGCGCTGGCCGACGACTTCGAGTTCAAGCGAATGCAGGGGATGCAGCTCTCGTCGAAGATGCGGTTCATCGCCGCGCAATTCATCGCGCTCCTCACCAACGACCTCTGGAAGCGAAGCGCGACCCACGCGAACAAGATGGCACTGGCGCTAGCCGCCCAACTCGGGGGCATCCCCGGCGTCAATCTCACTCAACAGGTGCAGGCGAACGAAGTGTTCGCAACGTTGCCGAAAGCGATAATTCCGAAATTGCAGGAGCAGTGGCCGTTCCATGTGTGGAACGAGGCCACTTCGGAAGCGCGATTCATCACATCGTTCGACACGGCCGACGCCGATGTCACGGACTTTGCCAGGCTCGTACGCGAAGCGGCTGGCGCGGGAGGGAAATAATGGATCTGAAAAACGCCGCGGTGCTCGTCACCGGTGGGAGCTGTGGAATCGGACTCGAGACGGCGCGGCTGCTGCGCGCGCGTGGCGCTCGGGTGGCGATTTGCGCGCGGCACCAGGATGTTCTGGAAACGGCGGCCAGGGAGATCGGTGCGCTGCCGATCGTCGCCGACGTGAGCAAGGAAGACGAGGTGCTTCGACTGATCGCGACGGTCGTCAAGGAGTTCAGCGATTACAACGTGCTTATAAACAACGCCGGCTTCGGCTCATTCGCCCCTCTGATCGAGCTGACAGGTGATGAGTTCTTTCGCGTTTGGCGGACCAACGTGCTCGGCGCGATGCTCGTTGCGCGCGAATCGGCCAAGCATTTCGTCGGCCGGAGCTACGGAAATATCGTGAACATCTCCTCGACGGCGGGACAGCGCGGCTTCGCCAACGGGACGGCGTACTGCTCCAGCAAATTCGCGGTTCATGCAATGACCGAATGCTGGAGGGCGGAGCTCCGGCAGCACAACATTCGCGTCATGCAGGTGAATCCGAGCGAGGTGCAGACCAGCTTCGGCGAAGAAGAGTCGACGCAAGCGAAGCCCGAGAATCCGACCAAACTGCGTGCGTCGGACATCGGTCAGTTGATCGTTAGCATGCTCGAGGTCGAGGACCGGGGCTTCGTGACCGAGTCGACTATTTGGGCGACCAATCCCAAATAACCGCAACTGCAACTGAACACGTCGTCAGCTGGAGCCTTACAGCTATCAGCTATCAGGCTTACATCGTGGGGACGTCATTGGTGGCGTGAAGGTACAAGCAGTTGATTTTGCCCTGATCCGCGCTGGTGACGTCCCGGCGTAGTGAGGCTGACGGCTGTCAGCTGCAAGGCTCAGGCTGACGACGTGTTCAGTTGTCGTTGCAGTTCCGATAACGACGTGCTCAGTTGCGGTTGTCGTGTTAGAGCTTGAACCTGCTCCTCGCCGCCGCCACGATCAGCTGAGCAGCCCCCTCGATCCCCAATCGCTCGGTGTTCACGCTGAGGTCGTAATTCTCCAAAGCCCGCCGGTCCCGCTCCCAATGCAACCGCACCCACTGGTCGCGCCGCTTGTTCGTCTCATCCACGAGCCGCGTCGCTTCCTCGGAGCTGATGCCCTCACGCTTCATCGTCCGCGCGATCAACGCCTTCCGCGGCGCGTAACAGAACACGTGCAGCGTGTCCTCACGCTCGGCCAGCATCTGCCACGTGCCCCGTCCGACCACAACCAGAGGACCGCGCAAGATCGCTTCCTCGATGACGTGCCGCGTGACCTCGATGAGCTGCTCGTCGGTGACCTGCTTCGCGTCGGCGATCGGCGACATCCACTCCTGCGAGCCCATCGCCATCGCCGATGTCAGGCGCTCGACCAGCGAAGGCACCCTCTCCTCGCGCGCCTGCACCTCGGCTACGCTCAATCCCATCCGTGCCGCGACCGCGTCGACGACCGCGTTATCGAGAAGAGTCCAACCCAATTTCTCTGCTACGATGGCCGCGACCTCAGAGCCTCCCGACCCGTACAGCCGCGAGACGGTGAGAATCGCCAATTGTCAGTCCTGATAGGGGCGGCGGCGCTTCTCTTCGACTACTCGTCCGTACGCGCCCGCATCCGATCGCGCGATTTTCTTGCGCGCGACGAGAGACTCGAGCACCAGCTCGCATGCGGCGGCCACGACCGGCATATCGTCCATCGGCGCCAGGCCAGCGGTGTTCACGACTTGCATCAATCCGGGAACGCTGCCGAATCCCTCGACGACGGCGTCCACCGGAACATCGTCGGTCACCTGTAGCGCGCCACCAACGTCGAACCACATGATGATCTCGTCGGTGTTTATTCCGCCCGCGCGGTCCTGGTACGTCGCGTCGGCGGCACGGCGAATCAGCTCGCGCGCGATGACGTGCCCGCCGACGAGCTCGCCTTCGTACTCCAGCTCGATCTTGCCGGTGATGGCGGGAAGCGCCGCGTAGATATCCGCGATGCGCGGAACGATGTCACGCTCACCCGTCTGAATCGCTCTCCGCTCGGCGTTCGATACGACGTTCTCGAGAACCGAGATCGGCATGCGCTGCGACACGCCGGAGCGCTTGTCGATGCGCTTGTCGTTCCGCGCCTCGAACGCGACCCGCTCGATCACCTCGGCGATGAAGTCCGGGACGCGAACTTTTCCCGCGCCGCGCGCGGTCCACGCTTCCTGGTTGGTGATCGCGATGCCGAGCTCGACGCTTTCCGGATAGTGCGTGGTGACCTCGCTTCCGATGCGATCCTTGAGCGGCGTGATGATCTTGCCGCGCGCCGTGTAGTCCTCGGGATTCGCGGTGAACGCGAGCATGACGTCGAGCGGCAGACGTACCGGATAGCCTTTGATCTGGACGTCGCCTTCCTGCATGATGTTGAAGAGACTCACCTGGACTTTGCCCGCAAGATCCGGGAGCTCGTTCAGCGCGAAGATTCCGCGATTCGCCCTCGGCAACATCCCGTAGTGCATCGTCAGCTCATCGCCGAGGATATGACCTCCGCGCGCGGCCTTGATGGGGTCGAGGTCGCCGATGATGTCGGCTACGGTGACGTCCGGAGTCGCGAGCTTTTCGACGTAGCGTTGTTGCGGATCGAGCCACGCGATCGGCGTGTCGTCACCGGCCTCGGCCACAAGATTCTTTCCGTACTTGGAGATCGGCGCGAACGGATTGTCGTTGACCTCGCTGCCGGCGATGATCGGCATCGCCGGGTCGAGGAGAGTTGTCAGTGAGCGGAGGATTCTAGACTTCGCCTGTCCTCGAAGACCGAGGAGGATGAAATTGTGTCGGCTCAGAAGGGCGTTGACGATCTGAGGCATGACCGTCTCTTCGTAGCCAATCACTCCATGGAAGATTGGTTTTCGGGTAGCAAGTCGGGTGAGGAGATTCGAACGAAGCTCATCTTTGACCGATAGCTGTCTTCGTTCGGGGGTGCCGAAGGCAGAGCGCTTGAGCGCGCCAAATGTTTCCGGGTTGACCGACAAACTGATTCTCCGGGGGAAATGCCGACTCTGAGAGTTAATCTAGTCCGCGTGCGTGAGGGCAACCAGAAGGCTCTGCCCTTGACACCGACTCCAGATGAGATAAATTTTCGCGCGCGCCAAAACGGGCACCGCGATCGCGGGCACGGTACCGGCGACTAACCCACGTTCCTCTCAAGGAGATCGTAAATGAAGCGCCTGGCCCTTGTCGCCGCTATCCTAGCACTCGCTGCTTGCACCGCCAAGAAAGATGAAGCAGCCACCGCCGACACGTCCGCTCCCGCCATGGCTCCGGCCCCGGCACCGATGGACACCGGCATGAAGATGGACACGACTGCAAGCACCACGACCACGAAGACCACCACGACGACCACCAAAAAGAAGTAAGCTCGTCGCGGTTGTTAAAAAGGCGCCACTACACAGTGGCGCCTTTTTCGTTTTGTTCGATTTGCACGCTGCATTCTCCTCCGTCCCACCTCGCCTGCAGCGTCGTCCCCGGCGGCACCTCACGCCTGACCATCCCCAGTGCGACGCCGCCGAATCGCGGCGAGAGCGCGGAGCTTCGGATCTCGCCGATCACCTTCCCCATCTCGTCCACCAGCTCGGCACCCCTCGGCGGTGCGGGCCTCGTGACGAACCGCAGCCTGCGTAGAAAACGATTCACGTGGCCGCGGAAGTGCACACGCGCGACCGTCTCCTGCCCTATGTAGCAGCCCTTGGTGTAGGAGATCGCGCCAAGCTCGTCGAAGTTTGCTTCCTGCGGGAGCGTCGAGTCGTCCATGTCAGCGCCCCACTCCGGGCGACCGCTCTCGATGCGCGCGATTTCCCACGTGTCCCTTCCTCCAGCGAAGATTCCTGCCGCCTCCAGCTTTCTTCTGAGCGAAGCGGCTGACTCACTCGGGACGAAGATGTCGAATCCGTCGAGATCGATCTCGGGAACGCGGGCGATGATGACGGTCGCGTCTCCAAACGGCCGGCTGATGTGACCGTAAGGCGGGAGTGCCGCGAGGTCCTTGTCGTCGACGTCCAGCACTCGCGACACAACCTGCCGCGCCGAGCGCCCAAAGACTCCGAAGTCGGCGAGCTCGGACGTGAGGTCATGATAGGGTGCGATGCGAGGGTTGACGTACTTCCGCACCATCTCCTTCCATCCCGGAGCCGCGCCGGCGGAAGCGTCGATCAGCAGCGCATCTTCG
>Ga0193727_1000771_pt1 | contig 12833 bp, 6 predicted proteins | sample H2c2metaG_FD_143051 | JGI IMG/M metagenome (GOLD analysis project Ga0193727, IMG submission 143051) | Soil microbial communities from a riparian zone of the East river system, Colorado, United States - H2c2 | ecosystem: Environmental > Terrestrial > Soil > Riparian zone | place: USA: East River...
GAAGTCGTGCAGATCACGTTCGACCCGCATGTGGTCAGCCGCGATGTCATTCTCAAGGTCTTCTTCACCGTGCACGATCCGACCACGCTCAATCGTCAGGGCAACGACGTCGGCGAACAGTATCGCTCGGTGGCGTTCTACCGCGACGCCGAGCAGAAAGCCGCGATCGACAAGGCGATTGCCCAGACCGAAGCCAGCCATGAGTGGAGCGGCAAAATCGTCACCCAGGTCGTGCCGTTCAAGCAGTTCTACAAGGCCGAGAACTACCACCAGGAGTACTTCAAGCTGCACGGCACACTGCCGTACTGCCAGCTCGTGATCGCGCCGAAAGTGACGAAATTCCGCAAGGAGTTCCACGATCTTCTGAAGTAGCAGTCAAAAGGTCAAGGTCAACGAGTGAAGAATCCAGCGGGCGGTTCGGTTTGAATCTCCAGTTGTCCGTTCGCGCTGAGCGTCGCTTGCCAAGCAAGCGAAGTCGAAGCGCCGGCACCAGGTCCTTCGACTTCGGCGCTTCGGGCCTACGCTCAGCGCGAACGGGACCAGAGCCAGACTCCTCTTCCCACGACGCGTCCAAGGTCCGCCGAAAACGGCGACCATGACGGAACTGCACATCCTTGTTACGCTCGTGTCCTGCGTAACGGGACTTTCCTCAAAGCGTGTCGATTCTGCGGATTTACCTGCGTGTCATTGGCTTGCTGGCGCCGGAGAAGTGGCTGGCCATCATGCTGGCGCTGGCCAACCTGTCGCTGGCCGGCGTCTATTTTCTCGAGCCGTGGCTGTTCGGTCGCGTCGTCGATGCGCTCGCAGCCAAGGGCCACCACGATGCATGGCGCCTGATCGGCTGGTGGGCCGCGGTCGGCATCGGCGGCGTGATCGCCAGTGTCTGGATCTCGCTGTATGCAGATCGCCTGTCGCACCGGCGCCGGCTTGCGGCGATCACCCAGTTCTTCGAGCACGCGATCGCGCTGCCGCTGGCGTTCCACGGCCAGCATCACACCGGGCGCCTGCTGCGCATCATGCACGGCGGTACCAGCAACCTGTTCTCGCTCTGGCTCGGCTTCTTCCGCGAGCATCTGGCGACGCTGCTTTCAATCGTCGTCATGGTGCCGCTGGCCCTGCACATGAACTGGAAGCTGGCGCTGCTGATGATCGGCCTGATGGTCGCGTTTGCTGTTTCGAACACGATCGCGATGCGGCGCACGCTCAAGGCGCAGGGCGTGGTCGAGGAACTGCACCACGAGATCACCGAGCGCGCCGGCGACGTGCTCGGCAACGTGCTGGTCGTGCAGAGCTATGCGCGCCTGGCCATCGAAGTTGCCGCGATCCGCGAGATGACGCGGCGCGTGCTCGACGCGCAGTACCCGGTGCTGCGCGGCTGGGCCTGGCTCACGGTCGCCAACCGCGCCTCGAGCACGCTGACCGTGGTCGCGATCTTCGCGCTCGGCGCCGAGCTCAACAGTGGCGGCGAGATCACGGTCGGCGGCATCGTCAGCTTCGTCGGCTTCGCGCTCATGCTGATCGGCCGGCTCGAACAGTTCGCCAGCTTCATTTCCGGGCTGTTCTTCCAGACCCATTCGCTCAACGACTTCTTCAACGTGCTCGACACGCAGGAGGTGCTGCACGAAACGCCGGGCGCGCCGGATCTGCCGCCGGCAAAGGGTGAAGTTGTGTTCGACAATGTGTCGTTCGGCTACGAGGTCACGCACCCGGCGCTGAAGCACCTGAGCTTCCGCGTGCCGGCCGGCAGCACGGTCGCGCTGGTGGGGCCCACCGGCGCCGGCAAGACCACCGCGCTGTCGCTGCTGTATCGCGCGTACGATCCGAGCGAGGGATCGATCACGATCGACGGTACCGATATTCGCAGCGTCAATCTGCATTCGTTGCGCGAGCAGATCGCCGTGGTGTTCCAGGATCCCGGACTGCTGTACCGGTCGATCGCCGACAATCTGCGTGTCGGCGATCCGGACGCGAGCACCGAGCAGCTCGAAGCGGCCGCGCGCGCGGCCGAGGCGCACGATTTCATCATCGTCAAGCCGGAGGGCTATTCGACGCTGGTCGCCGAGCGCGGCCGCTCGCTGTCCGGCGGCGAACGTCAGCGCCTGGCGATCGCGCGCGCGATGCTCAAGGACGCGCCGATCCTGATCCTCGACGAAGCGACCAGTGCGCTCGACAACTCGACCGAGGCGCGCATCCAGCGCGCGCTGACCACCGTCATGCAGGGCCGCACGACCTTCGTCATCGCGCACCGGCTGACCACCGTGCGCAACGCCGACATGATCTTGGTGCTGAAGAATGGCCAGATCGTCGAACGGGGCCGCTATGGCGAGCTGGTGAAACTCGGCGGGCTGTTCGCCGAGCTCGATGCCGGTGGACGTTTCGTGCCGGACGCGCCCGAGGCGCGCAGCGCGGAAGAGGATGCGCTGCTGGCCGACTGACGCGTCCGCTTTCGAGCCGAACAATCCAGCCGCGCCGCGGTTTTCGCTTACGTGCCGAAGGCAAGATCAACGGCTCAAGACTTACCACAAGGGCACAAATGACACAAAGTAGAGGCGTTTTCTTCCTTCGTGTCCCTTTGCGTCCTTCGTGGTGAATCTTTGGTTTTTGGCGGTTGTACCGCGTTGCGGCGACAATCGTCGTGGCGATCGGCGAGGCGCAGCATGAAAATCATCGGCTTGATCGGCGGCATGAGCTGGGAGTCGACGCTGCCCTACTATCGCCAGATCAACGAAGGCGTCAGGCAGCGGCTCGGCGGCCTGCACTCGGCGCGGATCGTCCTGTACAGCGTCGATTTCCACGACATCGAGCGGCTGCAGCATGGCGGACGCTGGGACGAAGCCGGCGCGCTCCTCGCCGCTGCTGCGACAGCGCTCGAAGCGGCCGGCGCGCAATTTCTGGTCCTGTGCACGAATACGATGCACAAGGTGGCGCCGGCGATCGAGGCCGCGGTGCGTATCCCGTTGTTGCACATCGCCGATGCGACCGCGGCGGAAGTCCGGCGCATCGGGCTGCGCCGGGTCGGGTTGCTCGCCACGCGCTTCACGATGGAGCAGGATTTTTATCGCGGTCGGCTCGCGCGGCACGCGATCGATGTGATTGTGCCCGATGCGCCGGATCGAGAATTCATCCACCGCGTCATCTACGATGAGTTGTGCCTCGGCGCGGTGCGCGACGACTCGCGCGATCGTTACCGGCGGATCATCGCCGGCCTGGTCGAGAGCGGCGCTGAAGGCATCATCTTCGGCTGCACCGAAATCGGCCTGCTGGTCGGCGCCGCCGACGCTGCGGTGCCGGTATTCGATACCACGACAATTCATGCAGCCTGTGCCGTCGAGTTTGCCTTGCGGCCGGCGTGAGGCGCGGCTGCAGCCCGGTGAAGTAATCGGCGCAGAAACGGCGATTGACCGCAGCGAAGCGTTTCCGGCTGTCACGTCGCCGGCGCCGCCGCGGCGTGGGGCATTGCGCCAGCGCGGGCCCGGGTGCGCCCTTTTTGCAATCACCGGTGAAAACGCTTACATTCGATGGCCGGCAGACGCAGCGCCACGAGCGCCGCGCGCGGCATCGCAACTCCGGGGAGGGTCGGTGGCGGTAACGATCAGAGACGTCGCGAGGCAGGCGCGGGTTTCCGTCGCGTCGGTATCGCGCGCGTTGAACGGCCACAGCAACGTCACCGACGAAACGCGCCAGCGCATCCTGCGTGTTGCCGAGGAATTGCGCTACGTGCCGCACGGTGCTGCGCGCAGCCTGATCACGCGGCGCACGCAGACGATCGGCGCGCTGTTGCCCGACCTGCACGGCGAGTTCTTTTCCGAACTGATCCGCGGCATCGACCTGGCCGCGCGCGCGCGCGGACTGCACCTGCTGGTGTCGAGTTCGCATGGCGATGCGAGCGAAGCCGCTGCGGCGCTGCGTGCGATGCAGGGACGCGTCGACGGGCTGCTGGTGATGTCGCCGCACGTCGATGCCGATTCGCTGCGCCACAACCTGCCCGACGGGCTGCCGCTCGTGCTGCTGAACACGCCGATCCGCGGCCACGATTTTGTCGCCTTGAACATCGACAACTATGGCGGTGCGTTCGCGATGGTCCGCCACCTGGTCGGTTGCGGCCATCGGCATATCGCGCTGATTGCCGGCCCGCAACACAATTTCGACGCCGCCGAACGCCTACGTGGTTATCGCGCGGCGATGGCCAAGTTTTCGCCGAAGGCGCCGGTGCAGGTGTTGCGCGGCGACTTCACCGAGGAATCGGGGCATCGTGCCGGCCGCCAGCTGCTCGAACTCAAGCAGCGACCCGAAGCGGTGTTCGCGGCGAACGACATCATGGCCGCCGGCTGCCTGTTCGCGCTGCGCGAAGCCGGCGTGCGCGTACCGCAGGACATTGCGTTGGCCGGCTTCGACGACATTCCGATCGCGCACTTCGTGTCGCCGCCGCTGACCACGGTGCGCGTGCGCATTGCCGATTTCGGCGCGCGTGCGCTCGACCGTCTGGCGACGGTCATCGACGATGCATCCGGCGAACAGAAATCGGTCGAACTGCTCGACACCGAGCTGGTCGTGCGCCAGTCGTGTGGCGTCCATGCTGCCGATGCGCCAGCGACCGCCGCGCGCTGACCTGCTTCATTCGTGTTCGTTGGTGAAAAAAGATCGTGGCGGCCGCGCTGGGCGAATCGCCGCATCCATTGCGATGTCGAATGTAAACGTTTACACCGCTATCATGCGCTCGCACAGCGTGCGCGCCGGGCGCGCATTTTCCGGCCGGAGACGTCTCATGTCGGGCATCGTTTTCAGGGCGCAGTCGACGCGGTTCGGCCGCAGGCACGCCGCATTGGTCTGCCTGCTCGCGGGCGTGGCGGGCGCGCACGCGGCGCAGGACGATACATTCCCGCCGCGTTCGCAATGGCACGCGAGCTCATCGTCCGTCGAGACGCCGGCGACGGCCAGCGCGTTCGCGATCGACGGCGACATGCAGACGCATTGGGGCGGTGCATTCTCGCCGGGCAACTGGTTCGAAGTCGATCTCGGCCGCGCTGCGCACGTCGGCGGTGTGCTGATCTACTGGCAGTACGGCGCCGCCAGGGCCTATTCGATCGAGGATTCGCTCGACGGCAAGCAATGGCACAAGGCGTTCGCCACGAGCGACGCCAGGCCGGGCACCGAGTACGTGTTCTTTCCCGTCGTGACGACGCGTTACGTGCGCCTGGTCAGTCCGTCGCGCACCGCCGACTGGGGCATATCGATGTTCGAGTTCGAGCCGATCGCCGCGCGCGATGCGCCGCGCATCGACGGCGTTGCCGGACGCGGCGCCGCCACGTTGTGGGCAGGGGGCGCGCCGCAGCCGATCGACAAAACCGCCGGCGGCACGCGCTGGCTCGACATCGCACTGCCGCGCGCACTGTCCGCGGCCGGGCTCGAGATCACATGGGGCGATGCGCCGCGCAGCGCAGGCCTGCAGATGCGCGTCGGCGCCGGGCCGTGGCAGGCGCTTGATGAAGATCCGCAGGCGCCCGGGGCAATCTCGTATCTGGCCATGCCGCAGGCGCAGGCCATTTCGGCGCTGCGCCTGACCGTGCAGGTCGCTGCGAAGCCGCCGACGATAAAGCGCCTGCGCCTGCTCAGTCCGAGCGGTGTGCTGACGCCGATGAAGCGCTACGAGATCGCGGCGACGCGCCGCGGCGGCGAGTTGATGCCGGCCTCGCTGCGCCAGAACCAGGTGTACTGGACCGAGGTCGGCATTCCGGGCGGCAAGCAGAAATCCGTGTTCGACGAGTGGGGCAATCTGGAGGCATTCAAGGCGGCGCCGCTGGTGCAACCGATCTGGCGCGATGTCTCGGGCCACGCCGCGGCGGCGTTCGATGCGAGCGTGGTGCATCGCCTGCGCGACGGCTGGATGCCGCTGCCGAGCGTGGAGTGGTCGCCGCAAGCTGCGCTGCAGCTGCGCAGTGACGCACTGGCTGTCGAAAAAAACGGGGCACCGGTCACGCTCGTACGCTACCGCCTGCACAATAGCGGCGACAAACCAATCGACGGACAACTGGCGCTGCTGACGCGGCCGATGCAGATCAGTCCGCCGTGGCAGAACGGTGGACTTTCAGCGATCAACGACGCCGCCGTCGATGCCGCTGCCGGCAAGGTGCAGATCAACGGCCGCGTGCTGTTCGAGTCGCTGACGCCGGTCAGCGCCGGCGGCGCGGCGCCGTTCGGCGCGCACGGCGAGGACGAGATCACGCACTACGCAACGGCCGGCACGGTGCCGGCCAATGCGAGCGTGCACGATGCGTTCGGACTCGGCGCCGCGCTCATCAACTACCGTGTGCACCTGGACGCCGGTGCGCAAACCGATATCGTCATCGCGTTTGCGCTCGGCGACCAGCGCACCGTTGCGGACAAGCCGTTGCCGGCCGCGCCCGCGGTCGATCGCAAGGTGTTGCTCGGCGGTACAGACAACGAAGGTCTTGCATTCGATCGTCTCGCCGATGAGCTCGCGAAGCAATGGCAGGCGCGCGTGGCCAGCGTCGGCCTGACACTACCGGATCACTCGCTGGTCGACATGCTGCATGCGCAGGCCGCCTACATGCTGATCAACCAGAGCGGTCCGGCGATGCAGCCCGGGCCGCGCAACTACAACCGCTCGTTCATCCGTGACGGTGCCGCGACCGCCGCGGCGCTGGCGCGCATCGGCATGGCGAAGAGCGCGCGCAATTACCTCAAGTGGTATGCCGCGCACGCCGTGCACGCCAACGGCCTGGTCTCGCCGATCCTCAACGACGACGGCAGCGTCAATACCGGCTTCGGTTCGGACATCGAGTACGACAGCCAGGGCGAGTTCATCTGGCTCGTCGCCGAGATCGCGCGCCTCGACGGCGGCGCAGCGAGCGTGCGCGAATACGCAGCGCCGGTGCGCGCGGCGATGAAGTTCCTGCAGGAGTTGCGCGAGCGCACGCTGGTTCCCGGTTACATGGCCGACCGCGAAGCGCCGGAGCGTTTTCGTGGCATCCTCGCGCCATCGATCAGCCACGAAGGCTATTCGACGCCGACGCACAGCTACTGGGACGACTACTGGGGACTCAAAGGCTGGCACGACGGTGCCTGGCTCGCCGAGGCCTGGGGTGACCGCGATACGGCGAAATGGGCGCGCGAGCAATACACGCTGCTGCACGATGCGGTTGCCGCTTCGCTGCGTGCGACGATGCATTGGAAGGGCATGCCGGACACGGTCCCGGCTTCGGCCGATCTCGCCGATCCGGATCCGACCAGCCTGTCGATCGCGCTCGATCCGTGCGGCGTGCAGGATCTGTTTCCGCCCGAGGCGCTGCAGCACACGTTTGCGAAATACCTCGACGACGTGCGCAAGCGCGACGAACCCGATGCGCTGTACGCGTACACGCCGTACGAGATGCGCAACATCCTGAGCTACGTGCATCTGGACGAGCCGGCGCAGGCCGACGAACTGCTGACGAACCTGATGCGCCATCGCCGTCCCGCCGAGTGGCAGGTGCTGGCCGAAGTCGTCTACTCCGACCTTCGTCACGCGATCTACCTCGGCGACATGCCGCACACCTGGATCGGTTCGGAATACATGCGTTCGATCTTCGGCATGCTGATGCACGAAGGCGACGGGCGCCTGCAACTGCTGGCCGGTACGCCACTGTCCTGGCTGCAGGGCGATGGCCTGAGCGTAAAGGATCTGCCGGTTGCCTACGGCAAGCTGTCGATGACCGCGCGTCAGGACGGCAACTCTCTGCGCGTCACGCTCGGGCCTGGCCTCAACAAGGACACGGCGCTTGAGTTGACATGGCCGAACCGCAAGCGTCCGGCGCGCGTCACGATTGATGGGGGAGACGCTGGTGGCTACACGAGCCAGGGCATCGACATCGCCCGGCCATTCAAGGAACTCGTCGCGCAGTGGTGACATCGCGTGGATGTGGATTTGCATCGATCTCATCCGCGGGCACCAGTGCCTCCTCTGTCACGCCAGGAAAAAATGAATTTCGTCATCCCGGCGAAAGCTGGGATCCAGCGTCTCTGAAGGCAAGGAACTGGATCATGCGCGGCTCCTGCCGCGCACCCTGCGGGCCATTCGCTGCGCGAATGTTCGCTACGGCATCCTGCCTTCGCAGTCCGGCTTTACCCGCGCCATCCTGGCGCTCGTTCTTCGGGCCAGGTTCGCTGTTCGCGCGCGCTTCTGCGCGCGCAGTCGCCGGAATGACGAGCAGAAGGGGAGTCGAGATTTCGAAACCTGAGGGCTACGGGCGCTTCAAGCTTTTCTTGCCGGCCGATGGCGTTGCGGCCGCGGCAGCATCGAGCCAGCCGCCCGTGAATCCGGCGCGCTTGAGCCCCTCGCGGATGTACGCGTTCTTGCGCATGACTTTCCAGACGAAGTCGCTGCGGTAGTTCTCGATCATCGCGACGATCGGGCCCTGATCGATGCCGAGGTACAGCGAGTCGACCCAACCAACGTCGGCAATGACCTTGCCGGTGCGCAGGGGCCGGTCGGTGAACGTGAAGCTCGGGTTGAATGCATCGATGAAACCGTACTTCGTGTAAATATTGCCGCCATCGGCCTTCTGCAGGTCGGCGATCGCGGGGATGACGATCTCCGGAGCGAACGCAATCGACGACACGGCGGCCGTTGGCGCGATCGTGCCGTCGTCGATCGTGCCGCGCAGGCCGGCACCGCGCGCGATGTAGCCATAGAACGTCTTCGGATCGTTGACGAAGCGGTCCGGTTCGCCTTTCGGTGTTGCCGCGCGCGGACCGTTGCACGCGGTCAGGCCCCAGATCGTGCTGCTGTAGCCGGTCCACTGCATCGGGTTGTGGATCGCGTATTCGCGCTGTGAAAACGTCGCGCGCCGGCTGTTCTGGAAATAGTCGAGGTCGCGGCCGCGCATGTAGTCGTCCTGGATGCCGCGGAAATCGATCCAGACATGACTGTACGGATGGCCGAACAGCGGTGCGAAGCCGAGTTGTTCCTGGCCCTGGAAACTGCCCCAGGTCGAATCGTAGGTTTCCGACCAGGCGCGCCACGCGGCCGGCTCGATTGCATAGGTCGGCGAGCCGAGCGCGAGCACGTAGAGCAACATCGCCTCGTTGTAGCCGTGCCAGTCGACATGGATGAAGCCGGCTTCCGGCGTCCAGCCCATCGCGACCAGTGGAGAGCGCGGCGACGCCCATTTCCAGTCGACGCGGCGATAGATCTCGTCGGCGAGCTGGCGGATCGCTTTTTCATCCTTCGAGTCGTGGTCGTAATAGGACTCGGCGAACAACACACCGCCGAGCAGCAGCGTCGTGTCGATCGTCGACAACTCGACCCAGCGTTTGGCGTGGTAGCGGCGCCCGGTCTGCATGTCGAGGAAATGGTAGAAGAAGCCGTGGTTGCCGGTGACGTCGGGCTCGTCGCCCTGCGGTGCCTCGCGCAGGAACTTCAGTGTCGCCAATGTGCGCTTGACCGCTTCGCCGCGCTTGATCCAGCCACGCTCGGCGCCGATGCCGTACGCGGTCAGGCCGAAGCCGATCGCGGCGATCGACGAGAAGTAGTCGCCGGTGACGTCCTGCGGCCAGTGGTCCGGCACCTGGCCGTTTTCGGCATTGGCGCTGTCGAGGAAGAATTCGAACGTGCGCTTCTCGACATCGTCGAGCATGACTTGCTGCGCTTTCGGCAGCGCCGCGAATCCGCTGGCCGGCCCCTTCGCCGGCGCGAAGCCGGGTAGGGCCAGTGCGAACACCAATAAAGCGATTTGGAGGACGAGACGGAGACGCAGGGTGCGTGCGGGTAATGACATCGAAAACTTCCGGTCGGTTGGCTGTGCGCAGAGCGCGCACGGGAAAGCAACTACATCTTGTCGGCGGTGCAGTGGCGCGCGATGAATTGTTCGTGGCGCGGCATCGCGTCGACGCATGTCGCGATCACGCGCCGCACGCCGCCGACGAGTCCGTCAAGTTCCGTTTCCGAAATCGCGTCAACGGCCGGATGGTAGCTTTGCGGGATGATTCGCTGGCCGATCATGACCTGGACCCAACTGGTGACCGCAAACATCTCCTCGGCGTTGCGGTAGAAACGGCCGCTGTCCCTGAACAAGCGGATGTTGGCTTCCAGTTCCGGCGGCAGCGGCATCGTGCGCACATGATTCCAGAACGATGAGTCGTCGCGCTCAGTAGCGCAATAATGCAGGATGATGAAGTTGCGGATGTGTTCGATCTCGAACGCGGCCTGCGCGTTGTAGCGATCGATCAGCGTCGGACTGAAGTCGCCGTGCGGAAACAGGCTCATGATGCGCGCGATCGCCGACTGGATCAGATAAATGCTCGTCGACTCGAGCGGTTCGAGGAAGCCGCTGGCCAGACCGACCGAAACGACGTTCTTGTCCCAGGGTTTTCGGCGCTGCCCCGGCGTGAATTTCAGCAAGCGCGGTTCACCCAGCGCACGGCCATCGATATACTTCAGCAACGTTGCCGCGGCTTCGTCATCGCTTATATGGCGGCTCGAATAGACGTAACCGTTGCCGGTACGGTGCTGCAGCGGTATACGCCATTGCCAGCCGGCGGAGCGCGCGGTGCAGCGCACGAACGGTGTCGGCGGGCCGACGTTCTCGCACGGCATCGCCAGCGCGCGGTCGCAAGGCAACCAGTGCGACCAGTCCTCGTAGCCGGCATGCAGCGTCTGTTCGATGAGCAGGCCGCGAAAACCCGAGCAGTCGATGAACAGGTCGCCGGCGATGCGCTCGCCGCTCTCCAGCACGACCGCCTCGATGAAGCCGTCGTCCGGACGTTGCACGACCTGCGTTACCTTGCCTTCCGTCCGGCGCACGCCGCGCTGCTCGGCGTACACGCGCAGGTACGCGGCATAACGTCCGGCATCGAAATGGTAGGCGTAGGCAATGTCCGCCAGTGGTGACGTCGACGGCACGTCGGTGGCCGAGGCCATGAACTTGCCGCGCGGCGCCGCCGCCGTGCACAGCGAGTACTCGCCGATGTCCACCGCCTTGCCGGCCTTGAATGCCTTGATCCAGTACTGATGGAAGGGGAGCAGGCCGTAGTCATGACCGATCGTGCCGAAACCGTGAACGTAGCGGTCGCCGATCCGTGCCCAGTCGACAAACTCGATGCCAAGCTTGAAGGTGCCCTGGACCTTCTTGATGAAATCAATCTCGTCGATTTCGAGGACCCGGTTGAACAGTTTCAGATGCGGTACCGTTGCCTCGCCGACACCGACCGTGCCTATCTCATCCGACTCGATCAGGCGGATCGCGTAATCGCGACCAAGAAGCTTCGCGAACGCGGCCGCGGCCATCCAGCCGGCCGTGCCGCCGCCGACGATGACGATGTTGCGCAGGGGTTGCTCAGTCATGTGCGATCCGGAAAGGAGAACCAAAGTCGGCCTGGCGACAGCAAAATAGCGCCGGTTCAACCGTCCTGCAAAGGGTGCCGTAAAAACAAAGCCCGCGAAGCGGGCCTTGTTTGACGCGTGGCAAGCGGGTTCGGTCGCCGCAATGCGGCTTTAGAAGCGGAATCCCAGCGTGAACTTGTACTCGCGTGGCACGCCGGTGATGTTGCCGATGCTGTTGTAGCTGACCGGGAACTTGTTCAGTACGCCGTTGCTGCCATAGTTCGTGATGTAGTCCGAGTAATTGTGGTAGTTGAACAGGTTGAGGATGTCGAAGCGCAGGTACAGGCTGATGCCGCGCGTCAGGTCGAAATCCTTGGTCGCCTGGAAGTCGACAGCGCGGTAACCGAAGATCTTCCCGCCAATGCCGATACTCTGCGGGCCGATCGCGTTCGGATCGTTGACGTTGCCCCCGCCCGACGGTGTACCGGCGATCGGCGTGCAGTTGCTTCCATTCGGAAAGTGTACGCCATAGCAGGCGATGTCATTGCGTGGAATCGGTGTTGCCAGGGTCAGCTTGCCGGCGTAAGTGACGCCCCACGGGCCGTCGATGCTGCCGGTCGCGACGAAGCGGTGCTTGGCCGCGGCATTGGACAGGATGAACGGGTAGTCGTGGATCGTCGCCTCGTCGAACGAGTAGTGCTCGTTGATGTCGCGGTTCTGCTCGGCGTCCGTGTAGGTGTAGGCCAAGCTCGCGGCCCAGCCCGACTCTTTCGTGTAGGGCCTTTCCGCCGACAGAAGGATCTGGTTGGTCTTCGTCTCGATGCCGTTGTTGCCGACGATGAAATTGCCGAAGCCGGGTACCCCATTGCCCCACGGCTGGCTGCCGTTCATCCAGAATGCGCCGCTTGGATAACGGTTGCCGAGCGTGAAGGCAAAACCGTCCTTGCTGTTGATGCGCGCGTACGCCGCGCTCGTGTTCCAGTCGCCGACCTTGTTGCGCATGCCGATGCTGAACTGATCGGAATACGGTGCCTTGATATTGTTGTTGATCAGGTCGACTTCCTTGCCGACGTTGCTCGCCGCAGCCAGCGGCAGCAGGTTTTCCAGGCCATTGAGGTATTTCGGGTCGAACGCGATGCACGGCTGATTGTTGTTGTGGCAGTTGCCGGACCCGTCCTGGAAGAAATAGGTGAACTCCGAGAGGGCCTGCTTGGTCTGTTCGAGCTGCAGGTAGTCGAACAGGTCCCGGTCGTAGGCGCGGCCGGCGCCGCCGAACACGACATGCTGCTCGTCGCCGCCGATGTCGTACGAGAAGCCGAGCCGCGGCTGCCATTCGTTCTTCGGCGCGCTGCGGTTGTGGCCGTTGCTGATGTAGTCGTTGACGTTGATGCCGCCAAGCGCGAGCGCCTGGGCGTAAGTCTGTCCGGCCGGCGCGGTCGGATCGGGATTCGGCGCGTTCAGCGCCGCGACGACGTTGGCCGGCGTGACATAGTTCAGATAGGCCGGTGACTCT
>Ga0193727_1000772_pt1 | contig 12832 bp, 9 predicted proteins | sample H2c2metaG_FD_143051 | JGI IMG/M metagenome (GOLD analysis project Ga0193727, IMG submission 143051) | Soil microbial communities from a riparian zone of the East river system, Colorado, United States - H2c2 | ecosystem: Environmental > Terrestrial > Soil > Riparian zone | place: USA: East River...
CGGGCGCGCACGGAGAGATTCGTACTCCCGACCACCAAGTTCGTAGCCTGGTACTCTATCCAGCTGAGCTACGGGCGCGAAGAAGCGGAATTATTCAGGGCGAAGCGATTTTCGTCAACCCCGAATGTAGCGAATCAGGCTCGCATCGTTCATTGTGTGAGACTGATTGAACCTGTACCGCGCACGCAATCGCGAGCGTTGTAACTGGCGGAGAGGGAGGGATTCGAACCCTCGATAGAGCTTTTGACCCTATACTCCCTTAGCAGGGGAGCCCCTTCGGCCTCTCGGGCACCTCTCCGGTTTAATGTTGCTAGTGTAGTAGACGCGATCCAATTTCTGAAGGTCGGGAGGGATATGTTCGTCTCATCCATGAGACTCACCCTCCGCGCTGCGCGCTCCGGGCCAGCCCTGCGGCTGTCCAAAATCGTTCCAGACGATTTTGTCGAACCCTCGATAGAGCTTTTGACCCTATACTCCCTTAGCAGGGGAGCCCCTTCGGCCTCTCGGGCACCTCTCCGATTTGTATCGCTCGTGTAGTTGACGCCGGCTGACCGCGCGGCATTATATCGCGGCGAACCGTCTGCCGGGGCTCGATTGCGCGGATTGTCCGCCGGACGGTCGAAAAAAACAGCATTCGCCATCCATTGGAATGGCTGCCGCTCCGGATCCGCGCCGCAGTGCGCTGAGATCAGCCGGTATGTGGCGGCGATTCCTCTCCGGGCCCGGCCCCGCCCTGTTCGCGCTTGATGCGCTGGAAGATCTCTTCGCGATGGACAGCCACGTCCTTGGGTGCATTGATGCCAATGCGGACCTGGTTGCCCTTGACGCCGAGCACCGTAACACTCACGGAGTCACCGATCATCAAGGTTTCGCCGACTCGGCGCGTCAAAATCAGCATGTCTCTTTTGCTCCTTCAGATCCGTTGTTATTTGCGTCTTCCTGACGAAAGTGGGTGCGCGCTGTCATCACATCCACAACGCACGGCAGAATCACCTTGAATTTGCGCGGGTAGCATGTTGCGCTGCCTTGCGCACTCCCCGGTCTTCCAACCGGCGGGGCTCAGGATTGCGGATTCCGTCGTGCTCGCCGGCGCCGCCCCGTAAACGGGCAGTCTGTACGCAACCTCTGGAATACTAGCCTACGCGCCAAGCCCATGCAATGAAACGCGAAATCGGTTGGCCCCGGACTGTGACCGAAGATTATGCCAGACGCTCGGCGACCCAGGCCGGCACCGCCTCGATCGCCGCAAGCAATTGCGGCGAATCATCACCGCCGCCCTGGGCCAGATCGGGTCGACCGCCGCCTTTGCCGCCGATCTGCCGGGCGACGAACCCGACGAGGTCGCCAGCTTTCATTTTCGTCAGCGCCTTGCCGTTGACCCCGGCCACCAGGGACGCCTTGCCATCGGCTGTGCCGGCCAGCAGAACGACGCAATCGACCAGCGTCTGCTTGAATCGATCGACGCTGTCGCGCAGCGACTTGGCGTCGACGCCTTCGAGGCGCGCGGCAATCACCTTGATGCCTTGTATATCTTTTGCTTTTTCCGCAAGGTCGAGCGCGGCTGAGCCTGCCGCCCTGGCTTTCAGGCCTTCCAGCTCGCGTTCCAGTTTTTTCTGCCGATCGAACAACTGGTGCAGCTTGTCGACGACGTCGGCATCACTTGCCGACAGCAGGCCGGAAATCTGGTCGAGCCGCGCCTCCTCGTCGGCGACATGGGCCAGCGCGCCGGCGCCGGTCAGCGCCTCGATGCGGCGGATGCCGGCCGCAACGCCGGTCTCGCCGGCGATCTTGAACAGGCCGATGTCGCCGGTACGGCCGACATGGGTGCCACCGCACAGTTCGGTCGAGAATTCGCCCATTTTCAGCACGCGCACCTGGTCGCCGTACTTTTCGCCGAACAGCGCCATCGCGCCGAAATCGATCGCCTGCTGGTATCCCATCTGATGGATCTCGGCCTCGACATTGCGGCGCACTTCGGCATTGACCAGGTCCTCGATCGTGCGCAGTTCCGCGGGCGTAAGCGGCTTGAAGTGCGAGAAGTCGAAACGCAGGCGGTCCGGCGCGACCAGTGATCCCTTCTGGGTCACGTGGTCGCCGAGTACCTTGCGCAGCGCGGCGTGCAACAGGTGCGTCGCCGAATGGTTCAGCACCGTGGCCTGGCGTCGCACGCCGTCGACCGAGCCGTTCAATGGCGCACCGGCACGTAGCGGCTTGCCACTCCAGCGGCCGACGTGTCCGTGATACGCGCCGGCAAGCTTGACGGTATCGGTCACTGTGAACTCGCCGTCGGCGTTGCTGAGCAGGCCGGTGTCGCCAACCTGCCCGCCCGACTCGGCGTAGAACGGCGTCGCATCGAGCAGCAGAGTCGCCTCCTGGCCATCGTCCAATTCGGACACATCGCGACCGCCGCGCAGGATGGCGACAACGTTCAGCGCGTCGGCGTCGAGCGCGTTATAGCCGAGAAACTGGGTCGGCGGCAGGCGCTGCACCAATTCTGCGGAAATCGATGCCTTGCCTTCGAACTGGCTCGCCGCGCGCGCACGTTCGCGCTGCTCGGTCATGCGCGCCAGGAATCCCGGCAGGTCCACCCGGAAGCCACGTTCGCGCGCCAGATCGACCGTCAAGTCGTAGGGAAATCCGTAGGTGTCGTAAAGCTTGAAAACGATGTCCCCGGAAATCGTCGACTCGTGCGGCATTTCCGCCTGCGTCCATCCGGTTTCGGGCATCGGCTTGTCGACGAAATCCTGGCGTGCAGTCAATGACCTCGTCGATTCGTCAAAGATCCGCATGCCTTGTTCCAGCGTCTCGCCGAAGCGCTCTTCCTCGGCCTTCAACGCTTTTTCCACAATGCCGCGTTTCGCCGCCAGTTCGGGATAAGCCGCTCCCATCTCCTCGACCAGCGCATCGACCAGCAGGTAGAAGAACGGCTGTTTCTGGCCCAACATATAGCCGTGACGCAGCGCGCGACGGATGATCCGCCGCAGCACGTAACCGCGGCCCTCGTTCGACGGCAGCACGCCGTCGACGATGAGGAAACTGCAGGCGCGAATGTGGTCCGCGATCACGCGCAGCGACTTGTTCTCGAGGTCCTGCGTATTGGTGACCTGCGCCGCGACCTTGATCAGGTGCCGGAACAGATCGATCTCATAGTTGCTGTGCACGTGCTGCAGCACCGCCGCGAGACGTTCGAGGCCCATGCCGGTGTCGACGCAGGGCGCCGGCAGCGCTGTCAGCGTGCCGTCCGCAGCGCGGTCGAATTGCATGAAGACAAGGTTCCAGATCTCGATGAAACGGTCACCGTCTTCGTCGGGCGAACCTGGCGGCCCGCCCGGAATCTCGACTCCATGGTCGTAGAAGATTTCTGTACATGGTCCGCACGGACCGGTGTCGGCCATCTGCCAGAAATTGTCCGAGGCGTACGCTGCACCCTTGTTGTCGCCGATGCGCACGATGCGTTCCGGCGGCAGGCCGATCTGCTTGTGCCACAAATCGTAGGCCTCTTCGTCGGTGTGGTAAACGGTCACGAGGAGGCGGTCCTTCGGCAGCTTCAATACATCCGTCAGCAGCTCCCACGCCCACGCGATCGCCTCGCGCTTGAAGTAATCGCCGAACGACCAGTTGCCGAGCATCTCGAAGAACGTGTGATGACGCGCGGTGTAGCCGACCGAGTCGAGATCGTTGTGCTTGCCGCCGGCGCGCAGGCAGCGTTGCACGTCGGCTGCACGCACGTAGGGCAGCTTCTCGCTGCCGAGGAACACGTTCTTGAACTGCACCATGCCCGAGTTGGTGAACAGCAATGTCGGGTCGTTGCCCGGCACGAGCGGCGCGGACGGCACGATCGTGTGGCCCTTGGCCTTGAAGAAGTCGAGGAAGGTCTGGCGGATCTCGGCGCTGGTTTTCATCGGGACGGTCGAATGCGAAAAACAAGGCGCCGAAGACTAGCGGCTGGCATTCGAGCACTCAATCCGATTCGTCGGTCGACTCGTCCAGACCCTCAGCGCGGGTTATGGATTGTACCGTGGCGGCGTCGAAGCCGCGACGCAACAGAAACGTGGCGCGCTTGGCCCGCTCGGCCAGCGTGGTTGCGCCCTTGCCACCATAACGGCGGCGCAGCTGGCGGCGAACCTGAGCCGGCCAGTCGACGGCGGCATCGTCCAGGAGAGCGCGCGCACTGGCCTCATCGATGCCGTGGGTTCGCAACTCGGCAAGGATCCAGCGCGGACCGTAGCCGCCCTCGATGCGCGAACGGACCAGCATTTCGCCGAAGCGGTCGTCGCTCTGGTAGTCCTTCGCCTTGAGCTTTTCCAGCGCCGCATCACTCTCGCCGGCATCCAGTCCGCGGCGCGCGAGCTTGGCCTTGAGCTCGCGCGCGGAGTGTTCACGGCGCGCGAGCAGGCCGAGCGCCTTGTCGTAGGCGCTGACCTGATCCTTTGCAGAGGTTCTACGCGCCATCTAGCGGCGCCGCTTTTACCGTTTCAGACTTCTTCGAGCTCCGCTAGCGCGGGTGCCGCGGCCACCTTCACCGGCGACAGCGCGAGGCGCAGCTTGTCCTCGATCTCCTGCGCGACCTTCGGATTGTCCTTCAGGTATTGGCGGGCATTGTCCTTGCCTTGGCCGATGCGCTCTGCGCCGTAGCTGTACCAGGCGCCGGACTTCTCGACGATCTTGTTCTCGCTGCCCATGTCGATCAGCTCGCCCTCGCGGCTGATGCCTTCCCCGTACAGGATCTCGGTGACGATCTGCTTGAACGGCGGCGCGAGCTTGTTCTTGACGACCTTGATCTTGGTCTGGTTGCCGATGACTTCCTCACCCTTCTTCACCGCGCCGATACGGCGGATGTCGAGGCGCACCGAGGCATAGAACTTCAGCGCATTACCGCCAGTCGTCACTTCCGGACTCTGGCCCGGCATCATCACGCCGATCTTCATGCGCAGCTGGTTGATGAAGATGACCATCGTGTTCGAGCGCTTGATGTTCGCGGTCAATTTGCGCAGCGCCTGCGACATCAGCCGCGCCTGCAGGCCGGGCAGCTGGTCGCCCATCTCGCCTTCGATTTCGGCACGCGGCGTCAGTGCGGCGACCGAATCGATCACGACCACGTCGACCGCGGCCGAGCGCACCAGCATGTCGGCAATCTCGAGCGCCTGCTCGCCTGTATCGGGCTGCGAAACGAGCAGATCATCGACATTGACGCCGAGCTTCTCCGCATAGCCCGGATCGAGCGCGTGTTCTGCGTCGATGAACGCGCAGGCGCCACCGAGTTTCTGCGCCTGGGCGACGACCTGCAGCGTCAGCGTCGTCTTGCCCGAGGATTCCGGACCGTAGACCTCGACCACGCGCCCGCGCGGCAGGCCGCCGATACCGAGCGCAATGTCGAGCATCAGCGAGCCGGTCGGAATCGCGTCGATCGCGTCCGATGGCCTGTCGCCCATGCGCATCACCGCGCCCTTGCCGAACTGTTTTTCGATCTGGCTCAAAGCTGAAGTCAGGGCGCGGCGCTTGTTGTCATCCATTTGCGAAATCCTCAGGGTTGTGTGTCGACGCAGCCTGCGCTGCAACAATCTCACAGGCTGCGATTATTCGAATTTCGAATCGCTGAACGTCATCTGTCGGCAATACGTGGATGCCCTCCCCGCGTTCAGCGGCGTTCTTCCGCCGCTGCAACGGCGGGAGTTACGCCGACATGCGCAAGCATGTTGGCGTAACAGCAATTATTTCACCAACGCGACCACGGCCGATAGAGCCAATCCACCCATCAGCTCGTAAGAATTCTCTGAACCCCACGCAACGCAGCGGCAACGGTCTGGCGCCGCACCGACTCACGATCGCCGTCGAAATGGAACAGCTCGGACTGCGCGTAACCACCGCGCCGCTTCCAGCCAACCCAGACGGTGCCGACCGGCTTGTCCGGCGTGCCGCCCGACGGGCCGGCGATTCCGGTGACCGCGACGGCGACCGTCGCGCCGAACCGCGCCAATGCGCCGGAAACCATCTCGATCACGGTCTCGCGGCTGACCGCGCCATGATGTTCCAGTGTTTCCGGGCGTACGCCGAGCAGGGATTCCTTCGCCTCGTAGCTGTAGGCGACGATGCCGCATTCGAACCAGCTCGACGATCCGGCGACGTCGGTCAACGTCTTGGCGATCCAGCCGCCGGTGCACGATTCGGCAGTGACCAGGCTCGCGCCGCGTTGCGAAAACACGGCCGCGATGGTCGCGGCGAGATTGTGCAGCTCGAGGTCATCTGCGTCGCTCATGCGCAATTCCAGCTTGCGGCAAACCCGGATAATACCGGAACTCCACGGCGCGTCGGCACGCGGCGGCGAAGTCAACTCCACTACAATGGCCAATGCGCCGAATCCTGCTTCAGCCCGCATGAATCGCGACGACTTCGCCCAGCACACGCCCCTGATGCGCCAGTATTTCGCCGCCAAGGCGGAATACCCCGACACGCTGGTGCTTTTCCGCATGGGCGACTTCTACGAACTGTTCTACGACGACGCGCGCAAAGCCGCGCGCCTGCTCGACATCACACTCACGCAACGCGGCGCGTCGGCCGGCGCGCCGATTCCGATGGCCGGCGTGCCGTATCACGCGGTCGAAGGCTATCTGGCGAAACTGATCCGGCTCGGCGAATCGGTTGCCATCTGCGAACAGATCGGCGACCCGGCGCTGGCCAAGGGCCTGGTCGAGCGCAAGGTCGTGCGCATCGTCACGCCCGGCACGGTGACCGACGAGGCACTGCTCGAGGCACGTCGCGACAACCTGCTGCTGGCGATCGCCGCCGGCAAGCAGCGCTACGGCCTGGCGTGGATCGATCTGGCCGGCGGCCGCTTCCTGCTCAGCGAGGTGGCGAATGCCGAAGCGCTGGCATCGGAACTGGCGCGCCTGGCGCCGGCGGAGACGCTGGTCGGCGAAGATGTCGCGTGGCCAACGTTCGTCACGCAATTGCCCGGCCTGCGCAAGCGCGCGCCGTGGCAGTTCGATGCCGAATCGGCAACGCGCCAGATCAGCGCGTTCTTCAAGACGCGCGACCTGTCGGGCTTCGGCTGTACCGACATGCCGCTCGCGGTCGCTGCCGCCGGCTGCCTGCTCGGCTATGTCGAGGAAACGCAGAAAGCGGCGTTGCCGCACCTGAGCGGGCTGACGATAGAGAATGCAGCAGAGACGGTTGCTCTCGACGCCGCGACGCGGCGCAATCTGGAACTCGATACGCATCCGAGCGGCCGCAGCGAGCACACGTTGCTCGGCATACTCGATCATACGATCACGCCGATGGGCGCACGCGCCCAGCGCCGCTGGCTGCACCGGCCGTTGCGCGACCACAATGTGCTGCGGCGCCGCTATCAGGCGATCCAGGCGCTGATCGACCAGCACCGCTTCGACGCGCTGCGTGACGTGCTGCGCGGGGTGGGCGACCTCGAACGCATCCTGTCCCGCGTCGCGCTGCGCTCGGCGCGGCCACGCGACCTGTCGACCTTGCGCGATGGTCTGGCCGCAGCTCCGCTGTTGCGAGCCGCGCTGCGCAGCAGTGACAGTCCCCTGCTCGACGAATTGCTCGGCCAACTCGGCGAGCACGAGCAGACCACCGCGCACCTGAGCGCCGCGTTGCTGCCGCAGCCTCCGGCACTGCTGCGCGACGGCGGTGTCATCCGCAGCGGCTTCGACGCGGACCTAGACGAACTGCGCGCTCTTTCGACCAATGCCGATCAGTTTCTGATCGATCTGGAGCGGCGCGAGAGGGAGACGACAGGTATTGCCATGCTGAAAGTCGGCTACAACAGCGTGCACGGATACTACATCGAGATCAGCAAGGGACAATCGGACAAGGCGCCGACGCACTACACGCGCCGGCAGACGCTCAAGGGTGCCGAGCGTTACATCACCGAAGAGCTGAAAGGCTTCGAGGACAAGGTATTGTCCGCGCGCGAACGCTCGTTGATGCGCGAACGTGCGTTGTACGAGGCGCTGCTCGAATTTCTCGGCGCACGCCTTGCGCCGCTGAAGCAAGCCGCCGCTGCAGTCGCCGATCTCGACGTCCTGGCCAACCTCGCCGAGCGCGCCGATGCGCTCGGCTGGAGCGCAGCACAGTTGACCGACACATCAGGCATCCGCATCGAGCGCGGTCGCCACCCTGTGGTCGAGCAGGTGCGCAGCGAACCGTTCGAGCCGAACGACCTGATCCTTCACGACTCACGACGCATGCTGATCATCACCGGGCCGAACATGGGTGGTAAGTCCACTTACATGCGCCAATCCGCATTGATCGTGCTGCTCGCCCACATCGGCAGTTTTGTCCCGGCATCCGCGGCGATGATCGGTCCGATCGACCGGATCTTCACCCGCATCGGCGCCGGCGATGACCTGTCGCGCGGGCAGTCGACGTTCATGGTCGAGATGAGCGAGACGGCAAACATTCTCCACAATGCAACATCGTCGAGCCTGGTGTTGATGGATGAGGTCGGACGCGGCACGTCGACCTACGATGGACTGGCACTTGCGCAAGCCTGTGCCGTGCAACTGGCCACGCACAATCACGCCTACACGCTGTTTGCGACGCACTACTTCGAACTGACCGATCTGGCGGGGCAATATCACGGCATCGCCAACGTGCATTTGGACGCGATCGAATACGGCGACGAGCTGGTGTTCATGCACGCAGTCAAGGACGGCCCGGCGAATCGCAGCTTCGGCTTGCAGGTGGCTGCGCTCGCCGGGCTGCCGAAAGACGTGATTGCACAGGCAGGACGCAATCTCGCCGCACTTGAGCGCCAGCACGTAGCAGTTGATCGCTCCGCTCTCATAACCCGGACGAATGCGGTCTCGCCACAGCTCGGCCTGTTCGCGCCGCAGCCGTCCGCCGCCGAAGACGCCCTGCGCGCGCTCGAACCAGACGCATTGTCGCCACGCGATGCCCTGGCAGCGCTATATCGGCTCAAGAAACTCGTCTGACCCCGATCTCGAATACAGAAAGGCGCATGAAACGCATGCTTCGCGCAGCGCTGCTGGTTTCTCTCACCCTCGCGGGCGCTTCCCCGGCAGCCGCCGCAGAAACTGGCGATCTGTTCACGAAAGCCATCCAGTTCGGCGCCGCGGCCGAGTGGAATCGGCCGCAGGTTCCAGTGCGGATCTACGCGCAAACCTACTATGTCGGCGTAGCCGGCTTGACTTCGGTGCTGATACACACCGACGCCGGTTCGATCCTGCTCGACGGCGATCTGCCGCAGTCAGCTCCGCTCATCGAGGCGAACATCCGCAAACTCGGCTTCCGCGTCGAGGACATCAAACTCATTCTCAATTCACACGCGCATTTCGATCATGCTGGCGGCATCGCGGCATTGCAGCGCGACAGCGGCGCCGAAGCATTTGCAAGCCCGTCCGGCGCCAAGGCATTGCGCGAGGGCCGTGTCGCCGCAGACGACCCGCAGGCGGCGATATCCGATGCTGCGCATTTTCCCGCTGTGGCCAACGTCCACCAAGTACATGACGGCCAAGCCCTGCACCTGGGCAATGTCGCGGTCACCGCGCATTTCACACCTGGACATACGCCGGGGAGTACGAGCTGGACCTGGCGCGATTGCGAGAACTCGCACTGTCTCGACGTGGTATATGGCGACAGTCTGAACGCGGTATCGGCGCCGGGCTTTCATTTTCTCGCTGATGACAAGCACGCCGACCTGACTGCAAGATTCCGAAAAAGTATACAACAACTGGCGGAGCTGCCTTGCGACATCCTGATCACGGTGCACCCCGAGCTGGCCGGCATTCCGGGAAAACTCAAACGGCAACGTTTGCACCCGACTCAAAATCCATTCGTCGATGCGCAAGCGTGCCGCAAATACGCCCGCGACGCGGAATCCAGGCTCGATGCGCGAATCGCCGAGGAGAAGAAAGCCCGCGCCGGGAAGTGACGCCCGTGAACGTCACGGCGGAATCACCAGCCAGCGCGCCAGCGCGAAAACGGAGGCGCGGCCGATCTCAATTGTCAGCGGGTGACTGCGCTCAGCAGGTGGTTCACCCTGCGCACGTAAGCCGCCGGATCGGCGAGCTGCGCGCCTTCGAGAATCTGCGCCTGCTCGAGCAACAGCAAACCCAGATCCGTCGCCAGCGCCGCGTCGGCTTCCGCCTCTAGCCGCTTGACCAGCGCATGCTGCGGATTGATCTCGAGCACCGGCTTGCTTTCGGGCACATCGTGGCCTGCCTGCTTCAACAGTCGCTGCATGGCCATGCCCATGTCGTGCTCGTCAAGCACGAGGCACGACGGCGAATCGGTCAGGCGTGAGCTGACACGCACATCGCGAACACGCTCGCCGAGCAGTTCCTTGAGCTTGCCGACAACGCCTTCTGCCGCCTTCTCGGCTTCCTTGCGTGTTTCGTCGTCCGCGCCGGCGAGCTTGCCGAGATCCAGATCGCCCTTGGCGACGTTGCGCAGTTTCTTGCCGGAATAGTCAGTGAGGTAGGTCGACATCCAGTCGTCGATGCGGTCGTACATCAGCAGCACTTCGATGTCGTGCGCCTTGAGCGCCTCGAGTTGCGGGCTGCCCTTGGCCGCGGCGTAGCCATCGGCGGTGAGAAAGTAGATCGACTCCTGCTCGGCCTTCATGCGGCCGACATAGTCGTCGAGAGCGACCGTCTGGCCGGAGCCTTCCGACTTCGTCGAGGCAAAGCGCAGCAGCTTGGCGATGCGCTCCTTGTTGGCGAAGTCCTCGGCGACGCCTTCCTTGAACATGGGACCGAACTCGTTCCAGAACGTCGCGAACTTCTCCGGTTCGTCCTTGGCCAGCTTGTCGAGCAGGTCGAGCACGCGTCGCGTGCACGCCGACTTGAGCTTTTCGAGACTGCGATTCTGCTGCAGGATCTCGCGGCTCACGTTGAGCGGCAGGTCGTCGGAATCCACGACGCCGCGCACGAAGCGCAGGTACGACGGCAGCAACTGCTCGGCCGCATCCATGATGAAGACGCGCTTGACGTACAGCTTCAGTCCCTTGCGTTCGTCGCGCGCGCCCATCATCAGGTCGAACGGCGACTTCGACGGCAGGTACAGCAGTGAGGTGAAGTTCTGGTTGCCCTCGACGCGGTTGTGCGTCCAGGCCAGCGCGTCGTTGTAGTCGTGGCCGATGTGCTTGTAGAAATTCTGGTATTCCTCGTCCTTCAGATCGGACTTGGGCCGCGTCCATAGCGCGGAGGCCTGATTGACGGCCTCCCATTCCTCAGTTGGCTTGCCGTCTCTCTCCGCGGGCATGCGGATCGGAAAGCCTATGTGATCGGAATAGCGCGCGATCAGGCTGCGCAACTGCCACGGCTGCAGGAATTCATCTTCTTCGGACTTCAGGTGCAGGGTCACGGCGGTGCCGCGCAGCGGTGCCTCGACGGTTTCGAGCGTGTACTCGCCGGTACCGGCGGATTCCCAGCGCACACCGTCGCCGGCATCCACGCCCGCCTTGCGCGTCGTCAGCGTGACTTTGTCCGCGACGATGAATGCCGAGTAGAAGCCCACACCGAACTGGCCGATCAGATTCGCGTCGGCCTTCTGCTCGGTGGACAGCGCTTCGAGAAACTAGAGAGTTCCGGAACTGGCGATCGTACCGATGTTCGCGATGACCTCGTCGCGCGACATGCCGACGCCGTTGTCGCGGATCGTCAATGTGCGGGCGTCCGCATCGACGCTGACATCGATATGAAATTCGCCGTCGCCCACGAGCAGTTCGGGCTTGCCGAGCGCTTCGAAACGCAGCTTGTCGCACGCATCGGACGCATTCGATACCAGCTCGCGCAGGAAGATTTCCTTGTGCGAATACAGCGAATGGGTCACCAGGTGCAAAACCTGGGCGACTTCGGCCTGGAACTTGTGGGTTTCAGCAGTAGCGGTCATGCGGTAGGATTCCAGAAAAGTTGGCGATCCTACGACGTGTAGTGGCGCGGGACCGCTATTTCAAGCGACCGACCCTAATGCACAAACGATAATTGCTGCCGCGTCGCGCGTTAAAGATCACCACAACGCTGCAGCGGGCGAAGTTCGGCACAGGGAGGTGCCGCGAATCGGCGGCTCCATCGTCGATTCGAGAAGCGTGGCCCGGCTCCGCCGGGTCCGCTCCGTCGATGATTGCGGCAGGATGCCCAATTCATCGACCATCAAACCGCCCACGCCGCGCAATGAATGCGACATTTCGGCACAAAGGAGGTGCCGCGAATCGGCAGCTACACCGCCGATTCGACAAGCGTGGCCCGGCTCGGCCGGGTCCGCTTCATTGTCGATCGCGGCAGGATGCCCAATTCATCGACCATCAAACCGCCCACGCCGCGCAATGAATGCGACGTTCCGGCACAGGGAGGTGCCGCGAATCGGCGGCTCCATCGTCGATTCGAGAAGCGTGGCCCGGCTCCGCCGGGTCCGCTTCGTCGATGATTGCGGCAGGATGCCCAATTCATCGACCATCAAATAAAGACAAAGCGGCCGTCGTTGCCGACGGCCGCTTTGGACGAGGAGCATAGACGCGACTCGATGCTCCAAGGCTTTTGTCATGCACAGGCCGCGCCGACGGCGCCACCTGCTGGGAGTTACTCGTCGCCGACGTGCTTGCTCAGGTCTTCCTGAATGCGAGCAGCCTTGCCTTCGAGGTTGCGCAGGTAATACAGCTTCGCACCACGCACCTTGCCGCGACGCTTGACCGTGACCGAATCGATCGACGGACTGTGCGACTGGAACACACGCTCCACGCCGGTACCATGGGAAATCTTGCGCACCGTGAAGGCCGAATTCAGACCCGCGTTCTTTTTCGCGATGCAGACGCCTTCGTAGGCCTGCACGCGCTCGCGATTGCCTTCTTTCACCT
>Ga0193727_1000773_pt1 | contig 12820 bp, 10 predicted proteins | sample H2c2metaG_FD_143051 | JGI IMG/M metagenome (GOLD analysis project Ga0193727, IMG submission 143051) | Soil microbial communities from a riparian zone of the East river system, Colorado, United States - H2c2 | ecosystem: Environmental > Terrestrial > Soil > Riparian zone | place: USA: East River...
ACGCTTCATCTCCCCCGCTCAGTAGCCGCTCAGGACGCGCTGCTGCGCGCCGTCTTCAAGGCTGCGGTCCACCACAACAGATCGTCGATCATTGCTTTGGCTGGCGCCTCCAACTCGGCGAGTCCGGCGTCGACATCGCCGCCCTTGTAGTGAGCCAACAGGGTCGCGACGGGAATATGGACCGACGAGCGAATCGGGGCAAGTTGAATCTCGATCGCCGTTTCGCGCAGCTGCTGGACGCTGCGCGCACCCATCGCGGAGCCATAGCTGACGAAGGCAGCCGCCTTGCGATTCCATTCGGGATAGACCCAGTCGACCGCGTTCTTGAGCACCGCGGAGGTGCCGTAGTTGTATTCGGGGGTGACGAAGACGAAGGCGTCGGACTGTGCGATTGCGGCGGTCCATCGTTGCACGACCTCGTTCTTGTAGGGCGCGCGACCCGGCATTGCCGGCGTTGCGGGCTGATCGAAGAACGGCATCGGAAAGTCGCGAAGATCCAGGAGCCGGGCATCGACTCCCTCGCGCCTCTTCAGCTGTTGCAAAATCCACTTTGCGGGCTTTTCCGAGAAACGGCCCTCGCGAGTGCTTCCAACAATGACGGATACGACGGTCATGCCTTATCTCCTTCCAAACCAGTATCAAAATGCGACTTGGGCTAATATAGGTACCCGTGCCATGGTGCACAAGAAGGCACAGTTCTGATACCTGAGCACATTGAGATGACTGTCCTGGTCCCCGATCACGCAAGTGAAGACTGCCGCGACCTCAGCTCCATCCTGGCGCTCGTAGGCGACAAGTGGAGCGTGCTGATCGTCGTCTTGCTCGGCGACGGCCCGAAACGCTTCAATGAGATCCGGCGGATGGTCGGCGGCATTTCGCAGCGGATGCTCACGTTCACCCTGCGCGGATTGGAGCGCGACGGGCTGGTTACGCGAACGGTCTTCCCCACTACGCCGCAGCGTGTAGATTACGAGCTGACGAAACTAGGCAGCACCTTATGGAAGGCTGTCGAGCCGCTCAGTTTGTGGGCGCGCGCCCATGTCGCCGAGATTCTCAAATCGCGGAAAAAGTTCGACGCGAAGAACGCAGGCTGACAAAAGTTGCCCGGCGACATTCAGAACGTTGCTCGGCGCAGATTGCGTACGCTCAACAAACGCCGTAACCCCTTGACGGCGTTCGCGTCCCGCCCGCCAATCGGCTGGAAGCGCTCAGAAGACCCATCGGAGATGGACAGTGAGTGGCGAAAAGTACTGCAGATTTTCCCCATTGAACCCGTTCTTCGACATCGTCATGAACGGTTTGGATGGACTCGTAGATGGCGATCACTTCTGGGATGCCGTCGCCGACGATGCAGTGTTCGAGTTCCTCTACCGCTTTCCGGGTTGGCCCGGCAAGCTCGAATCTCGACACAGCTATATGAAGGCCATGGAGGGCTACAGCATGCGCTTGCAGAGTGCCGACGGCCTCGTCGTGCATCGCTCACAGGACCAGTGCACAGTCATCCTCGAGTATCAGGTGCATGGCGTGTCGTCTTCTACGGGTAAAGCGTATGACAACTGCTTTTGCTCCGTTGTTGTCATTGAGGATCGCAAGATTGTTCATTGGCGCGACTACATGGACTCTCTTGCGGCAATGCTTGCATCCAAGAAGACATGAGCAATTGAAAATCCACGCGCACACCGATGTGGCCCAACAATTCCTTCGAGCCGAAACCGCTTCGCGGGTCAGCTTTAAGTCGGGCCCGAAGATCGCGCGCCTTGCTCAAGCTGCTCGCCGGTCAGATGACGAACGAGCAATTTCAAGAAGTGCATGGCTCTGCCGTCAAAGCAGCTTGTCCAACGTGATCGGCAAGTTGCGAATGCGCTTGCCACACGCGTTGTAGATTGCGTTTGCCACCGCAGCGCCGACACCGGTGATCCCTATCTCGCCGACCCCGTGCGCGCCCATCGGGGCGTGCGGGTCGGGAATATCGGTCCAGATCACGTCGATGTTCGGCACGTCCATTTGCACCGGCACATGGTACTCCGCGAGGCTCGCGTTCATGACGCGGCCATTGCGCTGGTCGAATTGCGTCTCCTCCATCAGAGCGAGACCCAAGCCCATGATGATGCCGCCGCGAAACTGGCTGGAGGCCGTCTTCGCATTCATGATTCGTCCGCAGTCGAACGAGCCGAGGAACCGGCTGATGCGCGGTTCGCCGGTGACCACGTTGACCCGCGCCTCGCAGAACATCGCGCCGAACGAATGCATCGACCAATGCAGCATCTCGAACGGTGGCGGCGCAGCGGCCTCCACGGTGATTTCTTCGCGCCCGGCACGTTGGAGGATGGACACATAACTCTCACATCGCTCCGGCGCGTCGATCTTGCACAGGCCGCTGTCGTGGCCGCGCACCTCGTCCACCTTCAGGCCGCTGAGCGGCGAATCCTTGTCCACGAGCGTGAGCAGTTCGAACACCAATGCGGCTTGCGCTGCGACCACTGCGGCGCCGATCGATGCCGTTTGCTGCGATCCGCCAGCAAGCACGAGCCCAGGGAACGAAGAGTCTCCATAGCAGAAGGCCACGCGTTCCATGGGCAAGCCCAGCCGCTCAGCGGTCACCTGGGTTTGAGCGGTGGCGGTGCCCATCCCCATCTCGTGTGCGGCGATCTCGACCTTCGCATGCCCGTCTTTCGAGAGCGTGATCCGCGCGGCGCCGCCCGGGATGCGGTAGTACGGATAGGTGGCCGTCGCGCAGCCCATGCCGACGAGCCATTCGCCTTCGCGGCGCATGCCCGGCGTGGCGTTTCGCTCGCTCCAACCGAATCGTTTTGCGCCCGATCGATAGGCCTCGACGATGTGTCTCGACGAGAAGCGCAAACCGCTGGTCGGGTCCTTCTCCGGCTCGTTGCGGACACGAAGTTCGATCGGATCCATGCCGAGCTCTGCGGCCAACTCGTCGACCGCGGACTCGAGCGCGAATGTTCCCACCGATTCACCCGGCGCACGCATAAACGTGTTGGCGAGCATGTCGAGGGTCGCCGTTTCCACTTCGAGCTTGAAGCTGCCCGCCGCATAAGCGCTAAGCGTAGCCACGATAAAGGGTTCGGGCATGTTGTTGTGGGCGCTCATGGCGACCACGCCGGTGTGGATCAGCGCATCGAAACGGCCGTCGGCCTGCGCGCCGATCGCCACCCTTTGTTCGGTGTTGGCTCGGCCGCCAACGACTCGATACACGCCTTCGCGCGAGAGCATGATCCTGACCGGCCGGCCGGCAAGCTTCGACGCTGCAGCGGCGAGTACGTGATGCGCCCACAGCGTCTTGCCGCCGAATCCGCCGCCTACGTACGGTGATGTAACGTGAACCTTTTTTTCGTCGAGTCCGAAAATCTGCGCGAGCGACCAGGCCATGTGCGCAACGCCTTGCGCAGCGTCATGGATCCTCAGCTCATCACCCTTCCATGCCACGGTTGCCGCGTGAAGCTCGATGGCATTGTGGTTATGGCGAGGCGTGCGGTAGACGATATCGACCTTGTGCGGAGCGGCAGCCAGCGCCGCCTCGGCATCGCCGATCTCGCGCTTCAGCGGCTGGCCCTGAAAGATTCCGGGCTTCAGCCCTGCGGCCTTCGCCGCCGCAAAGTCGGTCGTCGCTGTCGCGGCCTCGTAGGTGGCGCGTATCAGCGACTTCGCGTGGTCTGCCTGCTCCTGCGTCTCGGCGAGAACGATGGCGATGGGCTGCCCGTTCCAGTGGATGAGGTCATCCTGCATGACCGGCAGATCGTCGCCGCCGGCCGCCTTGGCTGCCGACATGAAGAGCGGCGCGGGCTTCAAGGGCGGTGCGTTACGGTGCGTCATCACCAGCACGACGCCGCTGGCGGCTTCGGCTGCGCTGGTGTCGAGAGTCGCGATACGGCCCTTCGCAATCGTGCTGCAGGCGAGCGCGGCGTAGACCATGCCCTCCATCGGGAACTCGGCGGCGAACCGAGCCTGGCCCTGCACCTTGAGCGGGCCGTCGAGGCGCGAGATCGGCGCGCCGATCAGGCCACCCTTGTGCTCGATCATCGGGTCGGGGTGGCCGCCCGGCATCCACGAGTCGGGGGCGATCTCTACCGCCTTTTTCACGACCGCCTGAGCGGCATCCTTGATGACGCTCATGCGTCCATCTCCATCAATTCAGTGAGCACGGCGACGATCGTACGCATCGCCAGTTCGACTTTGAAAGCGTTGTCGCGTAGTGGCGCAGCACCGGCCAGTTCGGCTTCCGCCGCCGCTCGAAAACCCTCTGCTGTGGCTGGCCGCCCCTTGAGTGCCGCTTCCGCCTTCCAGGCACGCCACGGCTTGTGGGCGACGCCTCCGAGCGCGAGCCGAACGTCCTTCACGGTGTCGCCCTCGAGCTCGATCGCTGCGGCCACGGAGACTAGCGCGAATGCATAGCTAACCCGGTCGCGCACCTTGCGGTACGTGGATCGCGCGGCCATCGGCAATGGCGGCAGTTCGACAGCGGTGATCAGTTCACCGGGCTCCAGCAGCGTCTCGATTTCGGGGTGACCTTCAGGCAGGCGGTGAAGGTCGGTCATGGGCAGCGTGCGTTCGCCGCGCGCGCTGCGCAGATGAACATTCGCGCCGAGTGCCGCGAGCGCGACACACATATCGGAAGGGTGAGTGGCAACGCATGCGGACGACGCACCCAGGATCGCCTGAATGCGGTTGAAGCCGTCGATCGCATCACAGCCCTGGCCCGGGTTGCGCTTGTTGCAGCGCGAACCTTCATTGTCGTAGAAGTAGGTGCAGCGAGTGCGCTGCAGGACGTTGCCGCCGACCGTCGCCATGTTGCGTATCTGCGCCGAAGCGCCGGCCAGGACCGCGCGCGAAAGCATGGGGTAGCGGACCCGCACCGCACGATGTGAAGCCAGCGCGGTGTTGCGGGTCGCGGCGCCGATCAGCAGGCTGCCGTCTTCGCGTTCTTCGATAGCGTTCGAAAACCCGGTGACGTCGATCAAGCTTAGCGGGTGCTCGATCGTTTCGCGAAGCAGGTCGACGAGGTTGGTGCCGCCGCCAAGATACTTGGCACCGTGCTCAGCGCCGAGGCGCACGGCATCGGTCACGTCATGTGCGCGGGCGTAACTGAAGGGCGTCATGTGACTTGCTCCGCGTGCTTTTCCGTGTGGGTCTGGGCGTGGACTTCCGCAATTGCGCCGACGATGCCGTTGTAGGCGCCGCAGCGGCAAAGGTTGCCGCTCATCCGCTCGCGCAGTTCGTCATGCGTCAGCGCGATCGTCTCGGCTGAGAGGTCCGCAGTCACATGACTCGGCACACATCGGCGCAACTCGTCGGCCATGCCCACGGCAGAGCAGATTTGCCCGGGCGTGCAATAGCCGCACTGGAATCCGTCGTGCTCGATGAAAGCCCGCTGCAGCGGATGCATTTCGTCGTTCGCGGCCAGGCCCTCGATCGTCGTGATTGCACGTCCTTCGTATTGCACTGCCAGCGCCAGGCACGACAAGATGCGTTCGCCACCGTCTACCAACACGGTGCACGCCCCGCACGCTCCCTGGTCGCAACCTTTCTTGGTGCCCGAGAGGTGCAGATGTTCGCGCAACAGGTCCAACAAGGACACGCGCGCGTCCGCTGGCAGTTCCGTCTGCACGCCGTTGATGGAAATTGCCATGGCCGTCACCCTTCTCCTGGATTTCAACACTCCAGAAAACCTCGATCAAGGCTTCCGGCGCCGCGGTCGGCCTTGAGTACTGGGCTTTCTATGGATGCCGATCACGGCTTGCAGTCTTTGAGCGCCGGGTTTCAATTTGAATCAGGCAGCAGCATTCGTCTGTTCGACACCGAACATACGTAAGTAGTCAAGGTATTTTTGTCAATGCTCACGAGTGTCTCTTTCACAAGAATCTCCATCCCTGCGGTTTCAGCGTACATCCAGCGATGACCGCGGCAATCGGTGTCGGTAGCGGTCCAGAGCAGCCTCTGGATCGCGCCACCTTGCAGCTTGAGTCAGCCGACGAGGATGGGATCCTCAATTTGCCGGGCCCTGTGCGACAACCAATTCCATTCCAGCGTCCTTGGGCCGTAGCCTTTCGCCAAACGTCACGGCATCGATTCAGCCGGCGCCCAGGTCGGACCCGACTGGTACGTCGTCATCGCCGTCGCGGCTGTCGCCGTCTTCGGGCCCAGATCCTTTTCGTACACGACGCCATCGTCGTTGACGATGAAGGTCTTCACGCCCGAGGACCGGTACACGGCAGGATAGGCGACGACGGTGAATCTGCCACCCGGTTTCGACAGAGTGCGGAAGTCGTAGCCATGAAACATGATCGGTTTGTTGGTGTGCTGCACGTCGAGCACGGTCTTGATGAGTCCGTCTGTCTCGCTGCCCTCGCCCGGGTGCGTTTTCGCCGTGACCAGTGCGTGGCAGATGCCGATCGCCGTCACTTCGTTCTCGCCGATGCGCCGGAAGCGGATTTCGTCCGCGCCGCCATCCCCGTCGAATCGCCACACGCCGTTGCGTGACACGAGCGGAACCGGGAAGGGCCAGTTCTCTGCGCCGATGTACAGCGTGGTGACTCCTGCGGGATCCCGAACCATGCGGTGCATCTGCTGATACTTCTGCACGAACTGGTCGCGGTCCAGTGCGTCCTGGACTTTGTCACCGGAGCTTAGAATTTCGCTCCCCGCTCCGAGAATCCTCGTCTCGGCCTGTTCGTCATGCTTCTGGACTGTGACCAGGAGGGCGTTGCTCGCGTCTTCGGGCGACGGGAAGGTTGGTTGATTCGATGGTCGTGCCAGACAAGGTAGTACAAACCCGGTCAACAGCACGGCAAATGCCGCGAGAGTGGCGCGCGCGATTGGCGTCCGTAGCGGACGTTTTTCCAGCTTACCGTTCATTTCAATCATCATTTCGTTCTCCTGCTTGTTTCGCCTTCGGTCGACCTGGTGGACCCGCCAGGGCCGAAGTCGAACGCTGGTCGGCGTTTCGATTTCGCTCACGACGCTCAATGCGAACGACTTTGGATCGGCAAATTCACTGAGGCACTGCCACTTGCACACAACATTTGCACCGTGTTCATCGGTGACCTCCTCCGCCATGGAAACCTCCGCCGCCATGAAAGCCACCGCTGGCGTGGAAGCCGCCGCCGGGACCACCAGCATGTGACCCTGCGCCGGCGCTAGCGCGCCCGCGGTAGGAAAGTGCACTCGTGACGCCGCCATGATTGAAGCCGCTGAACGCGCCGGAGTGGATGGCGTACGGCGCACCGCCGGGATATCCGCCACCACGGACAACTCCGCCGCCGGCAGAAGGACCAACCAGATGCACGGGGCCAGGCGCGTGCTGCATTCCGCCGCCGACGGGAAGTCCGCCGGTACGGACTAATGGCGTACGCCCGTGACCGAAGTCGTGGTGATTGATGAACGTCGGACTGTGCGAGACGTACCGATCGTGATCGTGTGTCACGTCGTGGTGGTGCCAATCGGTTCCCCAGTGGTGCCAGCCCCAGCCGTAGCCGCCAAAGAAGCCGATGCCGATGCCCAGGCCAAATTCAATTCCCGGCCCATCGATGTAGAGACCGTCGACCCCGAACCAACCCGGATAGAAATCCACCGGGTCGCCGTAGACGACCCACGGATCATATTGCGGCAGGTAGACGAGTTGCGGGTCGGTCGGATCGATCGCGATCGTGTCTGCGTCCGTCGTAACCGTTTCCTGCTGCGTGCTCTGCAGGTTGCCGGCCTGTTGCGCGCGCTGACGCATGAGCTGGACTGCATCGAGTACTTCCTGCTGCCAGTTCACATACGTATCGCCGAGCGACGAAGTCCAGGACAAGTTCTTGTCCATCATCTGCAGCACCGCAGGAAACTGCGTGAGACCCTTCACGCTCGCATCCCACGGCTGCGGATCGACCGCCTGCGCGAGTGCGTCTTCTTTCAGATCCGGGTTTTGTTGCAGCCAGCGGTCTGCCTCGACGACTTCCGTCGGATAGGTCGCGGCAGCGAGGATCTGCGCCACCAACGCGTCCGGATACAACGCGATCGGCGCAACCAGTTGGTGCAGCGTGTCGGCCGATGGCTGCACCGACGCGACGTCGTCCTGCGCCGGCTGCGGCGCCGCCTGAGCCGGCAGTTGAGTTTCGGGTTGGGCTGCCGCGATGTCGTAGCCTCCCACTACGGACGCCAGCACCAGCGAACTGGATATCAAGAGAGACAAGGCTCGCTTCGACTGTTTCATGACCACAACTCCTTGAGGAGAGACCTCGGGTTGCGGACATGCTCGCGCTGAAGGACTGCGCAGGGATTTCACGACGCAGCCGTTGCGTTTCACTTGCAATGCGAATAGGGGCGGAGGCAACCAAGGTCTGTCGTCGCCGGTCGGTCCGGTGCGCCATGGATTGTTTGGCGCTTGTGCGTGGCCTACGGCTCTTGATTCCTTGAGTTCCCGGGCGCCTGCTGCTCTGCCGGGTCTCGCACATCGCTGTGGAGAAGCCGAGCCGGGATTCGACGCCATCAAATCCCGAACAAAAAAGAGAGCCCCGCCGAAGCGGGGCTCTTGGTGTTACGTGGAACGTCCCGGATCAGTGTGTACAGACGTTCGCGTTCGGGACCAGCGCGGTGAACGGCGTGTTGATGATGCCGGTAACCGCGATGTCGTCGATGTCCCAACCCGGGGCGCCGGTCGAACTGTCGGAGCCGGTGCGGAAGCGCACGAGCACGTTCTGGTTCGAATAGCCGGCGACCGGGTTCAGCGAGACGTTCGTAAATGCCGGCCAGAGCACCGGCGTGCTCATGCGGTTCACGAATGCCGGGCGGCCTTGACCGAGCGGCGAGTCGGTTGCGTTGACGCCGCAGCAGTTGGTCGTGCCGTTGTAGTTGCCCGTGCCGATGTCGACCCAGGTTGCGCCGCCGTCATTGCTCAGCTCGATCACGCCGCCATCCCAGCCGCCGTTCTCGAAGTTGAAGCGATGCCGGAACGCGATGCCGAGGTTGCCGGCGCCCACGGACAGCACCGGCGAGATCAGCGACTGCTCGTCCGGCAGGCTGCCCTTGGTGTCGTCTTCCTGGCCGTTGTTGTCGGGACCGTAGGCGACGTGGTTGTCGAACGCGAGCGCGCGGCGCTGCCAGCTGAAGATGTTCGGCGCGATCGTCGGATCGCCGACCATGGTCCATGCCGGGTTCGACTCCTCGAAGGTCTCGGTCGCCGAGGCGTTCGCCACTTCGTCGTAGTTGACCCGGAACGAGGCGTCGACGGTGTACGGCGTGGACAGCGCGAGTTCGGCCGCATCGATGGCGACGTTGAACGTCACGTCTTCGATGCCAGTTGCACCTGTGAGTGCGACCGGGATGGTGGTCGAAACCGTGGCGCCCTTGTTCATCGGCTTCACGCCGACCTTGTTGCCGTTCGGGAACGTCACGTGCGGGTTGTCCGAAACGAAGGTCAGCGTTCCCTTGTTGACGTTGTTCGGGCCCTGGTTGATCAGTGTGATTGTCAGCGTGCCCGTCTCGCCGTTGTCGAGCACGCCGTCGTGATCGCAGGAGATCGTGTTGTCGGAAATGGCGGCATTCTTCAGCTCGATCTGCGCCAGTTCCCAGATGCCGCGGCCGTAAGTGGCGATGCGCAGCGTGCTGCCATCCGGCGGCATGTAGATGTCGCTGACGCGCACGGTCGGCAGGCCGTTGCCGAACGGTGCCCAGCTGCTGCCGCCGTTGCTCGTGCGGTAGATGCCGACATGGGTTGCGGCGAGGATCGTGTTGTGCGAGACGTCGCGAGGGTCGAAGTACAGTCGCGACACCGGCAAGTCCGGCAGGCCACTCTGCATTACCGTGAACGTGGCCGTGGTCCACGAATCGCCCGGGCTCGCGATGCTTGCCTTGATGACGCGCGGCACGCCCGGGGCGATATCCGCCGAGGTGATCCAGATATTCTGGTTGTCCTGCCAGATCACGTTGGAGATGAAACCGGTGAAGCCGGGGACCGTGCCGATCAGGGCGATGTCGGTCCAGCTCGTGCCGAGGTTGGTGGTCACGTCCATGAAGCCGCTCGCGGCGCCGACCACGACGCGGTTGATGTCGGTCGGGCTTACGCTGATGTTGTATGGCGTGGAACGGAAGCGGCGCGCGGCCGGAATGCCCGCGACGCCGGCCGAGCCGAACCACTTCCAGCCGCAGCCGGGCTGGTTGACGATCGTGCAAGTGCCGGTCGAGATGCCGGACGACGTGGTCTTCCACACGCGCGAATTGGTGAACATGAAGAACACGTCGCCGCTAGGATCCAGACCCGGCGGAGCGGCGAGGATATCGCTCGAGAAACCGACGCCGTTGGCGTCAGAAAAGCCGCTCGTCGCGCTGCTGAAATTCTGGATGTCCGTCGGCGCATTGTTGTCGAGGTTCACGCGCAGGTTCGGCGAAGTGGTACCGGCGGAACTTGCGAACACCGAATTGGTGTTGTCCTGGCTGTAGGCCGTGCCGAGGCCGTCACCGCCGAGCGACTGGTTGAACGTGCCGCCGTTGTCGGTGCGCACGCGCGTGCCGTTGTCCTGCAAGCCGCCGATAACGAGATTCGGAACCTTGTCGTTGCCGGAAATCGTGTAGAACAGGTGCGATACGAGCCCGATGTTCTTGTCGCTCGAGAACGTCTCGCCGTTGTCCGCGCTGACATTCAGGCCGCCGTCGTCGCCGAGCACGATGTTCGGCGTGCCGGTGGTCTTGAACGCGAGCATGTGATGGTCGGCATGCGCGTACGGCAGCGTTGGCACCTGGCTGTAAAGCCACCACGTGCGGAAGGTCCAGCTGATGCCGCCGTCGCTGGAGCTGGCCGTGCCGAGGTTGCCGCCGATCCAGACCGTGTTGCGGGTCGCATCGTTCGGATCGACGCCGATGGACTGGTCATACCAGCACTGGCCACCGCAAATGTTCATGTTGGTGAACACGCCGGGCACCGCATTGAGCGGCACCTTGGTCGTCGTCGTTGCGGTCGCAACCCAGGACTGTCCGCCGTCGGCAGAGCGATAGACATCCTTGAGCACGGTCTCGCCGATATTGCTCGAGTACGCATAGACGACGTCTTCACCGGGTTTTGCGACTGCGAGCGTGGTGCGGCCGTTGTTCGCAAATAGGTTGCCGGCGTTGCTGATCGGCGCCCAGGTCGCGCCCTTGTCGGTCGACAGGTAAATCGTCAGGTTGGTGTTGCAGATCACGCCGATGCGGCTGCCGAGCGGCGCCGGACACGGCTGCGCGCTGGCGAGCCAGCCTGCGCTGGAGCGAACGATGCTCCACACGGACAAGCCGTTGAAGGTTGATACCGGAGAGAACGTGGCGCCTGCGCCCGCCGAGCGGAACAGGCCGTTTTCAGTGGCGACCATGACGATGTCCGTGGTCGTGCTGGTGTCGACCTTGAGGTCGCGCACCGAGATCGTGGTTCCGAGGTCGACCGCAGCGCCCCAGCTCACGCCGCCGTTCTTCGACTTGATGACCGAGCCGCCGATCAGCAGCTGGTCGTACGGATCGCCGAGGCCAAGGTACAGGGTGTTCGGATCGCGGCCGAAATCGACGGCGCCGCCGCCCGTGGTGGTCGTGTTGTCAGTCAGCGCAGTCCACTTCGGACTGGTCGCACTCCAGTTGTCGGTGCGCCACAAGCCGCCGCCGGAGGTCAGGAAAAAAACCGTGTCGGGGTAGTCCGGATGGAACAGGATGTTGCGCGCGCGGCCACTGTCGCGGACGTGTCCGGTGAAACTGCCGTTCTGCTCGAAGTCGGCATCGGTCGGGCCGATGTTGACCCACTTCGGGCCGGGCGCGTTCTTCTTCGCGTTATGCAGGTTGACCTGCTTGATCTGGTTCTGTCGAGCCGCCGCCGTGACCGGTCCGCTCAACTCCGCTTCCCAGGCCAGGCGTGCTCTCGGATCGTCGCGCTCCGGTGCACCGCGCTCGCTGCTCTGACTGTCTGCGATCGCTTCGTCTTGCGCCCGCGCATCCCATGTGCCTGCGCTCAGCGCGCAGAAAGCGAGCAGCAGAAAAGATTTACGCCATAACCAACTCCAGGACACGTCACTCATGAGACTTCCTCCGATTCGTCGTCGCCCCTGCTTGCTCCATCTACGCGGTGGCCAACATTGGCCTAACGGACAGTTTCTGCCGCGCAGGAAGACGCAGGCGACCACTGCCTCAGCCGGACTTCAACTCCACCTCCAGACGGAGCCGCAAGGCTGACACGCCTCTTTTTTTTCGTCAACGAGCACGGTGTTCAGGCTTATGAATTTGCATGGAAATTGGACAAATTCATGCCATCTTCGTTACTTTTTTGTAAATGATTTTCGCGCAGGCCGCCGATCGCCGACCATACAAGGTGCGCGGTACTCCATTCGGCTTCATGTTTGTCGCACACGTTGTCCGTTTCGATACGATGTTGTTGGATAGAGTTGTTGGATAGCAGCACGATCCACCGCGAGCGCATTGAAAGGCAACCTTCAAACTTGCCGTAGCCGTTACATGCGTTTTGCGTGCTGCTGTTTGCGTTGATTTTTTGCGAGAAGAAGAACGGTTGATGAAACGAGCAGAACCGGGAACACGCAAGGTCCGTCATCGCGCCTGGTCAGGTGCCGCCGTGCTCGGAGTGGTGATGATCATCTTCGCGCCGGCCAAAGGTTCGGCACAGGCCGAATGCGACCGCACACCGATCCTTGTTCGCAACGCGCGACTATGGACTTCCACCGGGCCCGCCCAGGTTCGAGACGTCTTGTTCGCGGATGATCGGGTCGTCTCGATCGCTCCGGCAGGACCGCTGAAACCATCGATCGCGGTGCGCGCGCTCGACGGAACAGGGCGGACGCTTCTTCCCGGCTTGATC
>Ga0193727_1000774_pt1 | contig 12815 bp, 11 predicted proteins | sample H2c2metaG_FD_143051 | JGI IMG/M metagenome (GOLD analysis project Ga0193727, IMG submission 143051) | Soil microbial communities from a riparian zone of the East river system, Colorado, United States - H2c2 | ecosystem: Environmental > Terrestrial > Soil > Riparian zone | place: USA: East River...
CTCCGGAGCAGTTCGCGAAGTTCAAAGCGGAGTGCAAGAAAGAAAAGGCAGGAGCCTAAACGCTTCGCTTCGTAAACGGCGGTCGCCGCCGTTACTATCTGCAGGAAATCATGGTCGCGCTCGCTTCGGCGGGCGCGACTTGCGTACGCACGAAATCTTTACGCTACTTGGTTTCCGTGGGCCTATACGGCTGCCATTTGTCTTCAGCTGCTTGCCACTGCTGGATTTTGGCGGAACGACGATAAACGCGGTAACGGTCAATAGCAGGGCTTATTTCGGGATCGCCACCGCATTTGACGTTGTGGATTTCGCGGAGAACAAACTGAAAGTACGTGCCGGTCGTTTCTTCCGTAATGTAGCTGATGCAATCCAGTGAGATTCGCTTTTCGTAGACGCGGTCGCGCTTAAGCGTGCGCAGGAGTAACTCCAACGCAGCGTCCTCATTCAGGCGATGACGCTGCAAACCAGCTTGAGCCACGATCGATGAAAATAGATTCACCGCTACGACTACTGCCACAACAGGTCGAAACAGATGGTTCCTGGGTCCAACGAGACTCTTATCGGTCGCCAACCTTCTCATGACTTAGCACTCAAAGATTGTCAGCCGATAAAGCAGCCTACAACATCTAAATCATGAAAATTACGAAAAACATCGGCATGCTGTTGCTCGCGATTTACCTGATCGTTGATGGCTTGTTAGGCTTCGGATTGCATCTTGGGCCCGCAATCTTCCTGCTGTACATCGTGGCACTCGCGGCCGGAATTTTTATTCTCATCGGCAAATAGCTGAGAGATTGCGCGATCGACGATTTGCCGATGACCATCCGGTGCATGCAAAAATGTCTGGTCTGTCTGGTTTGAGCGTTCGTCGTTTCTCAAGCGCACGCATGGGATCCGCTAAACATTCAGAATGCAGACTCGCCTGATGGAAAATACGTTCTCGAAGCCGTCGCCACTTCTGAGAGTGCGTGTTGAGTTGATGTAAAATCGAAAGCCGACGGCAAGGTCGTTGGGCAAATTGCCCTCAAGGATTACTATGCCAACGATCACCGCTATTCGATTTCGGCGGTGTGGAAGGAGGATTCTGCAGCCTTTGCTTTAAACATCGAGCAGGGTCGCGACATTACTTCTTGCCGTGTTTTTGTCGAAGATCGTGGCTCGTGGAAAGGAAGTAGGTCTGCCGGAGAGACAAATCGCAAAACTCCGCAAGGACGGAAATAAAGAAAGTGGAAAAGAGGTGGATTATCTTTTCGCATCAGGGTGGTTACCGGAGGACGAAATTAAACTTACTCATGCAAGGAATAAGCTAGCGGAGTCTGTGCTGATCGCTCACCTCATTCGCGCCGTCGGGCCACGCCTCGACTTTGTCAAAATCCTTCCGCCGAAAGTTGAGCCGAAACCGAAATATGATTACGAAAATTACGTTTTCGCTGTTCTAGCAGGCGGAAGCAAGGGGAGCAAAGACGGTGTGGGCTCGGCAGCGCAGTTCTCTGCGCCGTGTGGACTGTCGATAGATGGTGCTGGAAACGTTTTTGTCGCAGATCGTGCGAATCATCTTGTTCGCAAGATAAGTCGCGACGGAGTTGTCAGTACTTTGGCCGGATCTCCTGGCAATTATGGCGACACCGACGGCACTAGCGGTACAGCGAGTTTTCGCGATCCGGTTGCTACGGCGCCGGACGTGCAGCGCAATTTCGCCTTCCGTTCGGAGTCGCAGTCGACAACAAAGGAAATGTGTTCGTAGCGGACAAGGGCAATATGATCATTCGAAGAATCACGAGCGACGGAAACGTGACCACCTTCGCCGGATCATCTGGTGAGCAGGGAAAACTCGATGGGGAGACGAAGTCTGCGCGTTTTGCTTTTCCCTGGGATTTGGCGCTGGACCGGGAAAATAACCTTTATGTCATCGACGGTTGGGCAGTGCGAAAGATCGACACCCACGCAATGGTTTCGACTCTGGCAGGTTCGCCGGATCAAGCCGGCAGCACTGATGGCACTGGCAGTGCCGCGCGATTTTCCGGTCTCAGCTCAGTCGCGGTCAGTCCTGCGGGCAATGTGTATGTCACGGACAATGAGCTCAAGAATATCCGAAAAATAACGCCTGCCGGTGTCGTCAAAACGATTCGTGATTCTACCGGACGAACTCCGTTCGGTAACCCGGTTTCGATTGCAGTTGACGACAAAGAACAAATTTATTTAGCCGATGAAAATGGTTTCCGCATTCTCGTTGGGAAACCAGTGAATTGAAAAGACCGTACTAAATACGCGCAGTTTGCCTGCGACACCAAGCTACTTCGAGTACTTGTCGAACCATCCGACTGTCTGTTCTAATCGATCGGCTTGGTTCTTCGGGTCTAGAAAGAGATGGCCTTCGCCTGGATAGATGATGAGTTTTGTAGGAACACCAAGCGTCTTCAAGGCGTGCCACGTCCGCCCGCCGTGCTAACTTGCTGTTCGTACACGCTTAGGCTTTATAAAATCGAGCCGCCGAAACGGGGATTTCGTTCTTGCGTTCCCGCGCTTCGCCGCATATGACGAGGGAGCTTTAACTCATTCTTCCGTTTGACAAACAGACGACGATGAAACGGCACGAACGTGCATGGCGATTCGACCTTCTGGAGGCGCGCGACCGCATTGGTGGCTGGCTGTGTGAAGCGCCATTGCGGCATGCGCCCAAACTTGAATTAGGCGGCGTGGCCGGTCGGCTTTCAGTGTCGGGCGAGGCTGAATTCCACTACGGCGAAATCGCTGGATATTGGCTGAGCTGGGCAGCGCTCTACGCGCCGAATTCGAAACTAATGACCGCAGTTGTCAACTGGCTGGACCGTCAGTGGTCGGGTCCATATCCGGCCCCAACGCGCATCGGAGTGCGCTCCGACTGGCGCAATCAAGGCGTCTGCTCCTTCGATCTGGCCATGATCGTGCGGGGCCTTGCCGATGCAGCGCTCCTCGTTGGCGAGGCGGCGTGCAGCAAGGTCGCTGCCCGGATTGCTGGCTGGCTGGACCGCATGGTTGGTGCGGACGGACGACTTGATCCCTGGCTTGTGCTCGACTCCGTCGGATTTCCAGATCGCTGGTCGACTCGGCGCGGCCCTTATCAGATCAAGACTTCAGCGGCGCTCCTCGGTGCGCCCAACGGCTGGGTTCCGAACCGCATCCTCCGAGCGGCTGAAGAAACAGTTGATGACTGGTCTGCGCGAGTGGACGAGCAACTGGACTGGCACGCACGGCTCTACGCCATGGAAGGTCTCGCACGGGTCCGTCCCGACCAGCGCGCGAAAATCGGTTTTGATCACGCCGTGGGATATCTCCCCGAACAGGTTGGATCGTCCCGGGGCCGATCGCGTGCTGACATCCAAGCCCAGGCGTTGCGACTGCTTTGCCTTGATCCATGCGCATCGGACACCATCCGCTTGCAGTTCGTCGACGTTGTTCTTGCACACGTCTCACTTCAGGGCGCCGTCAGGTTCTGGCCCGATGATGAAACGGCAAATGTCTGGTGTGCTATTTTTGCCCATCAAGCGTTGGACTGGTGCATCTATCGGCAAGGTGTCGGCGGCATTCGGAAACCGGATTCGCGCGAATTGATCTAACTTGATCTGATGAGCAGCAATCTGATCTCACCCCTGCTTTGGTGCCGTCCCCGGCACAGTGCGATCCCGCACGGCCCCACTCCGCGCGTGCTCTGGATCGAGTTGACCTCCAAATGTCCGTTCGACTGCGTTTTCTGCTCAAGAAGGTTGCGCCGCGGCAACGGAGTACATATGGAGATGCGCCTGTTCGAAAGGATCATCGGCGAGCTCACGGACCCTGAGATAATCCGCTTGAACTACTCGGGCGAATCCACCCACCATCCCGGCATCCTCAAAGCGATGCGGCTTGCTTCGGCGACCGGTGCCACCGTCGAGATTGTGACTGCGCTGAGCTCGCTGCCGGACCGGATGGTCGAACGGATACCCGACAGCGGACTCGATCGCCTAACGCTGTCGCTGCACACGCTGGATCCGGACCAGTACCATCAAATCTACGGCTTTGGATCGGTCGATGCCCTGCGTCGGAAGGTCGATGCGCTGCTGTCCGCGCGGGAGCGAGCCGGTCTGGCGACGCCCATGCTCGACATCGCCTTTGTCGCGATGGACCGCAACCTTGCCCAACTGCCTCTGGTCGCGGCCTATGCCTCCCAACTCGGAGCCACCGTTCTCTCTATACATCCGGTCATCCGCCGGGACCCGATCACGGAAACCTTTGAGAGCGAACTGGAGAATGGCGTCCTGCGTCCGGATTTTCTGAACCGTCTCGGCCAGGCCGTCGATCGCGTTCGAAGCGCCCATCCCGACCTCCCGGTGGCGGTGTCAACACCGGAATTGGGTGATGCAACTCCACTGGGCCACCAGCCGACCGCTTTCCCAGGCAAACTACCATGCGGCGCCCGCATTCACTCGTGCGAACAGAACCCTTGGGAGACAATCCACATCCTTGCCGACGGAACGGTGGTCACGTGTGAAGTGCGCGATCGAATCCCGCTTGGTTGCATCTCGGCCGACGATCAGGGAACCAGCCTCAAGGACATCTGGACCGGGCCCGCCTACACCGCCTTTCGGGAGTCGTTCCAAGCTGGCACGGCGATCGAGTGCAAGACATGCCCCTACAAGACAGCGTACCTCCCGGCGCGGCCCATGAGTTCCATCGATGCATCCATGGGTGCCCACGCCCAGCTCTTGCTCGGCTGGAATGCGCCGGATGGCTCCGGGCTACTCTGGAGCAAGCGCTCCGGCGTGCTCGAACTCGCGAAAGCCGGCGGTGAGGAGATACTTCACGTAGAAGGCTTTGTCCCGGGAGAGGTCGGTCGGGTTGAAGTTCGAGCAAACGGAGCCTTGCTTGGCCAGTTAGGCGGCGATTCCCAGGAGGGAGTCTGGATTGACACCGAATTCAACGTAGCGAACGCCGGATCCCAGATTGTGGTCGAGTTGAAGGCCAATCGTTCCTTCGTCCCCGCTAGGGCTGGCATCGGCCAGGATGTGCGCGAGCTAGGCTTCGGTCTCAAACGCATCATGCTGCGACAGAACATGCAGGTCAGGAGTGAGTTCATGTTCCGCATCCTTCGGGCCATCCAGCTGAGCGCGTTCACCGACAATTCAGCTTCAGGGCCCTTGAGCGCAGACTGGACCGGCGGCGTGAGTGTCGTCATTCCCGAACGCGCAACGCCCGATTTGCTCGCCCGGGCGCTGGCGTGTCTGATGACGGCTCTGGATAGAACACCCGAACCCAGTGAGATCATCGTTGTCGTAAATGGCGCGCCGATGGAGGACTATGTCCATCTCGCCGCTGAGTATCCATGCGTGCGCTGGGAGCACAGTGAAGAACCGTTGGGCTTTACAGGCGCGATTTCGCGCGGCATCGCGGTCGCTCAGCATGGCGGCATTTACCTCCACAACAGCGACATGACGGTCGAACCCGACGCGATTGCAACTCTGCTTCCCTGGCGGTCGCCAAACGTCTTCGCCATTGCCTCGCAGATCTTTTTTGACGACCCCGCGAAGCGACGCGAAGAAACCGGGTGGGGCGATCTTCGGATCGAGAATGGCCAGTTCCACATTTTCGACCGCACGCCTGAACCCCATAGCCAGGTTTGTAGCGGGCTTTATGCTAGCGGCGGATCCTCACTCTTCGACGCAAAGCTGTTGAGGCTATTTGCCGCCGACTCCCACGCATACGCGCCCTTCTACTGGGAAGACGTTGAGTGGGGCTTACGCGCATGGCGCAATGGACTACAGACCTTGTTCCACCCGGGGTCCGTCGCTTGGCACCGCCATCGAGCGACAGTGTCGAAATTCTACACTCCGAAAGCGATCGGCCGGATTGTGGCAAGAAATGCCTTTCTCTTTGAACTGCGGAACAGGCCCGAAGCGCTCACCGTTCTTGCACGTCTGGAAGCGCTCGACCGGACGTCGGCGAAGGAACTCGCGACGGGTCCCGTCTGCCGCGAACTGTCTCGTGTTCGCAGTTCAAACCGCCAATCCGTCTTTCCCAACCTGCAGCCCGACGGCCGAACAGACGCCATCTACACCCGCCCTCCAGCGGCGGACGGTCGCCCGTTGGTTTTGGTTGTTAGCCCCTTTCACATGCTGCCACCGCGGCACGGTGGAGCATGGCGCACCTGGCACATGTGCGAGGCACTGTCAGCCCGCTGGCGATTTGCTTTGTTGAGTGATGAGATCACGGATTACAACGCTTCCTCTTGGAAGCGACCGAATCCTTTCGAGTCAGTGCATCTTGTGGGTGGGCGTCCAGACGGTCCGACAGACAGGATTGGCCGGATTCGGTCGCACTCACATCCGAAGCTCCAGAGGGAACTTGACCTCGCGGTGTACACCCTCCATCCCGATCTTGTCCAGTTCGAGCATATCGAATTGTCGGGGCTGAAGGCGCCTCCCGGCCCGCCGTCACTCCTCGTGGCGCACGACGTTCTCTTCTCAGGGAAGAACATCGAAGCCGATCAGGACGAACTGAAGCGCCTCGACGCATTCGATGCCGTTGTCGTCTGCTGTGAAGAAGATGCGCGGCTCGTTCCGTCCCGACACGTCGACATCGTGAGAAACGGGGCAATGTTCGACGTTCCGTGCAAACCGTCCCGCGGCCGCCGCACGCTGCTGTTTGCCGGCCCGTTCCGCTATCAGCCAAATCTTGAAGGTATCCGTAGGTTTCTCGCGCACGTCTTTCCGCGCCTGCGCGACTGCCTGCCTGATCTAGAACTAGCTGTGCTTGGGGGAAACGATGCGATCGCGATCGCGTCCGCCGATCCGCTGTTTCGGCAAGCGGGCGTTCGGGTAGCGAATTCGGTCGGCAATGTTTCCACATGGCTCGAGCAATGCGCGCTGACTATCAATCCGCTGACACGAACCCGAGGCTCTAGCGTGAAGCTGATCGAATCGGTTGCGGCCGGTCGTGTGTGCGTGAGCACCAGCGACGGCGCACGAGGTTTTCGAGACGCGACCTTATCGCAGCTGATCGTTGTTAACAGCGTCGAGAACATGTTCGAGCCGATTCTGGAGCTCATTAGGGACGAACCACTGCGTCTCGGCCTCGAGACTATTCGGCGACTTGAACTGGAACCCTATTCGTGGACACAGTCTGCTGTGGCTCAGGAACGGGTCTATCGTCGGCTGCTCGGACGCGACGTATGATGTGGCCTTACGACGTGGCAGCGGAGTTCTACGATGAGGACATGGGGCGCAACACAAGCGGTCTGGATATACCCTGGTATGTGTCGCTCGCCACAAAAGCGCACGCGACGCTCGGCGGACCGGTGCTTGAGCTGGGCGCAGGCACTGGTCGCATCACGCTGCCTCTTGCCGCAACCGGGCTGACTGTCTGGGCTGTAGATCGCTCCCAACCCATGCTTAGAGAACTTTTGAAAAAGGCCCGCGCTGCGGAGCTAGAGCCGCGACTTCGTCTCATGACGGCCGACATCGGCCTGCTTAAACTAAACCAGGCTTTCGCCGCCGTCCTCTGCCCATTTTCAACCTTCTGCTACCTAATTGAGGATCACGAACGGACGTACTTGTTTTCCCTTGTGCAGCAGCAACTGATGCGAGGCGGCGTGTTCGCACTCGACGTTTTCATTCCTAATCCGGTGGAAGAAGCGGTCGCGGAGTTCCCCAAACTAGACTATCGGCGCCCCCTTGGCGCTCAGAAGTGGGCGCCAGCCGTGATGCTAGAACGCGTCAAGACCATCACCCGAGAGTCGGCCTCGATCAACCGCATAGATCGCGTCTATCGATTTCTGAATGCGGCCAGCCACCTGGTTCGGGAGGTCAGAACCACAAGTCGGCAACGACGCTGGTCGCCAGACGAGCTTGTTGAAATGCTTGAGGCCGCCGGATTCGACATCATTGAAAGCTGCGGCGATTTCAATCGAGCGGTTCCTGCCGCCCTCCCGGCGAAGATGACAAGTATTGTCGCCTTGCCCCGTTACCCATGAAGCGACAAACCCGCATCGCGATCGCATTCGGCACTCGACCTGAAGTCATCAAACTGACGCCGGTGGTGCGCGAACTGCGGCGGCATGACTGGTGCAAGGTTGTTCTCGTTGCGAGCGGCCAGCATCGCGAACTGCTCGCCCAATCGATGGCGGAGTGCGGACTCACATCTGATGCCTGGCCTGCACCGCCTATGTCGGCGACGAACCTCCCAGAGATGTCCTCGAAATTGACGTCTCGCTTAACGTTCGAATTCTCCCGTTGTCAGCCAGATCTCGTCCTCGTTCACGGCGACACGATGACGGCGCTGGCCGGCGCCCGGGCCGCCAGCCGGCTTGGACTCTCGCTGGGTCAAGTGGAGGCCGGCCTGCGCACCTTCGATCTCAAGCATCCGTTTCCAGAGGAGTTCATCCGCCAGGCGATCACGCCGCTTGCTCAACTACACTTCGCTCCGACATCAACCGCAGTCGCGAACCTCGTCCAGGCCGGGGTCGCCCCCGAGTCCGTTTTCCTGACAGGAAACACCATCGTCGACCACCTGAAGCACACTTTGAATGACGAACCTGCTGGCGTGGTGTCGGCCCCCTTCATTCTGGTGACGCTTCACCGACGCGAGCTTGCGCCCCACATCGATTGTGTCGTCTCAGGACTACTCGCCGCGCTCGAAGCAAACGCGGCGCTACGTGCCACCGTGGTGCTCCACCCCAATCCATTGATTTCGACTCCGCTCCGCGAACGGCTGCGCCGACGCCCCAACATCGAACTGATCAGTCCCCTGCCACATAGACAGTTCCTCCAAGCCGTTCGCGCAAGCTCAGCTGTAGTGACCGACTCCGGCGGCGTGCAGGAAGAAGCGGCAATACTTGGAAAGCCGCTTGTCGTTGTCCGCAAAGTCACCGAGCGACCCGAGATTATGCTGGGCAACCGGGCCATCGTAGCCGGCTTCGACCCGGTCGCCATCAAGGAAGCAATCGACTGGGCGATCGGCCTTCAAGCATTACCCGGCCTGCAGAGATGGTTCGGCGACGGGAACGCAGCGGAACGAATTGTCGACGCCGCTCGCCAGTTTCTTTCCGCACCGAGGTCAAGACAAAGTTTTGTTTGCTCAACTTCAATTTGATCGGGCGCCGTTTCACTCAGGAGTTGCTACCGGCTTGACCAACCATCCGGGACTCTAGATTACCTTTTCGTTAATAGGTGCTCTCGAGTCTCGGCATTTTAGCGTGACAGCCAACGATAAACTGGAAGGCGGTGCAACAGAAACGATCTCCCCCTCTTTGGTAACGGGTTCCGGTCGATTTTCACTTCATGTAGCAACAGGTATTTTCTGCTTTGTTCTCGCGCTTCTTTTTTACTACGGTGCCGTTCTTCGCATCGATCTTAAGCGGACGGACTTCCTTGATCTTGGTCCTTATCCGGATGCGGTGGAATATTTCGCGCAGGCTAAGTCGATTTTGAAAGAAGGCGCGCCGACGATTCAGATTGGCTACGACAAATTGCACTCCCGCTACCCGCCGGGCTACCCAATCTTGATGATCCCTTGGTTGAGTGTTCTGCCTCATAACGGGATTCTGGCCCCGTTTAGAACAAATCAGACCATCGGCGCATTACTATTGACAGGCAGCTTCATGTTTTATTTTGCGATCAGAAAGCCGCTCGCCGGGGGATTAGCGACCCTGTTGATCGCAACTCAACCTGCCTTCATTACCTTTAGCCGATCATCGTTGAGCGATCTCAGCGGTGGGGCTGTCATAGTGCTCGCCTTTGCGCTGGTCTATTTAGGCCTCGCTTGGCGCCGTCGCTTGCTGATTTATTGCGCCGCTATTGTTCTTGGATTGTCTTTGTGTATACGCCCTCAGTTAGTGTTCATGGCTCCGTTATTAGTAGCTATGGCTCTCTTTCCGGCTAACGTATCCTGGACGAGGTGGTTCATGCATTGCTGCCTTACCCTTGCTGTATTCGCTGTGGCCGCGAGCCCCTACTTTATTCTAAACACTTTGGAGTTCGGCCATCCATTAAAGACCGGTTACGAATTCTGGGTACCGGCGTTGGCAGACAAGCAAGCTGCTTTTTCTTTGCACAATGTTCCTCACCAGGTGGGCATCATCTGGTCTGAGATCACCGCCAACTGGGATCAATTTCGGGTAGCGAACCTTTTTGGCACGGGCACTTACGTAGTGACGGCTTTCGTTTTTCTCTCTGCCCTTGGTCTGGCCTTCATACGAATGCGGCGGTTCGAAATCAGCGCATTCTTGGCAGGAACCGTCTACTTAGTGACGGTCGTAACTTACGCCTACGCGGAAGGGCGGTTCTACATACCTGTTTTGTTCCTTTTGGTTGCGCTCGGCGTTCTGCCTGCCGACTGGGCGGTGGGCCAGGCTCTCCACGGGCGCTTTTCGATTTGGGGCGTTGGAGTGCTGGCGGTATTCCTGCTCAGCTGTATCGGTTATCCGTCACAATCAGGCTATGAACCCAAGGGTGGTCGATCACAAGCCTGGGACGCTCTTCATTACGCAAACGGCAATGGAAAATCACTTCGGTACGAGGCGCAGCAGGAATTTCTTCGCATCTTCCGAGAAGCGCCTGGCATTGTTTTATCCGACATCGAACCCCCTTATTTAAACGCCCTACTGCCGAAGCCATTTGTAGCTGCCCCTGTCGACGGTAACCATGATTACTCCTATAGCCGACTTTGGCATTACGGAAAGGCCGAGGCGGTTCAATTAGTCGCAAAAGGCCTCGGCCGCGCCAGTCGTGTCTACGCTCTTCTATTACCCTCAAAAGATGTCGATCAAGACATCAAACGCTTGCCCTTGATCCAAGGTTACCGTTGGAAACGGAGTAACGAGACCGATACAGCAGCTATAATCGTCACATTGACAAAGGATGCCTCCGCTGCGAGCTTAGAACCCGCTTTTAGCTCAGTGGAGTGGTGACAAATGAAGCTATCCGTCGTTATCCCTTGTTACAATGAGCGAGCGACGATCGAAGCTGTGGTAGATGCAGTCCGCTCAGCGCCGGTTAAGGACGTCGAAATGATCGTTATGGATGACGGATCGACCGATGGAACGAGAGAACTTCTTAAAGCGAAGCCCCATGGGTGGGTCGATAAGATCGTGCTGCAGGAGCGCAATTCTGGCAAGGGAGCAGCTTTGCGTGCGGGTTTCCAAGCAGCGACGGGCGACTTGGTAATCGTAGGGACCTTTCTGACAAATCTCCGCGCGTGCGCGAACCGCATGCCCTTATTGATTGTTCAGCACCGTTTGTTGGACATCCAGACTTGCCGGATCATGCCCGCCGCGCCTTGCGCCAATGCCTTCGCACGGTAAAGAAACGACTATACCTAGCGCGGCCGAGTGATCCCGCCTCTCATTGATGCCGTCCCCGACGCAGGGCACATGCGAGGCGCTCGAACATCAGCAACGGTTTATTCGCCGATCCCTAGTCACCGTCACTTTCGCCAGGAGCTGCTTGTGATCTGCATTGTAAAGCCGAAATTCATGGGTGGAATCAGCTTCGATCCAATTCGCCTGCTGCGAACCACGCGGTGAGTCTGCAAACAATCGCTCCTCGCGCTCGTTCGTCGAAAGGTAAACTTTTCCGTCAATGCTCTTCCATGAAATGGTCACTTGGCCTGGTTCTTCCCCGAAAGGCACCGGATTTGGAGACGCGCTTAGGTTGGGCACCATTTTAGTGACGAAGACGACGCCCTCCGTAATAAGCAAATTTTCAAACTTCGACAATCGGGACTGTTCGTCGCGACCCAACGTGATGCTTCCTGCGCACTGTTCGTCCACCAGCTCTTTAATAAAACCAACCATGCCATGGGAATGACATGGGAAAGGATCGAGAATCGACGGCTTAGGATCGAATTTTTTGCCGTCAGGAAAATCGTCCCGGTAACCTGTGCCCCAATCCTCAATGGCGTACAACCCGCCTGGCTTTAAATGATGATGAAACAAGTGCCAGAACGTTGTTTTAGTTAGCTCGCCGATATGCGAGGCATCATCGATGATGATGTCAAATCCGTCAGGGGCGATGCTCATAGCCACCTCAGACAGGAACTGTGTATCTGCCTGGCTGCCTCTGAACAGCTGGATACGCTCTCCGGGAATGAAGTCCTCTGGCAACTCGAGATCGATTCCAACGATGGTACCTCGCGGAAAATAATCGCGCCACAGTTCAAGCGAGCCTCCTTTTTGAACGCCGATCTCAAGGAGCTTCACATCGTTATCTGTCCAAGGTGACAGAATGGGGTCATACACCTCGAGATAATCGTTTTGTATCTTGTCGGTGTCGTAGGCGGCCAGATTTAGCTGTTCACTTCGCATATAGGCGGACGAATCTGCCTGACGCGCCGCTCTTATAACACCGATCGTTGCCTGAACCTAAAAAAGATTCCGATCGATCTGTCACACAATTCCATGCTCGGTCTGCGGTGACATGCACTATTGAACTCTCGCGACGTGTTTTACTCGTGCCGCGAACTCAGCCTCCAACTCGTCGGCTGCGGCACCGTTTGTTGTGCGGTTTTTGTGGATTCAATCTGTGCACTCATTTTCTGTAGGCCCGCACTAAGCGCTTCAATCTGCTTTTGCTCGCGCGTGGCTGTCGCTTGCAGCCCTGCCTTTAATTGCGTGATCATTCAGTTCAAGAAAAACGGGGGGAGGTGGCCGAAAAGGCCGTCCACGACGAAGAGAGTAACATCGTTATTTCAAATATTGGTCGAACCAGGCGACGGTCTGCTCCAGCCGATTGACCTGGTGCTTTGGTTCGATGAACATATGGCCTTCGCTGGGATACACGATCAGTTTTGTTGGCACGCCGAGCGTT
>Ga0193727_1000775_pt1 | contig 12806 bp, 10 predicted proteins | sample H2c2metaG_FD_143051 | JGI IMG/M metagenome (GOLD analysis project Ga0193727, IMG submission 143051) | Soil microbial communities from a riparian zone of the East river system, Colorado, United States - H2c2 | ecosystem: Environmental > Terrestrial > Soil > Riparian zone | place: USA: East River...
CGATAGAGCTCGTTGTAACTGCCGGGCGTCGTTCCGCTCTTTCCCGAGGGGTCACCGATAACCCCGCGCGAGAAATCCTTGGGCGAGTTGTTGAGGAGAAAAAGATCGAGGCATCCGTCCTTGTCGTAGTCCAGGAAAACGGCGTGCGTCGTGAAGCTCGTGTCCGCGATGCCGTATTGCGCGGCCGCCTCGGTGAAGGTGCGATTCCGGTTGTTGACGAAGAGGAGATTTGCCCGTTCGCCTCCCTTCGACCATTCTGGCCCAGACACGGAGGCGTAAATGTCCAGGTATCCGTCGTTGTTGATGTCCACCATTGTGGCGCCCGTCGCCCATCGCCTGGTGGTGACACCGGCTTGCTCCGTGATATCGTCGAACCGCATCCCCCCTTTGTTCAGATACAGCCGGCTCGATACCATGTTGCCGGAGAAGAAAATGTCCGGCAATCCGTCGTTGTCGATGTCGCCAACGGCCACTCCAGCGCCGTTGTAGACGTAGGGATCGGTCTGCACGTTCAGCGAGTCCGTAGTCGTGATCGTGTTCGCGAACGAGATGCCGGTCTCGCTGGGACTCAGAAGCTTGAACACCGGGCGATCACGCTCGCCGGTGCAGCTACTGAGCGAGAGAAGAAGGAACAGAGATGCGGAGACAACGGGGCGATTCATGCGCGTGCGGTCCGCCGCCTTCCGAGTACCGCGCATTTACTTCGCATGCATTCTGTTCTCAAGGAACAGGACCGGATCCTTCGCGGGCTCCGACGTTCCGCCCGAGTATTGCTGTTGAAATCTGGCCACGCTTCCCAGATCCATCGCGCCAATCAGCACGTCCAGCCAGCCGTCTTTGTTCAGATCGGCGGTCGCCGTCAGGTTCCACTGATTGCTGGACGCGACGCTGAACGCGTACGGTCGAAACTTGTACCCGCCCGTGTTCTCGAGATACATGATTCCCCGCTCGGGATGACTCTCGAAATCGGCAAAATTGCTGGTCGCCAGAATGTCGAGATCCCCGTCCTTGTCGAAATCGGCGACTTCCGCGCGGGCGGCTCCGTATATCGGGAAAAAGAAGCGCTCGTGGAAATTGTTCTTCCCGTCATTCTCCAGAATCCTGACGCCGTGGTAAGGCTTGAGGATGCGGGAATAGTCATAGTTGTCGCCGTTCACGTACAGGATATCCGGGCTCCCGTCGCCGTTGAAATCGTGCATCGAAAAGAACATCGAGCCGTAAACCGGCGGAAATCGCGCGAGTATGCGCTGGCGCCCCGAGAAGTTTCCTTTCCCGTCATTCTCGAACAACACAATCCGCTCATCGCCCTGCGCGAATAGCGCAACGATATCCGGCGCTCCATCCCCCGTCATGTCGCGGATCTCGAATCGAATGGGACCCGGGCTCGCGTCGATTATGCGCCGCTGATACTTCGAGCCGTCGTACTTATAAAGAGCAAGCTCGCCGCGATTGTCGCCGAATTCGCAGATCACGAATTCGTTGGTGCCATTTTTCTCAAAGTCGAATTGACGGACGAACACCGGCCTCAGCAGCGAGTCGATCAGGACTCTGGGCGATCGAAGCGAATCGGCGCCGGCGAACTCATACTTCACGAGGGTACCTTTGGGCTCATCGTTAGGGTTCAAGATCCCGGATTCCAGCACCAGGACGCTATCTCCCTCGACAATCAGGTCCGTCGGAGGGCTGCCAAGTGTCAGCGATGACAGAAGACGACGGTTCCAGTCGAATACCCGAAGCGTGTTACTGCCGGCCTCGCCAACAAAAATCCTGCTGTGAATTGAATCAGTTTTCAGAAGAGTGATGATCGCGCTGCTCTTCAACCGCGGAACCAGCGGACCTGTCTTGAAAAAAGCCGGATCGAGGACGGGCTCGGCCGGCAGGGACTGATAGGGCAGCGAATCGGGAGCGTGCTCACGATAGTACGCAACGATTTTCTGCCAATCCTGCTCTGAAACGGGCTTGGGAAGCACCGCCATGTACGGACTGCGCGACATTTCGGCGGCGAGTGACGTCATGCCGACGCCGAGTCGCTTGCCCATTTGGGGCAGGACGCCGGCTTCCCAGGTTTTCTTGTCGAGAAGCTGCGGCTCAGGGAACGCGTGGCAGGCCGCGCAATTGGCGCGCGCAAGTTTTTCCCCGTCCGACTGTTGCGGCCGATCGCAACTTGCGAGGGAAAACGAGGCAAGCGCCAGAAGTCCTGATAGAAACTGAGTCCGATTGGCTGCCACTATGCTCCCCACGAAGACCCCGCGGCGGCTACAGCCATCGACGAACTCTCGCGCCATACGCCTGGTATGCGTCTCCAAAAACGTCGTACAGGCGCCGCTCCTCAAAGGGGATGATCATGAAGTTCACATAAATCAACACCAGGGGCAGCAAGAGTAGCGGCCAGATCTCGTTGCGAGTTCCAGCAACGCCGAGATATTCGACTGTAAGCGCCACATACATCGGGTTGCGACTGAACCGGTACGGGCCTGAGGTCACGAGCGTCGACGGTTTCTCGAATGGAACGGTGGTCGTGCTCGCTCTCTTGAAGATTCCCAGCGCCGAGAACGCGACAACGATCCCAACGCCGATGAGAACGAATCCTCCTATACGCATGATTCGAGAGACGTCAGGCGAGTGAATCGTTATCGGTACAAGGTGCTGCACCGCAACGCCCGCGAGATACACGAGTATGAACACCCACGGCACGGGGAACCGCATTGCCGGATTTACCGCAGCAGTGTCAGCTTGCAGCTTGCGACTGGCCCGAGACTCGGCCGACCAGCGCCCGGTAAAAATGCCCCAGAGCACCGCAGAAATCGGTATCGCCGCCAGCGCGATCAGAATGCCGGTCACAGATCCCCTTGCCGAGTGAGAGAGGACAATCTGCAAGCCGGTCTGAGGGAGCGCCATAATAGCAGCCGCATGGAACGGGAGCTATTTTTTTCCTATGAGCCAACACCAGCCGATCTCGCGCGTCATCAACCTGATTTCAGAAGACTCGCAACGACTCTGGTCGATCGGCGAATCTGAAGCCCGGCGCCGGCTGATCGCCGGTGACATCGACGCGGTGCTCGGCCTCGGCGGCTCCTTTGCCCTCGTAGCGCAGGATGGCGAGCGCGTCGTGCTCGCGCGGAGTCTCGACCGCCCGATGCGATACTTCCTCGCGAAATCCGTCGACGGGCCGGTGCTGATCGTCGCCGACCGCATGGATGAGATCGCCGCCGAGCTCGCTCGGCGTGGATGGGCCGACCAGTTCCATCCGAGCTACACGCGCATGGTCCCCGCGCATCACATCACGACGCTGCGCCTGGTTGGCTGTCCCGATCCCAACCCAGTGCATCGTCGCTTCTTCGACCCGCCCCGCGGAGAGCTGCCCGGGGATCTGGATGTCATCGGCCGCCAGTATATCGAGGCCGTTTACAACGAGCTGAGTCGGTGGCTCGCCGCGCAGGATCCTGCGGCGCCGATCGGCGTTCCGTTTTCAGGAGGCATCGACAGCGGCGCCATCCTGCTGTGCCTGTACAAGCTGCTTCTGAACAACGGGCAGTCTCCAGCTCGACTGAAAGCATTTACACTTTCAGTTGATGGAGAGGGCGAGGATGCGCGGCAGGCACACGAATTCCTGCGTCGCACCAATCTCGAGATGTTCGGCGAGATCATCGATGTCTCTTCGAGTGCTCTCGACCCGTTGCGCGCCGTGGCCGTGATCGAAGACTACAAGACTCTCGACGTCGAATGCGCCGCGGTGAACCTCGCGCTGCTCGCCGGCATTCGCGAGCGGTATCCGGACTGGCGCCTGCTCGTGGACGGCGATGGCGGCGATGAGAATCTCAAGGATTACCCCATCGAGGCGAACAGCGAGCTCACGATTCGGAGTGTCGTCAACAACCGCATGCTCTATCAGGAAGGTTGGGGCGTTGATTCAATCAAGCACTCGCTCACCTACTCGGGCGGGTACAGCCGCGGCTGCGTTCGAAGCTACGCCTGCGCGCGAGAGTACGGATTCGACGGCTTCAGCCCCTACACCCGTCCGTCGGTAATCGCCGTGGCCGAGGCGATCCCCTTCCCCGAGCTGACCGAAGGTTCGCATGAGCGCCTGTACGCCTTGAAAGGAGAGATCGTTTCGCGCGGCATTCGCTCGGTGCTGGGGCTCGACATGCCCGTCTTTCCCAAGCGCCGGTTCCAGCACGGATCGGTGTCGGCCTCACGGGCTGCTCTGGTGTTCCCGCAGAACGAGGCACGCTACCGCCGCCATTTCGAGACGCTGCACGCCGCGGTAGTGTGAGCACCTCCGCTGTCGATCGGCGGATTCGGAGCCTGCGCCCGCCCAAGCGACGATTGGATCCATATACGGCGCACGGCTCCCTGCTCGAGGAGGAGCGCCGGGCTGACGGCCGGATCGAGCGGGCGCTTACAGTCTTTCTCGCTGGGGCCGAGTGTCCGTTCACGTGTTCGTTCTGCGATCTGTGGCAGTGGACGATCGACGGTCCGACGCCTCCCGGCGCGCTGGCCAGGCAGTTGGATAGCGTGCTTCAGGCGCTCGACGAGCCGCTCCCGGATCGACTCAAGCTCTATAACGCGAGCAATTTCTTCGATCCACAAGCAGTCCCGCCTGCGGACGTTCCAGGTATTGCGGCGTTGGCGGCGCCGTTCGCGGCCGTCACCGTCGAATCGCACGCAAACACGATCGGTGCGAGGACACTCGCGTTCGCGGAACAAATCGCAGGGCGACTCGAAGTCGCTGTTGGACTCGAGACGATTCATCCGGCGGCGGCCGCGCAGCTCAATAAGCACCTCGACCTCGCGCAATTCGATTCAGCGGCGCGCTTTCTATCGGACAACGGCATCGACCTCCGTGTCTTCGTCCTCCTCGGCTTGCCTCACGTTCCCGCCGAAGAATCGGTCGAGTGGACCGTGCGGACGGTTCAGTATGCGGTCGAGCGAGGGGCCTCGGTGATATCGATCATCCCCGTGCGCGGCGGGAACGGCGAGATGGAGCGTCTTCAGGCACTGGGGGAATTCACACCACCAGTCTTGTCTCAGCTCGAGGACGCGCTCGACCGGAGCATGCGGTTCTCGAGCACCGTGGTCACCGCCGACCTGTGGGACTCAGACCGGCTAACGGCGTGTGAGCGCTGCACCTCGGACCGAATAGAACGGATGCGGCGGGTGAACGTGACGGGCCGCCCGGAGTCGCGGATCACATGCACCATGTGTGGCTCGGCGTGAAACAATCGTGCGAGGTCATCATCGTCGGCAGTGGGTTCGCCGGGTCGCTGCTGGCGCGCCTGCTCGCGGTGCTCGGCTACGACGTCGTGCTGCTCGAGCGCGGAATCCATCCGCGTTTCGCGATCGGTGAATCGTCGACTCCGCTTGCCAACCTGTCGCTGGAGCGAATTGGAATTCGATACGGGCTGGAAGACTGCTACAACCTCGCCACGCACGGACGCTGGCTCGCGCATTTTCCGGAGATTCGTCGCGGGCTGAAGCGCGGGTTCACGTACTACCGGCATCATCCGGATGAGGAATTCGCCGACCGTGGACTCGATTCCGAGCGACTTCTCGTCGCGGCCAGTCCGCACAACTCGCTCTCGGACTCGCACTGGCTGCGCGCCGACGTGGACCACCATTTCGTGCGGCAGGCCGATGCCGCGGGCGTGGACTATCGCGATCGCGTTGAGCTGACGGGCGCCGACTTCGCGCCGGACTCCGTGCGAGTGAGCGGCACCCGGGACGGAACGCTGTTCGAACTACAGGCGACCTTTCTAATCGACGCCTCGGGACCGGGCGGCTTTCTCGCGCGACAGCTATCGATTCCGTCGGGCCTCGACAAAACCGAGACACGATCTGCGCTCGTCTTCAGCCACTTCGACGGCGTCGGGCTGATGAAAGACATTGTGCCCGGACTGCCGGAAGGTCCCTATCCCGACGATTGGGCCGCTGTGCACCACGTGATCGATGAAGGCTGGATGTACTCGCTCCGATTCGATGACGGCGTGACCAGCGCCGGTTTCCTGCTCACGCCGGCCGGGGTCGCGTCGATGACGTCCGTGGACCCGAACAATGCCGAGGCTCTCTGGCGCGCGCTGCTCCGGCGGTATCCCACACTGGAGAGCGCATTCGCCGAGGCGAAGCCGCTAATGCCGATCGCGTATCGGCCGTTGATTCAGCATCGCCTGACCCGCGCCGCCGGCGATCGATGGGCGCTAATGCCGCACGCGTACGGCTTCGTCGATCCACTGTTCTCGACCGGAATCGCCTGGGGACTTCGCGCCGTCGAGCGACTTGCGCTGGCCTTCGAATCAGCGTCGACCCACAAACGCGTACCAGATCCCGAGACGCTCAAACGCTACGACGCGGCGCTCAGCGCGGAAGCGGATCAGATCGATCTCGTCGTCGCGGGCGCGTACGAGGCCATGGCACACTTTGATCTCTTCGCCGCACAGGCAATGCTTTATTTCGCCGCGGTATCGTTCGCCGAGGCCAGTCAGAGACTCGCGCCGACAGATTCCGTGGCGTGGAATGGATTCCTTGGCGTCGGCGATTCAGTGCTCGGATCTCTGCCGCGGGAGAGTCTCAGTCGGCTAAGGGAAATCACGCATGGGCGTGGCGAGCCGGGCACACCCGCGGCGCGTGGAAAGTTTGTGGATTGGCTCACGCAGGCAATAGCGCTGCGCAATGTTGCGGGGCTCGCGGATCCGGCGCGGCGACATCTCTATCCTGTTGATTTCGACGCGCTCATCTCGCGCCACGCGCTGTTGGGGATGAGTCGCGAACAGCTTCTTCAGGGATTGCCGGCGATGCGCGGGATGGCGCCGCCGCCCCGAATCCAATCACCCCGCGAGCGCGGTCAAATTGTCCCCGGCACCGAGCTGCTCGGCGGTGATCTCCTCTAGCTGGCGATTGCGCGTCTCCGGGCCGAGGAACGCTATGGCCAGGGCAGCGAGTGCGAGCGGCAACGCCCCGATCAGCGCCGTCTCGGCGATCGAAGGCGGTGTGACCGCAAACACTACCAGAACGATGATCCCCACGCCGCCGGCTTTGCTGATGCCCGCTGCGAGCCCGCTGCCGCGGGACCGCAGCCGCGTCGGGAAAATCTCCGTGCTGTACGCTGAGAGGACGGCAATCACCGAGCTGATGCCCCAGATCGGCATGATGAGCAGGGCGTAAAGTAGGACCTTGTCTGTCGCCACCGAATTTCCAGCGATGACAAACCCGAACAAGGACAGCGCGGTCAGGGATGTCACGAGGATAAGTGTCTTCTTGCTGCTCCAGAAACCGTAGAGCCACGCGACCAGGAAGTTGAGCGGGAATCCGATGATCGCGGAATTGCGGAGAAGGCGGGTCGCTTCGCCCTCAGCAAATCCCAGCTTTTGCAGATTGGACGGGATCCAGAGCTGGAACCCGAACGACACCAGACCCACGCCGAGTCCCAGTAGCACGACCACCACAGTTGCACGAAGAAATGGAGGACGGAAAAGCTGCCGAAATCTGCTGCCAGCAACTGCTTCGCGGTCGATCCGGTTTTCCGGCTCGCGCACGATGACCGCGCCGTACCGCTTCATGATGGACTCGGCTTCGTCGGCGCGTCCGTGCGCCAGCAGAAAGCGCGGCGACTCGGGAATCCAGCGGCTGAGGAGAATCAGCAGCACTCCAGTGGGAAAACCAATCAGCCACATGATACGCCAGCTAAGCGAAGGCACCAGGGCGGCCGCCAGCCAGCTCGTGATGATGTACGCGCCGGCCACGTCGCCGCCGATCAACACCAGGAGCCACCCTCGATGCCGCGCCGGAATCGTCTCCGCCATAATGGTGAACATGATCGGAAGCATCCCGCCCACGCCCAGGCCCATGACGAAGCACATAACCATGTTGAGGGCGAAGCTTGGCATCGAGCCGCAGATGCTCGTCGCGATGAACGTCATGGCTGCCATGAGGATTGAAGGACGGCGACCGATGCGGTCGCCCAGCCAACCCCAGAGAAACGATCCGAGCACGGTACCGGTAATCCCGGCAAGAGGCAGCAGCGCCGCGGGAATGCTTCCTGTCGGGTGAAGCGGGGATCGCAGCCCGTACTCTCGCGTCATGCCCGGCAACACGAATGACAAGGTTGCCGGCTTCATCACGTCGATCGTCACGGCGGCAGCCATGACGAGCATGAGCACCACATGCGAAGCGCGTATCGGCACCTCGTCCAGCGCCCGCACCCGAATGTGCACGTTCGACGCAAGCGCATGTGGGTGATCGCGCGGAATCAGTCCCCAGATCGTCGCGACGAGCCCGGCCACGATCAGTACCATTCCGACGAGCATCCCCGCGTCCAACGGCATGCCCGCCAGGTGGTAGTGCATGTCACGGGCTTCCAGGTACATCGGGAGGTGGAGGATCACCCCGGCGACGACCGCGACAACGCCGGCCCAGAAGGCTCCGCGATTGCCGAACGTGCCTCGATAAGTTGGCTCCATCGGCTACAAAATATGAAACGGGGCACGCGCACGCCACGACCGAGGAACGACGAACTGAACGCGATCCGTTATCTGACAACTGCTACTTGGGAAGAGAATGCGATCCGAGGTCTGAGCAACGCAAGATACCAGAGCTTGGTAACAACGCTTTCGACGCATCGAGGTGGCGCTATGGAAAAGGCGGCCGATTGTAATAGGTGGGCAGCCGGAACGGTCGGAGCGCGGTGACTATGCCCTGAGATCTTGGGTTGCTCAGATCTCGGATCGCATTCTTTTGCAGTTGTAGTTCGTCAGATATCGGATCGCATTCTCTTCCCAAGTACCAGTTGTCAGATATCGGATCGCATTCTTTTGCAGTTGTAGTTCGCAGTTTTCAGTTCCGGATCGGTCTTGAGCTTGCCCGCCCCCAAACACCATATTCTTCCTCGCCGGTCAACAGTTCCACCCGCTGATAACGCCGCGCTCGACGTCACACCAATCGACAGCGAGGACTTGATGCAGAATCCTGAGTACGATGCGATAGTCGTTGGTTCCGGAATCTCCGGAGGCTGGGCCGCCAAGGAGCTCACCGAGAAGGGTCTCAAGGTGCTCATGCTCGAGCGCGGCAAGAACATCGAGCACATCAAGGACTACGTAAACGCGACCAAGGGTCCGTGGGAGTATCCGCATCGCGGCGGCCGAACGCGGGCGATGGAGGAGCTCTATCCCGTTCTCAAGCGCGATTACCCGCTCAACGAAACGAATCTCGACTACTGGGCATCCGACAAGGATTCGCCCTACACCGAGGTGAAGCGCTTCGACTGGTATCGCGGCTACCACGTCGGCGGACGTTCGCTGATGTGGGGACGTCAGAGCTATCGCTGGAGCGATTTCGACTTCGAGGCCAACGCGAAGGATGGAATCGCCATCGACTGGCCGATCCGCTACAAGGAGATCGCCCCCTGGTACGACCACGTCGAGCGCCACGCCGGAATCAACGGCACGCACGAGAACATGCCGCAGCTCCCCGACGGACAGTTCCTCCCGCCGATGCAGCTCAATTGCGGCGAGCAGGCCGTCGCGACGATTGCAAACAAGAAATTCGGTCCGCACCGGCGGATCATTCCCGGCCGCAGCGCCAACCTCACCCAGGCGCACGCGGGCAGAACCGCGTGCCAGTTCCGTGATGCGTGTTGGCTCGGCTGTCCTTACGGCGCGTACTTCAGCACACAGTCGTCGACGCTGCCTCCAGCGATGGCAACTGGCCGGCTGACGCTCAGGCCGTGGGCGATCGTCACCGAAGTCCTCTACGACAAGGACAAGAAGCGCGCGACCGGTGTCCGCGTGCTCGATGGGCTCACCAACCAGACGACCGATTACAAATCGAAGGTCGTCTTCCTCTGCGCTTCCACCCTCAACAGCGCGTGGCTCCTGATGCGCTCGGCGACCGACGTGTGGCCTGGCGGATTGGGAAGCAGCTCGGGCGAGCTCGGGCACAACCTCATGGACCACCACTTCCGCGCCGGCGCAGGCGGCAGGCTCGAGGGGCTGGACGACAAGTACGTTCACGGCCGGAAACCGAATGGCTTCTACATTCCGCGCTACCAGAATCTGTTCGGCGACAAGCGGCCTTATATACGTGGCTTCGGCTATCAGGGCAGCGCGGGACGCGACGGATGGGGACGCGGTGTCGCCGAGCTGGGTGTGGGGGGCGAGTTCAAGGACGCGATGTCGCTGCCGGGTCAGTGGTCCATCGGCGCGACCGCGTTCGGCGAGATGCTCCCGAATCACGCCAACATGGCCTCGCTCGATCCGACGAAGAAGGACAAGTGGGGACTGCCGGTGCTCAAGATCGACTGCGCCACCGGCGAGAACGAACGCCTCATGCGGCGCGACATGCAGGTCGACATGGCGGAATTGCTCGACCAGTCGGGAGCAAAGGACGTTGGCGTCTACGACGCCGGATCCTTCCCCGGAATGGGAATTCACGAGATGGGAACGGCGCGAATGGGCAAGGATCCGAAGACTTCGGTTCTCAACTCCCACAATCAGGTATGGGATGCGCAGAACGTGTTCGTAACCGACGGCTCGTGCATGGTATCGTCCGCGTGCCAGAATCCTTCACTCACGTACATGGCGCTCACTGCCCGCGCGGCGGACTACGCGGTGCAGCAGCTCAAGGCCCAGAACCTCTAACCGGAGCAACTCGATGATCGACACCAACGAAACGTTGACCGAATACACTCCGGAAATGATCACCCGTCGCGAAGCCGTGGCGCGGGTGGCCGCGCTGCTGGGCGGAGTGGCGCTGATCGGTGGAAACGCGCTGATCACGGGGTGCCGCACTGAGAAGACTGGCGAGCCCTCGACGCCTTTCACTACCGACGAGATCGCGTATCTCGACGAGATCGCCGACACGATTCTGCCGACGACGAGCACGCCGGGCGCCAAGGCGGCCAAGACGGGCGAGCTGATGGCGCGGATTGTTACCGACAGTTACAACGACAAGGATCAGCAGACTTTCCGCGACGGCATGGTGAAGCTGAACGACGCCAGCAAAAAAGCGAACGGCGGCAAGACTTTCATGGAGGCGACGCCGGAGCAGCGTCTGGCGTTGCTCAAGACCCTCGACAAGGAGCAGTTCGACTACTCGGAAAAGGAGCGGCTCGAGGGACTCCGGAAATCGAAGGAGTTCATCACGAAGTCGGTGCAGGAGAACGCGCCAAAGACCGAGTCACAGCAGGCGACCGCCGCAACCGCGGATCCGCCCAATCGCTATTTCAGAATGATGAAGGAGCTGTCGCTGCTCGGATATTTTACGTCCGAGATCGGCTGCACCCAGGCACAGGTTTACGAGGAGTCTCCCGGAAAGTACGAGCCCTGCATTCCGTACAAGGCGGGGCAGAAAGCATACGCCGGCCACGCCTAAGGGAGGCAAACGATGAGTCGGGTTATCGCTTTGATCGCTGTTGCCATCGCTTCAGGCGCCGCAATCTCACCGAGCGTTCAGCAAAGGGCGCCCGCAGGGCGTGACGTGCGGCTGATTGGACGATGGGACATCACCATCACAACGCCGACGGGCAGCGCGCCGTCGTGGCTCGAGATCGATTCCTCGGGGCGTGAAGCGTTGGTGGGGCGAATAGTCGGAATCGTGGGTAGCGCGCGCCCAATCTCCGAGATCATCACCGAAGGCGATTCGCTGCGCTTCGCGGTGCCGCGGCAATGGGAAAACGGGAACGGCAACCTGCGCGTGGTGGGTCGCCTGCGAGGTAACAGACTCGTTGGCCACATGACTTTGCCCGACAATACCACGCTCAACTGGCAGGGCGTTCGCGCACCGCGTCTCGTGCGCGCGCAAGCGCCAGTCTGGGGCGCACCGATCAGCCTTCTGAATCAAAACGATCTCAATGGTTGGCAGCCGATGGGCTCGCCCAATCAATGGCGCGTTCGCAACGGCGTGCTATCCAGCCCGCGCTCGGGAGTGAATCTCCGGACCTCGCGCACGTTCGACGACTTCAAGCTTCATGTCGAGTTCCGTTATCCAAGGGAAAGCAACAGCGGCGTGTACCTGCGCGGCCGGCACGAAGTCCAGATCGAGGACGACTACGGCAGGGAGCCGGACTCGCATCGCTTCAGCGGTATTTACGGATTCATTGCGCCGAGCGAAATCGCGGCGCTGCCCGCGGGCCAGTGGCAGGCCTATGATATCACGCTCGTCGGCCGGATGCTGACCGTCGTCGCGAACGGGAAAACGGTGATAAGTAATCAGGAGATCCCGGGCATCACCGGCGGCGCGATCGACAGCAACGAAGGGGCGCCGGGCCCGTTGTATCTCCAGGGCGATCACGGGCCGGTCGAGTACCGGAACATCGTTCTGACACCGGTCAGGGTGCCCGTCCCGCGCCGGTAGTGACTCAAGTCACGGATGTCATGCAGGGGACACTGGATCTCCTGATTCTCAAGGCACTGTCGCTGGGACCGATGCACGGCTGGGGAATCAGCAATCGCATTCAACAGCTGTCGCAGGACGCCTTCCAGATTGGGCAAGGGTCCTTGTATCCGGCCCTCCATCGATTCGAACATCGTGATTGGGTTGCGTCGCTTTGGCGGACCACCGAGAACAACCGCATCGCGAGGTACTACGAGCTCACGGCGGCAGGCAGACGCGCCCTGGATGAAGAGATCGCGGGCTGGCGCTCTTACGCGGGGGCCGTCGACCTCGTCATCGACGCACTGTAACACCGATCACCGGCCCGCGCCGGATGATCGCAACCTGCAGTTACACCATCAATTCCGGGCGCGAGAACGGACCTCAGGCAATCTGCGCAGAATCCTGGCCTGATTTGCTATGATCTTTCTTTGGTTCCTCAGGAT
>Ga0193727_1000776_pt1 | contig 12804 bp, 10 predicted proteins | sample H2c2metaG_FD_143051 | JGI IMG/M metagenome (GOLD analysis project Ga0193727, IMG submission 143051) | Soil microbial communities from a riparian zone of the East river system, Colorado, United States - H2c2 | ecosystem: Environmental > Terrestrial > Soil > Riparian zone | place: USA: East River...
TAGAGTTTTCGATCGAAACAGGAAAGGTGGCCAAGCAGGCGGACGGCTCGGTAATAGTGCGCTACGGAGACACGATGGTTCTGGTCGCTGCAGTGGGTTCCAAGCCGCGCGAGGGAATAGATTTCTTCCCGCTCACGGTCGAGTACCGCGAATACGGGTATGCGGCGGGGCGCATTCCGGGCAACTATTTCAGACGTGAAGGCAGACCGTCGGAGAAAGAAACACTGACGTCGCGATTGATAGATCGCCCGATACGCCCGCTGTTCACCGAAGGCTACAACAGCGAAACGCAAGTCGTGGCATTTGTGCTTTCGGCCGATGAGTCTTACGACTCAGACGTGCTAGCGCTAACTGGAGCTTCGGCGGCGTTGTATCTCTCGAACATACCGTTCGAAACACCCATTGCAGGCGTTCGAGTCGGCCTTGTTGAAGATCGCTTCATTGTCAATCCTACCTACGATCAGACTCGCGCCTCGGCGCTGAATCTGATAGTGGCGGGCTCAGAAGAAGCCATTGTGATGGTTGAAGCAGGCGCTAAGGAAGTTGGTGAGGATGTAATGGTCGAAGCCTTGATGTTCGGTCACAACGAAATCAAGAAACTTTGCCGGCTTCAGAAGGAGATGCGCCAGAAGCTCGGGGTCACCAAACGCGAAGTGGTGAAGCCTGAGCTTGATCAAGCGATGCTGTCCGAGATCGAAGGTCGAGTTACTGACTCGCTTCGCGACGCGCTCGATACTACAAAACGCGACAAGATCCAGAGCTACGCACTGGTCGACAAGCTCAAAGAGGAGACCGTCGCGTCCTACCCGGTGGAAGAAGCCGAAAAGCGCTTGATGGCCAAGAAGATCTTCGATCACCTGAAAGAGAAGATTTTCCGCGAGGACATCTTGAATCGCCGGCATCGCCCCGACGGCCGACGCTTCAGCGAGATACGTCCGATATCGATTCAAGTCGGATGGCTCCCACGCACGCACGGATCGGCGCTGTTTACGCGCGGCGAGACTCAAGCGATCGTGACCGCGACGCTTGGAACCAGCGAAGACATTCAATACATGGACGATTTGGAGAAGGGCGAGATCAAGCGCCGCTTCTTGCTCGCTTACAACTTCCCGCATTTCTCGGTCGGCGAGACCGGCCGCATGGGCGGAACAAGCCGTCGCGAGACCGGTCACGGCGCGCTAGCTCGAAGAGCTCTCGAGCCGATGCTTCCCGGCGATGACGAATGGCCCTACATCATCCGCGTAGTTTCGGACATCACTGAATCGAACGGGTCCAGCTCGATGGCTTCCGTGTGCGGTGGAACGTTGGCGTTGATGGATGCCGGCGTGCCGTTGAAGCGCCCGGTCGCCGGCGTTGCGATGGGTCTGGTGATGGAAGGGAACAAGTACGCCATCCTCACCGACATTGCCGGCGCCGAAGACCATTACGGCGATATGGACTTCAAGGTCACGGGCACGCGCGACGGAATCACCGCGCTGCAGATGGACATCAAAGTCGCCGGAATCAACGCGAGGATTTTGGCGGACGCGCTGCAACAAGCTCGCGACGGCCGGCTCTACATACTGGAGAAGATGGAAGCCGTTATCGCAACGCCTCGCGAAGAGATCAGCCAGTACGCGCCGCGCATCCTCACCATTCAGATTCCGGTCGACAAGATCCGCGAAGTCATCGGGCCCGGCGGCAAGGTCATTCGCGGTCTAGTGGAGAAGACAGGCTGCAAGATCGACGTCGAAGACACCGGCCGGATCAACATCGCTTCGGCGAACCTCGAGCAAGCCGAAGCCGCCAAGCGGGCGATTGAAGAGATAACGGCTGTGCCGGAAGTCAACAAGACCTATCTCGGAACCGTTCAACGCATAGCGGACTTCGGAGCTTTCGTCGAAATCATGCCTGGCACCGACGGGTTGCTGCACGTCTCGGAGATTGCGGAGTATCGCGTCGCTAACGTTCGGGACGAGCTTGAGGAAGGCCAGCAGTTGTTGGTCAAAGTCATCAACGTTGATCCTTCGGGCAAGATTCGATTGTCGCGCAAGGCGGTGTTGAGAGAAGAACGCGGCGAGGCTCCCGAAGAAAGCGGCGACCGGCACCCGGATGATCGCGAAGGCCGAGGTGATCGTCCACCTCGCGACGATCGCGGACCTCGCGGACCGCGCCCGGGCGGAGACCGCCGCCCCAATCGCGGACCCCGACGATAGCTCAGGCCGAACAGGCAATGCCATTGAAAAGGCAACGAAGAAACCCTTTCGTTGCCTTTTTCTCGCCTGAGGGATATTTATTCAATGCGGTCGTCGAGAACTCAAGCAGTCGATCAAGGGTAAGGCGACGGGTATTGATGCGGCGAGGGGAGGTAGACGCGGGTGTTTAGCTTTCTCTTCAGAGCGGCGGGGAAGGGCTAGGCGGTTAGGCCGTCCAGTCTTCAACCTTAAGGTTTGGCACACGACTGAAGTCTTTTAGATTCCGCGACAACAGAAGACCGTTCTGGGAGAGCGTGATCGCGGCGATTTTCAGGTCCATTGAACCAATTCGCAAACGAAGTCGGCGGAGCAGGGCCAACTCCTCCGAAGCGCGGTTGTCATACGGCAGAACCGGGATGCTGCTGAAGAAAGCTAGCGAGTCGTGGAGTAATTGATACGCGGCGACTTCCTGATCTCTCCTTTTGGAGCGCGCAATTATGGAAAGCCATCCCCATCTGCTCTTCGAAGCTCACGATTGTGGTTCGGACGTCCTCTTGCGGGAAGGCGTCCAGGCGAACGCGCAGACGTGAATGGTTCGGTTCGGTGTGGCGTTGTATTAGGGTTAGGTAATCGGTGTCAAGTATCAGGATCATTTGGATCGCTGTCGCAGGGACCTGCGATACCGCTGTCCCGCTTTGACCATCCGATCAAACAAAGGGTCATCCTTAAACGTTCCGCCAAATCGCTCCCACCAAGGTCTCTCCCGCCTGCTCTTCTTCTTCACAACTGCTTTGAGGAGGCGGACCTCTCGTTCCAAAGCCTCAATTCGTTGTTCAAGCGCTGCTGCTGTCATAGTAATCGAATCGTAAGTCGTGTGAATGACCGAGTCAAGGCAACACCTTGCAGCAGCGCCCCCCGTGTCATCCACCACGACCGGTGCTGCCGCCTGCTGCGATCGCCCTGCGTACATTCTAAAGTCTATGCTAGAGATTCGAGCCCGTGCGAAAGCGCGTGCCGGTCGCGAGCTGCCCGAGCTGTCTTCTTTGCGTCCGGGAATTTCTGGCCCGTCATCTCGACGTAGACCTTCTCCACCTGAGACGCAAAGCCGTTACCCTTGCCCACGTATCGCGCGATCTGCGCATCGGCCGCAAGCTCGGCGTTGATGTTGTCGATCGAATCACGTACTTCCTGGGCTGACTTCTTCGCCTTCACAAGAGCTCCGACTCGATCACGCAGAGAGCTGAAGAATTTCTGCTGATCGCCGAGCACCGTGTCTACTCCCCGAGGACCGTGACCCGGACACACAACTCGAGCGCCGAGTTTGCGAGCCGCTTCCAGCGTCCCAACCCACTTCTCCACATCTCCATCGCCGACAAAGTTGTAAGGCCCATTGACGCACGCATCCCCAGTGAACAGTATGCGTTCGTTCGGAAGCCAGGCAAACGCGTCGCCGTGGGTGTGCGCGACGCCCAGATACATCAGCTCGACTCGGTGCTTGCCGTCGTCAAAGATCATCTCGCGAGGGAAGAGAAGTGAAGGGGGCTTCAGCTTGGAAGCAGCGACGTCAGGGCGGGTCTTCGCGCTGGCTTCCCAACGGCCGGGCCCGCCGCCGTAGTAGCCGGTCTCGTACTTCTTCATCTCGTCGACGACGCCCGTATGAGCTATCGGTGTCGCTCCGTTTTCAACCCACACTTGATTGCCGTAAGCGTGGTCGCCGTGGTGATGCGTGTCAAATGCGAAACGAATAGGCTTGTCGGTCAGGGCGCGAATCTTGGGGAGGATCTCAGCCGCGCCCGACGGGAAGTTGGCGTCGATCACCAGGACATAGTCTTCGAAGATGATCCAGCCGTTGTTGCAATGCCCCTTCACGAGGTTGCCTTCGTGGAAGTAGACCTCGGGCGCGAGCGGGTCGACCTTGCCGACTTCCGGTTTCGCGCTGGCTACAAGCGCCTTAGCCTCCTTCATCGACAGGCCGAGCAGGGCCGCGCCCCCGATCAACATCTCTCGCCGCTTGACGTCGCACATAGTGAATTCTCCTTATGTCTACTTGCTGTCTTTGCGAACCTTTGCGTCTTTGCGTGAAACGCGTTTCTCGCAAAGGCGCAAAGACTCGCAAAGACGCCGCGATCCATTTTTGTCCGCCGAGCTGCGGAAACAGCGGCAGCAAGACCCTCTTTCCAGCTTCCGAGTTTTCGCATTATATGACGTGACCCGCCGGCGCACAAACCTGCCCTCGCTAGCTTAAGCGACGGGTTTCGTGGAGAATTAGGTTCGTGGTAACGATCGACGGATTGAACCAGTCGCGCGGATTGCTTGGTTTGAGCAAGGACGAGTTGCGCGAATTCATGGCTTCGCTTGGCGAGCTGCCTTATCGTGCGCGGCAGCTCTTTTCCGCGATGCATCGCCGTCGAATGATTACATTCGACGCGATGACCGACTTGCCTAAGACCCTGCGCCACATCCTGAGCGAACACGCGGTTGTCACTCGCACAAGCGTCGACAGCGTCTTCATTTCATCGGACGGCACGCGCCGATTCTTGCTCAAGCTCGGCGACGGGTGTGAAGTCGAATCGGTGTTCATGCCCCAAGAGCGCCGCGACACGATCTGCATTTCGAGCCAGGTGGGGTGTCCTCTCGCGTGCGACTTTTGTATGACCGGCGTCGTCGGCTTGAAGCGCAATATGACCGTCGGGGAGATCGTCTCGCAGGTGGTGATCGTCTTGAACGAGGTCTACGGCGTGGGGGTCGAGACGCCCCACCGCACGAACATAGTGATGATGGGGATGGGCGAGCCGCTGTTGAACTACGACGAAGTGATGAAGTCGATCCGGTTGATGGCCGATGACGAAGGACTCGCGATCGCTGCACGAAGAGTGACGCTTTCGACCGCAGGCATAGTCCCGCGCATCTACGATCTGGCTCGTGAAGAGGTGAGACCTCGATTGGCCATTTCCCTGACCGCATCCAACGACGAGCTTCGAGATCGTTTGTTCCCGATCAATCGCAAGTACCCGCTGGCGGACCTGATTGGAGCATGCCGGAGCTATCCGCTTGGCGAGCGCGAGCGATTGACGTTCGAGTATGTGATGCTGGCCGGGGTCAACGACAGCGACGCTCAGGCGCGGGAGCTTGTGCGGCTGCTTGCGGGTATTCGAGCGAAGGTGAACTTGATTCCGCACAATCCGGCGCCCGAGCTTCCCTACCAGGCATCAACGATGGAACGCATCTCGGCTTTTCAAAGCTTACTCACCGAAGCAGGTTTGCCGTCGTTCATTCGCCGCCCGCGAGGGCAGGACATTTCGGCAGCTTGCGGTCAGCTAGCCGCGCGTCACAAAGCGACGGCTTAGCCTGTGGTTGTTACCTTGAATCGACGGCTCCTGCATGACAACGCAAAAAGCAATGGATCGACGGGCTCTTCAGATTGCAACGAGCACTCTCGCCTTTTTTCTTTTTGCCGGTTGCGGCGAGAAGAGCAACGAACTGCAATCCAGCCCTCCGAGGGCTAATCGACCTGAGGTCCTGCAACGCTCGCTATTCATCGAGAAGGAGGAACGGTCAATAACACTCAAGCTGTTTGACGCGACCAAGACGACCCTGCCTTTGAGGTTCACGACCTATAGCCCGGACGATATGATCCCCGAAGTCAAAAGCGAACGCGAGGGCGACAGCGTTCGGTTCGTCGCTGCGTTCGGTGGCAGGAGGAATGCTGATGAGTACCTCGGCGTCTTTATCGAGGTTCAGGGCAGGACTGAAGCAGAAGCCAGAGGCATTGCGAGAATGGCGGCAATCGCTCGGGGGCTTGTCGAGCGCCCACCCGATCAGCCCAAACTTCGTCAGTGGGCGTTGTCCGAATACGACTTCGCCGGGTCGGGTCCGAAAGGCAAGCGCGTTGTCGGAACCATCTTCCTTTCTCGACACGCCGATCGCTATTTCACGATCGTCTTGAGCTATCCGGAACAATATGCGGGAGAAGTCATGCCGAGAGCCGAGGTTATTCTCAATGAGTGGCGATGGCAGGACACTGGGCAGAGTTTGTGAACGCGAGTCCGCTCATGAAAAGAACCCACGATGCCGGTAAGCCGCGCGTTTTTGTGAACACGGTTCTTTCCTTGACCTTGCACCTCTCACCTGCTAAAACCCGCGCGTGATGCGTCCCACCATCACTTTCGATCTCAGTCGAATCAAATACGAACTAGAGCGGTTCTTGCTTGACGGTGAGTTTGACCTCTTTGAAGACGAGCGCCTTTTCTCGAAGGTCGCGGCCGACTGCACAGCCGCCGACTTCTCTTACGGCAAGCTGATTCTTTCCTGCTGGGGCGACGGTTGGTCGCGCTCGTGGCGAGTCGTCGCGTGCGAGCTTTCGCCCGAACGGCTGACCCTCGAGTGTTCCAAGCAAATGGGGCTCAAGCGATGCGCGCTCACGTTGAGCCGAGGCGTCGGAGTTCGGCAAGCGGCGCAAGCTCGCAAGGAATTTGCTCGAAAGCTTGCCGCGATGATCGAAGCGAGTCTCCCCGGGCTCCGCGTCGAGCAAGCCGTTACTGCCCGCAACGACCGCCGTCACCTGTCAGGCGTTCACGCGCGGCTGGTCATTCGAGACCGAGGCAAGCGATTCGCCGGGATTGGTGTTAGCGAGAGCGAGCTTCAGACAAACGTAGATGCGGCGCTTGCAGCCGGACTGATCTGGCTCGATGAGCTTCGCCGCCGGAGCGGTTCCGTCGATGGCGTGATGATCTTCGCGCCTCGATGCGACACAATCGCGATTCGCCTGACGGCTTTGGCGGCTTCGATTAAGGTCTCACTCTTTCGCATAGACGAAACGACGGGCGCGATCGAGCCGGTCTCGCCTTTCGATCAAGGCGATCTGAACGACAGCTTCCGAAAGGCGGCGCGGCGCGCTCATTGGCCGCGGCCGGGAATGCTGCCGCCCGATTGTGCGATGCTGGTCGAGTCCCTGCGACGGCTTGCTCCCGATCACATCGAAACGCACCATCGGGGCGCGTGGGTTTCGCTTTCGATTCGAGGGCTCGAGGTCGCGCGCGTGTGGATCAATCGCCGGCGAGTCGAGTTCGGGATCGGCGAAGCGCGACTGAAGCTCGATCATCGAAACGAGCACGAGCTGGAGCGCCTCATCCGGAAGACGATCGCGTGTCGCCGCCCCGAAGCCGAGTTTCGAAACGAGACGGTGTTTCGCTTTCAGCCCGAACGCTGGCTCGAGTCGATCATCATGCGAGACGTGACCGCGTTGGACGCCACGCTTGATCCGCGGTTCGTCTACTCGCAGGTGCCGACTTATCGAGGCGAGCAGCGCACCTTCATAGACTTGCTGTCAGCGACTCGTGAAGGCCGATTGGTGGTGATGGAATTGAAGGTAAGTGAAGAGACCGAGTTTCCACTTCAAGGGCTCGATTACTGGTTGCGAGTCGAATGGCACCGGGCGCGAGGCGACTTTCATCGACGCGGTTACTTCGAGGGCTTGAGCTTGATCGACGCGCCGCCTCTGCTTTATCTGGTCGCGCCGCTGTTTCGGTTTCACGAGACGACGAAACTGCTCGCGGGTTCGATCAACGAGCGCGTGCCGGTCTATCGAATAGGAATCAACGAAGACTGGCGCAGCGGCTTACGGGTGCTTCTGAGGGAGAGGGTGAACGAGAAGTAGGCAGAAGGCAGAAAGCAGTAGGCAGAAGGCAGAAGGCAGAAGGCAGTAGGCAGAAAGCAGTAGGCAGAAGGCAGAAAGCAGTAGGCAGAAGACAGAAAGCAGTAGGCAGAAGGCAGAAAGCAGTACGCGCTGATCAAACGCGTGCATACTGCCTTCTGCCTACTGCCTACTGCCTACTGCCTACAGCCTTCTGCCTACAGCCTTCTGCCTTCTGCCTACTGCCTACAGCCTTCTGCCTTCTGTCCTCACTGCCGCTTCGCTTTTCCGATCAGCGCGTCGATGCTCAAGATGCCAGACCCCACCGAGGCGATGTACAGGAACACAAAGCAAAACACAACTGCCAGCTCGCCACCGTTCATGATAGGCCAGGCCGCTTTGGGAGCGTGCGCCATGAAGTAAGCGGCCGCCATCTGACCGCTGCATACGAACGCGACAAAACCGGCAAAAAACCCAACCGCGATCAAAATGCCGCCGACAAACTCGATGATGCCGGCCGCCAGCAGAAGCCCGGCTTCTTGCTTTTGTCCGCCGAACACACCAAACAGCTTCTGTGCTCCGTGACAGGCGTACAATCCCCCCGCGATTATTCGCATCAACGCGTACAAAACGTTCGAGTACTTCCCAAGCCATTTTTCCATTCGCTATTCCTTTCGATAAGCACCTTTCGTGCAGCGTAGGTCCACCATTTCTTCCCGGTGCAGCTTAGAAGCGGAAGCAGCATAACACCAAGATGAACCGCGAGCGATAGCTGTTCTCAACCAGATTGCGCGATCTCAACGTCACGAACGCTCGACTCACCACCGATCTCGCCATGAGCCGTCTCAGCCGCAAAATACACCGACACTGTAGTCACCACGGCCATGCCGACGATGAACGATGCGATCGGCCACGACGCGCCATAGCGCTTCAGCAGTCCTGTGGCGATCAGCGGCGAGAGACCTCCTGCGATCACCGACGCGAGTTGATAGCCCAACGACGCGCCGCTGTACCTCACTCGCGTGCCAAACAACTCCGAGAAGAAGCTCGCCTGCGGCCCGTACATCGCAGCGTGTCCAAGCACCAGCGCAAGCACGATCGCAAGCACCATCAAACCGGTGCTCGACGTCTCGATCAGCCAGAAGAACGGGAAGGCGAACAGCCCGGTAAAGATTGCTCCAAACAGATATACCGGCCTTCTTCCCAATCGGTCTGAAAGTGCGCCAAACGCCGGCATCGTGAACAACTCGATGACTGCGGCGATCGAGATTGCTGCAAGGACCCCTGAGCGTGAGAACCCGAATCGCGGCTGCGTCGCGTAGGTCAACACGAACACAGTGTAGAGATAAAACGCGCCGTTCTCCGCAACCCGCGCGCCCATCGCAAGCAGCACGTTCTTCGGATGCTCGCGCACAGCATCGAGGATCGGCATTCGCGATGCGCCGCCGGCTTCTTTGATCTCGGCGAACATGGGAGGCTCGACCACCGCGAGTCGGATGAAGAGCCCAACGCCGAAGCTAAGAAGGCACGCCACGCGCCAGCCCCAGGTGAGGAGTGCTTCCTCGGGCAGCTTTGAGATCTGTCCGAAGATGACCGTTGATAGCAAGAGCCCCGCGGGAACTCCGATCTGAGGCCAGCTCCCGTAGAAGCCGCGTTTGCCCCTGGGAGAATGTTCGACCGCCATCAGCACCGCGCCACCCCACTCGCCTCCGACCCCGAACCCTTGCGCAACTCGCAGCACGACTAGCAGAATCGGCGCCCAGATTCCGATCTGGTTGTAAGTGGGAAGACAGCCGATTAAGAAGGTAGCGATGCCCATGACCAACAGCGTGAGGATCAGCATCGACTTGCGTCCGATCTTGTCGCCAAAGTGACCGCAGACGATGCCGCCAATTGGGCGGGCTGCAAACCCGACAGCGTAAGTGCCGAACGCAGCAAGCGTCCCAGTCAACGGATCGTAGTTGGGAAAGAAGAGCTTGTTGAAGATCAGCGCGCTGGCAGTGCCGTAGAGGAAGAAGTCATACCACTCGATAGTGGTGCCGATGAAGCTGGCGATTGCGACTCTTCGAATCGATGTCTGGCCGGCGGGTGAGGCTTTCAAATTGAGCTGATCCTCCTAATTTCGCACGTGATACTTAAGCAGAGAACGACAGTCGAGTGTGAACGATCCGCTTTTGACCGATAGCCCCGCCATCTTAGTCGTCAACCAGTCAAATGTGAAATCGTTCAAACCGATCTGAAGCTATTAGCAGCGACCGTGAAGCACACTGTTCAATCTGGATTTTAGCCTCTTCCTGATATAGTCTTCGTTCCCACGGCTATCGATATGGCGAATCATACTGTTAATGACCGCGCGTCCACCGGCATCGAAGGTCTCGACACTATTCTCGGCGGTGGGTTGCCGCGAAATCGAATGTACCTTGTCGAGGGTGACCCCGGGACCGGGAAGACTACGCTCGCATTGCAATTTTTGATGGAGGGAGTTCGGCGCGGCGAGCGAGGTCTTTACATCACGCTTTCTGAGACCAAAGAGGAATTGCTCGCAGTTGCTCGCTCACATGGCTGGTCTCTGGACGACATTCATATATACGATCTGGCAGGTCCTGAAGCGGAGGTGTTATCCGATACGCAGTACACTCTCTACCACCCGTCTGAAGTCGAGCTCGGCGAAACGACTAAAGCCATTTTTGAGCAAGTCGATCAGTTAAAGCCCACGCGAGTGGTGTTGGATTCGCTGTCGGAAATACGCTTGCAGGCTCACGAGCCGCTGCGTTACCGAAGACAGATACTGGCTATCAAGAAGTTTTTTGTTGGCAAGCAGAGCACGGTCCTTCTCCTGGACGATCACACTTCGGATACTTCCGACCGGTTACTGGAGAGCATTGTGCACGGAGTCATTGTGTTTGACCAAACTGCGCTTGGTTACGGTCCTTCGCGCCGAAGAGTGCTAGTCCTCAAGCTCCGAGGCGTTAAGTATCGCAGCGGCTTCCATGATCTGAACATTGAGACCGGTGGCCTGGTCATCTATCCGCGGTTGGTTGACCTGGAACGCCGCGCTGATTTTAAGCGAGAGGTGTTATCGAGTAACGTTCCCGAACTGGATACGCTCACGGGAGGTGGCCTCGATGCCGGCACCACTACGTTGATAATGGGGCCGTCAGGCTCCGGCAAATCGACCCTGGCGGCACAGTTCGCTGTCGCCGCCGGCGAGCGCGGCAAGAAAATCGCCCTTTTCGTATTCGACGAGAATCCGACTACATTGTTAATGCGAACACGCGCAATCGGAATTGATCTCGAAAGCCTTGTGAAATCGGGAAAGGCAATTATCAAACAAGTAGAACCGGCGGAGCTCACTCCAGGCGATTTCTCCTACCTCGTGCGTCAAACTGTAGAGCGCGATAAGGCATCAGTTATAGTCATCGACAGCGTGAACGCTTACTTCGAGTCGATGCCTGAAGAGCGGTTTCTCACTGCTCGCGTACATGAATTGCTTTCTTACCTCAACCATCAAGGCGTGTTGACGCTGCTAATACTGGCTCAGTACGGTATTGTCGGCGGGCAACTGCCGGTGCCCGTTGACCTGAGTTACCTGGCTGATACGGTCCTGATGCTTCGCTTCTTTGAAGCGGCAGGTGACGTGCGACAGGCGCTCTCGGTGGTCAAGAAACGAACCGGCAGCCACGAGCGCACGATCCGCGAATTTCGGATAACCTCGCAAGGCATTCAGGTGGGCAAGCCGCTGAGAAAATTTCAAGGCGTGCTCACCGGAGTGCCGGAGTACCTTGGCGACAGAGGACCGTTGCTGGCAGAAGACGATGACGGCGGAAAAGAGTGAGACAGAAGAAAGAGTGTTGGTGCTGGCGCCGGTGGGACGGGACGCCGCGCTGACTTGCAGCATACTTGCCGGAGAAGGCATCGCGGCCTTCGCCTGCAGAAATATGGATGAGCTTCGCAGGGAGTGGGCGTCAGGCGCGGGGGCAGCGCTGCTCACAGAAGAAGCACTGAGCGAACGTGAGCTCGAGGGCCTACTGTCTGAGCTCGACCGCCAGCCGATTTGGTCAGACCTCCCCTTGATACTGTTCACGAGCACCAAAGAGAGTGCCAGGTTCTTTCTGGAAACGATTGGGCCGCGTTTGAATCTGACCATTCTGGAGCGGCCGATCAATATAGCGATAGTGATCAGTGTAGTGCGGTCGGCCCTGCGCGCGCGCCGCCGCCAGTACGAGTTGCGCGACGTGTTGCTGAAGCTGGAACAAGCCAGCCGGGCGAAGGATGAATTTCTTGCGACCGTCTCGCATGAGCTTCGCACGCCGCTCAACGCGATGATGGGTTGGACGACTATGCTTCGGACCGGTGGGCTCGACCAGCACGCAACGGCTCACGCTTTAGAAGTGGTCGAGCGAAATGCAAGATCACAGGCGCAACTGATCGAGGACCTGCTCGATGTCTCGCGCATCATTTCAGGCAAGATGCGACTCGACGTTCAGCCAGTAAGCGTAGCGCAAGTCGTTCAGGCAGCCGTCGACGTCGTGCAACCGGCGGCTGACGCCAAGGATGTTCGGCTGGAAGTGTTGCTCGATCCTCAAGTGGCACCCGTCCTGGGGGATTCCGGGCGCCTACAACAGGTGGTCTGGAACCTGCTCTCAAATGCGGTAAAGTTCACGCCGCAGGGAGGGCGCGTCGAGGCTCTGCTTCAGCGCGTGGACTCTCAGGTGGAGATGATTATCAGGGACACCGGCCAGGGAATCAGCCCTGAGTTCCTGCCCTACGTCTTTGATCGGTTTCAGCAGGCGGACGGCGCGCTGACTAGAAAACATGGAGGCATGGGATTAGGGCTGGCAATTGTGCGTCACCTGGTGGAACTGCACGGGGGAACCGTGTCAGCTTTGAGCGGCGGTCAGAATCAAGGATCAACGTTTACCGTGAAGCTTCCTTTGATGGTTCGTAACACCGCCAGTCGAGAGGCGTATTCTTCCAAGCGAAAGCAAGTGCTGGGTC
>Ga0193727_1000777_pt1 | contig 12803 bp, 11 predicted proteins | sample H2c2metaG_FD_143051 | JGI IMG/M metagenome (GOLD analysis project Ga0193727, IMG submission 143051) | Soil microbial communities from a riparian zone of the East river system, Colorado, United States - H2c2 | ecosystem: Environmental > Terrestrial > Soil > Riparian zone | place: USA: East River...
GCGATACCGGCCTCATCGAGCTTCGCCAATGCCGAGTCGCCCACGTTGGGGATGTCGGCGGTGATTTCCTCAGGACCCAGCTTGGTGTCGCGAGCGACGCAGGTGAGTTCTTCGATGTGGATGGTCGTGAAGCGATCTTCCTCGACCACGCGCTCGGAGATGAGAATGGAGTCTTCGAAGTTGTAGCCGTTCCACGGCATGAAGGCCACCAGCAGGTTCTGGCCGAGCGCGAGCTCACCCAGATCCGTGGACGGGCCGTCCGCCAGCACGTCGCCGCGCTTGATCGAATCGCCGGCATTCACCAGCGGACGCTGGTTGATGCAGGTGTTCTGGTTCGAACGCGTGTACTTGGTCAGTGAATAGATGTCGACGCCCGGTTCGCCGGCGGTCGTTTCATCATCGTTCACCCGCACCACGATGCGCGAGGCGTCGACGGAGTCGACGCTGCCGCCGCGCCGTGCCACCACGGTGACGCCGGAATCGATCGCCACGGCCCGTTCCATGCCGGTTCCCACCAGCGGAGTTTCCGAACGCAGTGTCGGCACCGCCTGGCGCTGCATGTTCGATCCCATGAGGGCGCGGTTCGCGTCGTCATGCTCCAAGAACGGGATCAGCGATGCCGCCACCGAGACGATCTGCTTCGGAGAAACGTCCATGTAGTGAATCTTGTCGGGAGCCGACAAGGTGAACTCGTTCTGCGTACGGCAGGAGATCAAATCATCGGTGAATTCGCCCTTCTCATTCAGGGTCGCATTTGCCTGCGCAATGACGTACTGGCCTTCTTCGATGGCCGACAGGTAGTCGATCTTTTCGGTCACCTTGCCGTTGGCGACGCGCCGATACGGAGTCTCGAGGAATCCGTAATCGTTGGTACGCGCATACACGGCCAGCGAATTGATCAAACCGATGTTCGGACCTTCCGGCGTTTCGATCGGGCATACCCGGCCGTAATGCGTCGGATGCACGTCGCGGACTTCGAATCCGGCTCGCTCGCGCGTCAGGCCGCCTGGGCCAAGCGCAGAAACGCGGCGTTTGTGCGTGACTTCCGACAGCGGATTGTTCTGGTCCATGAACTGCGAGAGCTGCGAGGAACCGAAGAATTCCTTCACCGCGGCCGCAACCGGCTTCGCGTTGATCATTTCCTGCGGCATGATCGGCTCGCTTTCGGCGATCGTCAGGCGCTCCTTCACGGCGCGCTCGACCCGAACCAAACCGATGCGGAAGGCGTTCTCCGCCATTTCACCGACGCTGCGAACGCGGCGGTTGCCCAGGTGATCGATGTCGTCCACATGGCCGTTGCCGTTGCGGATGTCGATCAAAGTCTTCATGACCTCGATGATGTCTTCTTTGCTCAAGACGCCCGAGCCGGTGATTTCCTCACGGCCCACGCGGCGGTTGAACTTCATGCGGCCAACGGGCGACAGGTCGTAGCGCTCGCCGTTGAAGAACAGATTTTGAAACAGGTTCTCGGCCGCATCCTTGGTCGGCGGCTCGCCGGGACGCATCATGCGATAGATTTCCACCAGCGCCTCGAGGCGCGTCTTGGTGGGATCGATGCGCAAGGTGTCGGAAATGAACGGACCACGGTCCAAATCATTGACGTACAGCGTCTTGACCTCGGTGATGCCGCTCTCGATGAGCTTGGCCACCGTCGGCACCGTGAGGATCTCATTGGCCTTGGCCAGGATCTCGCCGGTCTCGGTGTTGACGATGTCGTGCGCCAGGACTTTGCCCTGCATGTATTCGGTGGGCACGGGCAGGCGCTTTATGCCGGCTTCCTCGAGTTCCTTCACATGGCGTGCGGTGATGCGACGCCCCTCTTCGACGATGACCTTCTTGCCGACGCGGATTTCGAACGCCGCCGTCTCGCCGCGCAAGCGCTGCGGAACGACTTCGAATTCGATTTCCTTCTTCGACAGATAAAAAGAATTCTTCTCGAAGAAGATGTCGAGAATCTGTTCCTCGGTGTAGCCGAGCGCACGCAAAATGATGGTCACCGGCAATTTGCGGCGCCGATCGATGCGCGCGAACACGCAGTCCTTCGGGTCGAACTCGAAGTCCAACCATGAGCCGCGATACGGAATGATGCGGGCGGAGAACAGCAATTTGCCCGAAGAATGGGTCTTGCCGCGATCGTGATCGAAGAACACGCCGGGGCTGCGATGCAGCTGCGACACGATGACGCGCTCGGTACCGTTGATGATGAACGTACCGTTATCGGTCATGAGCGGCAGTTCGCCCAGGTACACTTCTTGCTCGCGCACGTCCTTGACCGGCTTCTTGGCGCCGCTGGCTTCCTTGTCGAGCACCACGAGGCGCACTTTCACGCGCAGCGGAGCCGCATAGGTCAAGCCGCGCAATTGGCATTCCTTGACGTCGAATACCGGCTCGCCCAAGCGATAGCTCACGTATTCGAGCGTTGCGTTCCCGGAATAGCTGGAAATGGGGAATACGCTGTCGAAAGCGGCGTGCAAGCCGATTTCATCGCGTTTCGATTCCGCAGTATCCGCTTGCAAGAATCGCCGGTACGAATCCAATTGGATCGCCAGCAGGTATGGCGTGCCGAGAATGCTCGGACGCTTGCCAAAGTTCTTACGGATGCGCTTCTTTTCGGTGAACGAATAGGCCATGAGATGATCACCCTTCCTAGGCGCTTACGCGCCAATTTCCAGGCGCCTGCGCGCCAATTTCCAGGCGCTTGCGCGCCACATTTAACGGGGCCTAAGCGGCCCCGCCTGATAGTTGCCCGCTGCGCGAGCAAAAAATCGAAATCAAGATCAACATCAAAGGCGCAGCCGACGGCTGCCGCTTAATTGCGGCAACCATCGAACTGCGTATCTCGGCAATTATCACTACTTGATAGCAGCCTTGGCGCCCGCGGCCTCGAGCTTCGTCTTGATCGCCTCGGCGTCCGCTTTCGGAATGCCTTCCTTGACCGTCGAAGGCGCGCCCTCGACCAAGTCCTTGGCTTCCTTCAGGCCCAAACCCGTGATCTCGCGGATGACCTTGATGACGCCGACTTTGTTGGCGCCGAATTCGGTCATTGTCACGGTGAACTCAGTCTGCGCTTCCGCAGCCGGAGCCGCTGCGCCGCCGCCGCCCGCCGCAACCGCTGCCACAGGAGCAGCCGCAGTGACGTTGAACTTCTTTTCCATGTCGGCAATCAGCTCGACCACTTCCATGACCGTCATCTTGGAAATTGAGTCGAGGATTTCGTCTTTAGTAACAGCCATTATCGTCTCCAAATAAATATGGGTTTGATAAACCCGAATCAGGATTAATTCGTCGCCGCCTGCGCCGCACCGCTCTTCTTGGCTTCAAGAACAGCAGCCAGCGTTCGCACCAACTTCGAGTTGGGGGCAGCCAACGTACCAACGAACTTCGCAATCGGCGCCTTGAGCACACCCAACATCTGTGACAGCGCTTGCGCGCGCGTCGGCAATGCAGCCACACGCTCGAGCGAATCGGCCTTGAGCAGTTGCCCGCCCAAGGAGACGATCGTCGTCACCAGTTTGTCGTTGTCCTTCGAAAACGCCTTGACGATGCGGGCGGCAGCGCCCGGATCGTCGTTGGAGAATGCGAGGACAATGGGTCCTTTCAACGCCGGAGAAATGCACTCGAAAGCGGTGCCGGCAACGGCCTTGCGCGCGAGCGTGTTCTTGACGATTCGCAGGTAGACCCCTTCCTTGCGCGCCTTGGCGCGAAGGTCGGTCATCTGCGTCACGGTCAAGCCACGGTTCTCCGCGCCCACCACGGACAGGGCTTTCGCCGCGACCGCGTTGACTTCTGCCACCACGACTTTCTTCTCTTCTAACTTGAGTGCCATCTAGGTTCCCCGTAGAGAAGCGTCACACATCAGATACGAGCGCCGCCGCGCGTATCCACCCTTTGAGTACCGAGTACTCATTGGTGCGACCTTCTCAGGCAATTCCTGATTCCGGTCCCACCATCTGCGCAGGCAGTCATTAAGAGCCTCTGGAGTTTCTTGCGAAACTTTGAGCCCGCCTGCGGTCTTCGACGGTGGGTGCGATCAGCCTTGCGGCCTCTCGCAGCCCTCCGTAAATTGTCATGCGCTTCGCGCAACATTCCATGCGCTTACGCGCATGTTTCCATGCGCTTCGCGCAAACTCTCAACGGGGCCGATGCGGCCCCGTCCATTAAATTTTGACCAAGCCCAGACTCGTCTGATCGACCGTAACTCCAGGACCCATGGTCGAGGAAACGGTCAGCTTCTTCAGGTAAACGCCCTTCGATGTCGCTGGTTTGATCTTCTGCAGATCGTTCACCAGCGCCAACAGGTTTTCCTTCAACGCGCCCGGCTCGAAACTCGCGCGTCCGATCTGTGCGTGCACGATGCCCGCCTTATCAGTGCGGTAACGCACCTGGCCGGACTTCGCGTTCTTCACCGCTTCGGCCACGTTGGGCGTGACGGTGCCGACCTTGGGGTTCGGCATGAGGCCGCGAGGTCCCAAAATCTGACCGAGTTGGCCGACGATGCGCATGGCATCGGGGCTGGCGATCACCACGTCGAAATCGATCTGTCCGGCCTTCACTTTTTCGGCCAGATCTTCGAAGCCGACGATGTCGGCGCCGGCCGCTTTGGCGGCATCGGCGTTCTTGCCCTGGGTAAACACGGCCACGCGGACCGTCTTGCCCGTGCCATGCGGCATGACCGTGGAGCCGCGGACCTGCTGATCCGACTTCGTCGCATCGACGCCCAAATTCACGGACACGTCCACGGATTCATTGAATTTCGCAGTTGCAAATTCCTTGACGAGCTTCAAGGCATCATCGATCGGGTATGACTTCCCCGGCGGCAGCTTGTCTTTCCAGGTCTTGGTTCGTTTTACTACGGCTGGCATGTCACACCCCCTCCACGTCAACGCCCATGCTGCGGGCACTGCCGGCAATGGTGCGCACGGCCGCGTCTAAGTCGCTCGCGGTCAAATCAGGCATTTTCACCTTGGCAATGTCTTCCAGCTGCTTGCGGGTCACCCTCCCGACCTTGGCCGTGTTGGGCGTGGCGCTGCCCTTGGGGATGCCAAGCGCCTTGGCAATGAGCACAGACGCCGGCGGCGTCTTCATGATGAAGGTAAAGCTGCGGTCGCTGTATACGGTAATCACTACTGGGGTCGGTAATCCTTTTTCCAAGGCCTGGGTCTGCGCATTGAATGCTTTGCAGAACTCCATGATGTTCACGCCTTGCTGGCCCAACGCAGGGCCCACCGGCGGTGAGGGATTGGCTTGGCCAGCAGGGATCTGCAGCTTGATATAGCCAGTGACTTTCTTCGCCATCTAACACTCCTGTGGGTGCAAACGCCCCGTCGCCGGAGCTCCCCTGTTCAGGGGCTCACGCCCCGAATTCAACGGCGCCAAAGCGCGCCGCCCGATAGCCGCGCTTCGCGCGGGAAAACTAACCCTTCTCGACTTGCGAGAAGTCCAATTCCACGGGCGTTGAGCGCCCCAGGATCTGCACCGCCACCTGCAGCCGGTTCTTTTCGTAATTCACCGATTCGACCACCCCGTTGAAATCGTTGAACGGGCCATCGGTCACGCGCACCACTTCGCCGGGCTCGAACAGTACTTTCGGCTTCGGCTTGTCCACGCCCTCTTCGACGCGGCGCAAAATCGACATCGCTTCCTTGTCGGTAATGGCCGCCGGCTTATCGCTGGTGCCGCCGATGAAACCTAAAACCTTCGGCACTTCCTTCACCAAGTGCCAGGTGTCCTCGTCCATTTCCATTTGCACGAGCACATAGCCCGGGAAGAATTTGCGATCCGACTTGCGCTTCTGGCCGTCGCGCATTTCAACCACTTCCTCGGTGGGCACGAGAATTTCGCCGAACTTGGCCTCGAGGCCGGCTCGCTTCACTCGCTCTTTCAACGACTCCGAAACCTTGTGCTCAAAGTTCGAGTAAGCGTGAACCACATACCATCGCAAGGACATAGAAGGCTCCGTGTTCGTTAACCTGTTTGGCCGCCCAATAAGCGCGTCATCCAGGTAAGAACCCAGTCAAGGACGAAGAAGAAAAAGCCCATGGCAACCGCAAAACCAAAAACGATATAGGTCGTTTTGACGGTTTCTGATCGATCCGGCCATACCACCTTGCGCAGCTCCACGCGGGCTGCCTGAGCAAATTGCACAAATTCCCGGCCGTACGAGCTGAGCCACATCAGGCCCGCGCCCGCGGCCAAGCCCGCCACGACCATGACGATGCGAAGCGGCAGCGCCAGTTCGTCGTACCAGTAAAACGCGGCTATTCCGCCGAGTATCGCTACGATCGACAGAATCAGGAGCGCGTTGTCCTTGGACGAGGAGACCGCCGGTGTTTGCACTTCAGCCATGTACTTACGCTATTCCTACGGACACGCATCAATGGCAGGGCAGGAGGGAATCGAACCCCCAACCTGCGGTTTTGGAGACCGCCGCTCTGCCAATTGAGCTACTGCCCTGTATTCGATGACCAATGTGTTACGCAATTACCTTAGCAACGACACCTGCGCCGACGGTTTTACCACCCTCGCGGATGGCGAAACGCAGGCCCTGCTCCATCGCGATCGGAGCAATCAGCTCCACCACGATCTTGATGTTGTCCCCGGGCATCACCATCTCGGTGCCCTCCGGCAGCTCCACAGCCCCCGTCACATCGGTGGTGCGAAAGTAGAACTGCGGCCGGTAACCCTTGAAGAAGGGCGTATGCCGGCCCCCTTCCTCCTTGGTCAGCACGTACACCTCGGCTTCAAACTTGGTGTGCGGATTGATGCTGCCGGGCTTGCACAAGACCTGCCCGCGCTCCACTTCCTCGCGCTTCGTGCCTCTGAGCAATACTCCGACGTTATCCCCCGCCTGGCCCTCATCCAAGAGCTTGCGGAACATCTCCACACCCGTGCAGGTGGTCTTGGTCGTCGGGCGTATCCCGACAATCTCCACCTCATCGTTGATCTTCACGATGCCGCGCTCAATACGACCCGTTACCACGGTGCCGCGGCCGGCAATGGAGAACACATCCTCCACCGGCATCAAAAACGCCCCTTCCACGGCGCGCTTCGGCACCGGAATGTACTCATCGAGCGCCTTCACCAGCTTGATCACCGAGGGCACGCCAATCTCGCTCTCATCGCCTTCCAGGGCTTTGAGCGCAGAGCCTGTGATAATCGGGGTCTTATCCCCGGGAAACTTGTACAGCGTCAACAGATCGCGCACTTCAAGCTCTACGAGCTCCAGAAGCTCCGCATCATCGACCATGTCCGCTTTGTTCAAATACACCACGATGTAGGGCACACCGACCTGACGGGCCAGCAAAATGTGCTCGCGCGTCTGGGGCATCGGGCCGTCCGCGGCGCTGACCACCAGTATCGCCCCGTCCATCTGCGCCGCTCCCGTGATCATGTTCTTCACGTAGTCCGCGTGCCCAGGGCAATCCACGTGCGCGTAGTGACGCGCCTCGCTCTGATACTCAACGTGCGCCGTGGCAATCGTGATGCCGCGCGCGCGCTCCTCAGGCGCCTTGTCAATCTGGTCGTAGGCTTTGAATTCCCCGCCAAACTTCTCCGCCATCACCTTCGTCAGTGCTGCCGTCAGGGTCGTCTTGCCATGATCAACATGCCCAATTGTCCCCACGTTCACGTGCGGCTTCGTTCGCTCAAACTTCCCCTTCGACACGGCAAGTACCTCTCAAAAATTAGAAAAACTCTGGAGCCCACGAACGGGATCGAACCGTTGACCTCGTCCTTACCAAGGACGTGCTCTACCAACTGAGCTACGTGGGCCGCATCCATTTGGAGCGGGTGATGGGAATCGAACCCACGTGATCAGCTTGGAAGGCTGACGTTCTACCATTGAACTACACCCGCACTCCGTTAGAAGCCAATGGCACAACCCCACATCCTTCGCTGGTGGAGGGGGTAGGATTCGAACCTACGAAGGCATAAGCCAGCAGATTTACAGTCTGCCCCCGTTGGCCGCTTGGGTACCCCTCCCTAAAATGAGCCGCGTATTTTGCGGTGCGTATCACCTAGTGTCAATGCAAAGTCAGGTCGAAAGTTCCGGCGATCGATCTCCGCTGCCATCCCTCTCCTCCCTATTGACTCTATCGTAAGATACATATATCGTAAGATAGGTCTTAAAACATATCGAGAGATAGAACATGTTTCACTGTTCATATCATTTTATGGGGCGCCACGGCCACCATGGATTTGGCCCCTTCGGACGCGGCTTTATGGAGGGCGGCGGCATGGGCGGCCGCGGATTCGGTATGGGCCGAAAGCTTAGCTCAGGCGATCTGCAGCTCCTCATCCTCAAACTGCTCGATGAAAAATCGCGCTACGGCTACGAAATCATCAAGGAGTTAGAGGAGCGCTCGAAGGGTTTCTATGTGCCGAGCCCCGGCATGGTCTATCCCGCACTGACCTATCTCGAGGAAATCGGTCACGCCACGGTAGCCGCTGAAGGTGCCCGCAAGCTGTACAGCATCACCGACGCCGGAAAGGAACATTTACAGAAGAAAATCGCCATCGCTGACGCGATGATGGCCCAATTCGGCCGGGTGGGCGAACGCATGGAACGCATGCGTCGTGCTTTCAATACCGAGGAGGCCGCTGAAGACGTTGGCGCAGGGGCCGGCGCTGAACAGGAGCGGCACGGCTCGAAGGAACTGAGGCGGGCTTTGCTGGATCTCAGATCAGCACTCGCCGACAAACGGAATAGCTCGCGCGACGAGCAACAGCGCATTGCCGATATTTTAAAGCACGCTACGACGGAAATTTTGGGCCAGTGAGACGAAGGTACCTCATGGCTATTTTATGCCGGACTGTAAAATAGCCGGCCTCGTCCGGCCGGCGCCGATCTTATTTCAAATGCGCCTCGAACAAGCGGTAAATCCGCTTGTATTCATCCAGCCAGGAATCGGCATTCGTAAATCCATGTCGATCGAGAGGGTACGGCGACATGCTGAAATTGTCCTTGTGCAGCTCGATCAGACGCTCATACAAGCGCATGGAATCTTCGAACAGAACGTTATCGTCTATCACACCGTGACAAATGAGCAGCGCATCGCTCAAGCCGGCGGCGAATTCGATGGGCGATGAGCGCGCATAGGCTATCGGGTCGATTTGCGGTTCATTCAAAATGCCCGATGTATAGCCATGGTCGTACTGCATCCAATCCGTGACCGGACGCAGCGCCGCGCCGGCGGCAAACTCCCCCGGTGCGCGGAATAGCGCCATCAAGGTCATGAAGCCGCCATAGGAACCGCCGTAGACACCTACGTGTTTCGGATCAACGCCCGCCTGCTCGACCAGCCATTTTTTGCCATCGAGCATGTCTTCCAATTCCGGATGACCCATCTGCCGATAGATTGCCGTGCGCCATTCGCGTCCGTAGCCCGCTGAAGCGCGGTAGTCCAGATCGAGTACCACATAGCCCCGATGCGCCAACAAGTTGTTGAACATTTGCTCGCGGAAATAATAGGAATAGTGCAAATGCACGTCCTGCAAGTATCCGGCCCCATGAATGAACAACACCGCCGGCTTCTTCGCCGAAGCCTGACTGCTTGGGTCGCGATAGACCTTGGCGTAAATGACGCCGCCGAAATGCGTCGACGGAATTTTCACGATTTCGGGTGCGATCCAATTCGTGGACTTGTAGTCGGCGGTACGTGTATCCGTCAATTCACGAGGCGTCCCCGAGCCATCTGCTTTGACCACCGCAATTTGCGAACGCATGTACGGCGTCGAATGGGTCAGCAGCAATTGCTTGCCGCTGCGGTCTAATTCGGCGCTTTCGACTCCTTCGAGCCGCGTCAGCCTTGCCAAGGTTCCGCCGCTGCTGGGGACTCGATAAACATCGTACGAATAGGGCGCCGTCGCATTACTGGGCACATAAAACCAGCGGCCGTCCTCCGACAGCTGCGGGGCCGACACCTCGAATTGCCCGTGAGTCAGCGGCCGCGGCTCGCCATTCAACGCCTTGGTATACAAATGCGCAAAGCCCGACTCCTCGGATTCGTACCAGAGGGTGCGATTGTCGTTGAGCCAGCCGAACTCATTGAAAGATCGGTCGATCCACGCCGCATCGGTCAAGCGATGCTGCGCGACCAAGGCGTAGTGGGCCAGATCCACACTCACGAGCCACCGATCCTTGTGATCAATCGAGTACATCTGAATGCCGACAGCGCCGCCGTCGGCACTCCAAATCACGTCTCCGCTGATCGCATCGGGTTCATCGCTGATCACCCAAACACCGCGCGTTTTCCCCTCGTTGCTTGCGGGCGGCTGTGCATTGGCCGGCGGCAGCAATTTGGCATTTTCTTCGCGGACGGATTTCAACGGGTCGTCGTGGATGCCCGGCAGGTTGTCCAAGGACAGGGCGTGCATCGTGTGGTCGGTAAGATTTAGCAGCATCAAAGATTGCGGCGCGGGCGGATTGCGCCCGACGCGCAATCGCTCCTTCTCGAATTCCTCGTAGCCGGATTCGGTCACATAGCGCGTGAGCTGGCCTTCCTTGCCTTTGACGTGCGCTTTAGGCTCAGTCACGACCATCAGCCAGCGCGCATCCGGCGACAGTTCGGTGCCGCGAATGACGACTTCATCGCCCAGATAAAACGGCAGCACCGGGCGCGTGACATCGCCCTTTTGCAGCTCCTCGTCATGCAGTCGAGCAGCCTCTTTTTCGTCATGCAATCTCTTCAAGGTCGAGAAGGTGCGCAACTGCATGTCGCGCAGGTCATCCGCGGCGGGCGGCGCATTCGGATCCTTTTCCGCTTTGACGATGGCGGCGGGGGTTGTGACGCCGCTGTCGAAGTCGTGCACGAACCAGTCGTTGTCGACGCGAAAGCTCAAGAGCCTTCCGTCCGCCGAGAAATGCGGATCCGCCTTGGTTTGCGGCGTGCGGGTGATTTGAGTCAAGCGGCCGCCGGCCAGCTCGCGAACGAAAATATCCTTGTTGCGAATGAACGCGGCGCGCTTGCCGGAGCGATCGTAAATTGCCGGCGCGTCGGCGTCGGCCATCGCAGCGGCGTCCACCACCTTATCTTTGCTGCTGACGGGATCGATCCGATGCAAATCACTGATGGGCGAGCCTGAGCGCTTCAGCGAGTAGTACACCGTGCGGCCGTCGGCCGACCAATACGCATCCCGCACCGCAGGTCCGATCCAATCTGGGTCCGCCATGATTTTTTCGAGAGACAGTCCCGGCTCCGCAGCGGCAGCGATATCACCCATGGCCGCAAAACCCACGACGACAACCGCCGCCGCAAGCACAGACAATAAATGTTTCATTGATTCCCGCCTGATTGAATTGTTCTCATCGTAGCGCAGGCAGGCGCCGCATTTCATCATTCATCCCGCGCGTACGCCTCAAGCACATAGTCGAGCTGCCGGCGCTGAGCGTGATTGAGCCGATTGCGTTGCCACTGCAACGCCGCCCGGCTTCAGGCGGTTTTTTTGCGCCCGTGCAACCGCGTCACCAGATCCGCTTCGCCGCTGCTCAATCCGAATTGCTGGGTCAGCCTGCCGGGATCGGTGCCGCGGCGGGCCGAATCGATTGCCTGATCAAAGGACTGCGCAGAACCTCGGAGTTCAAGCAGCACAACGCGATCGGCAACTCCGGCGTATTCCTGTTCGAAGAGTTTCACCCGTCGTCCCGTTTTCAAGCTGGTGGAGGCGAGCTGTTCCAACTCGCGGCCCATCGCGGCCAGGCTCGATTCGACTTCCACGCAGCGTGCAGCCAGACGGCGGTTCGAACGTGACGTGACAAAAGCTGCCAGCATCGCGCAGAGTGCAAGCAGCAGGCCTGCGACGCCGAGGATTGCATTGATACTCACCAGATTCATGAACATGTCAGGCGTACTCATCGATAAGTGATTTGGGCGGTCGCGGTGAATTCACTCATTGCATGACCTCGCTCATTCGGGTTTCGGTGTCTCGATTGGGACCGGTTTTGCCGGTTTCATGAGCACGGTTTTATCCAACTGCTCCGGCGGCACGCGGTAGAGCAACCGATTCGTCGCGCTGCTCGCGTCGGCCAATTCAACACCAGGTGCCACGGTCGCGGGGGTGGCGCTGGTGATCCTTGCCGTGGTTGTTTCAGCGGGCGATACCGCTTCCAGCACCAAAACCGCGACGCGCCGATTCGCATTGCGGCCCTCGCTCGAGTCGTTCGGTTGCCGCGGATGAAATTCTCCGAAGCCGACGATTTCGAGTCTCAAGGGTTCGATGCCCTGCTTGGTGAATTGATGCACCACGCTTGCGGCGCGCGCCGCCGACAATTCCCAATTGGATGGAAACGCGGCCGTGCGAATCGGCCGATCATCGGTATGGCCCTCGACCCCCGCCAGTTTGTCCAGCACGGGTTCCGCGGTCGGCGCAAACCCGGCGGCGCCGCTTGGAAATAAGATGTCCGTGTTGATCTCGATTTCCAGCCACATATTTTCGCGCCGCACCGTGATCAGCTTGGCATCGATCAACGCGCGCATGGCGTCCTGCACCTGCCGCTCCATGCGAATCAAGGATCCGGAAGTATCCTGCGCGGGGACAATAGGAGCCGGGTTGCTCTGCTGAGATTTCACCTTGATGAGCGCGGTTGGGGTAATCCCGATCAACGGCTTGTCGCCGCCTTTGCCTTGCTCGGGCTCGCCGATGTTGACCGGCTGCATGCTCTTGGGCGCACCATTGAAGGCAGCAATCATCGCATCGGAAAGAACTCGAAACTTTCCCTCGTTGACCGACGACATCGCGTACATGACGGTGAACAACGCGAACAGCAGCGTCACCAGGTCGCCGTAGGGAATGGCCCACGCTTAGAG
>Ga0193727_1000778_pt1 | contig 12799 bp, 12 predicted proteins | sample H2c2metaG_FD_143051 | JGI IMG/M metagenome (GOLD analysis project Ga0193727, IMG submission 143051) | Soil microbial communities from a riparian zone of the East river system, Colorado, United States - H2c2 | ecosystem: Environmental > Terrestrial > Soil > Riparian zone | place: USA: East River...
GGGTCTCTCGCGCCCGATCGCAATTGTGGGCGATTCGCTTTTCGCCGGCTCCATGGGTGGGGGAAATATTTCCTACGACGATGCGCTGCAAAATAATCTCGAGAAAATCCTAACGCTGCCGGATGAAACGATCGTTTGTCCGGGACATGGCCCGATGACTACGGTAGGTGAAGAGAAAGTGCACAACCCATTCTTTGCCGGACGCGTCTGATGTTTGATGTTTGAGGTTTGATGTAACAGATGAAGCGCGCGGAATTGCAGCAGCGAACAAAGGGCTTTGCACTTCGAGTTCTGAAGCTCATTGAACAGCTGCCCAATACGATTGGCGGAAGAGTTCTTGCGAACCAGGTCGCCAGAAGCGCCACTTCAGTCGGTGCAAATTATCGCGCAGCGTGCCGCGCGCGGTCGCGTGCGGAGTTCGCGTCCAAGCTAGGAACAGTAGCCGAAGAAGCCGACGAGAGTCTATACTGGCTTAAGTTGATCCGAGATGGAAATTTTGTTCCGGAGAAGAAACTTGCCTCTCTCGTATCCGAGGCCGACGAACTAACGGCGATCTTCACGGCAGGTCGACGCACGTCGACCAACAATAAAACATCAAAAATCAAACCTCAAACATGAACATTGGTTTTGTTGGCGTTGGTCGGATGGGCGCAAACATGGCGCGCCGATTGAAGGAGCGCGGCCTTCATGTCACTGCTGTGTACGACACAAATCGCGCGGCCGCGACATCGCTGGCGGCGGAACTTGGTTGTCCGGCGAGCCAGGATTTATCGGAAGTTACGGCGGAATCGGATGTCATCTTTACCGTTGTGACCGATGACGGGGCGATGCGCGAAATCTTCAGTCGAAGCGGGGACAATCTTCTGGTCAACGCGCGCGGCAAATTATTCATCAACTGTGCGACTCTCTCGCCGCAGGTCCATATCGACGTGGAAAAGCTGGCACGCAAAGCCGGCGCCGAAACGCTTGAAGCGTGCATGGCCTCGAGCATCACGCAGGCGCGCGAAGGCTCCCTTTATTTGATGTGCGGCGGAAGCGAGGACGCGTTTCACAAAGCCGAGCCGATTTTGAAGGAGCTTGGATCGACCGTGCGCTTTATTGGTCGAGCCGGCGAAGCGGCGAAAGTAAAAGCGCTGGTCAATATGGTCATGAATATCAACACCGCTGGTCTGGCTGAAGGACTGGCGCTGGGCGCCGCGCTCGGTCTTGATCTGGAAATGTTGAGAAAAGTTTTCTCGCAAACCGGCGCCGCCTCGCGCGTACTCGAGACCGACGGCGAAGACATGCAAAACCGCGAGCACAGCTGCTTTTTCTCCGCCGCTCACGCCGCAAAGGACAGCGGCATCGCGCTCAATCTTGCCCGCGATCTTGGTCTTGAATTACCACTCGCGCGCGCGACCAAGGATCAATATGATCGCATGGTCGCAGAGGGATTGGGCGAGCTCGATAAATCGGGCATCGCCGAGCTCACCTTTAAAGATCGCCATAAACATTCCGGCGACCGCGTGTGATGGCGCGGAATGCGGCTGATACAGCGGCCCTACAGTGGCAGGGCGTTCGCCGCGGCGAACGCCGATCGCTCGTTTCGTTGGAAGGTACGATTACCTCGGCGCGAGAGAGGCGACAATTTTTTCGAAGCGCGGATCGCCGCGCAACGGGTCCCAGTACGGGTGCAAACGCAGTTGGCCGTAGCTCAGAAATCCTGGAAGCTTCGCTGCTTCATCCAACCGCTCGAATGCGCGATCCTTTTCGCCTGTCCACGCATAAATGAGCGCCAGGTATTTGATCAACAGCGAGCCCTCGATGGCGCTTTTGCTGACTGGCATCAATTCGACAGCGCGCCGGCCTTCGCTGATTGCGTCTTCCTTGTTGCCAAGAGCGGCGTCAATTACACCGAGGACGCAGAGGCCTTCTGCATAATCCGGCTGGTCGCGTATTATTTTCTCGAGTTCTTTCCGCGCCTTGGTGAACGCGACACGCGCTGCCGGCTCATCGCCACGAAGCCGGGCAACGAGACCTTCGCACCAACTGTTAGGAAAGGGAATCGCTCCGTCCTGAGACCCGCCGGGCGATATTGCGGCCAAAGCACGCTCGGCCGCAGCGGAATCCCGCTCGTTTAAGGCAAGCTGGAGCCATTCGTCCGCGACAAGCCGTGTCGCGTTCGGATTCTCGGCGAGTATCGTTTGAATTGCCGCGTGCAGAGGCTTTGGATCTGCGCGCCAACTGAGTGCAACTCCAGCCCGCTGCGTCTTGAGCGCGACGTCGTTCGGAGCAATTGCGCGGGCTCGATCCAGGACGGCGATCGCGTCCGCATAACGACGGAGATACTCATACATCAGAGAAAGTTGCTGGAGGACCGTGGCGTTGCGTGGATCCAGTTCCGCTGCGCGCTCAAAATTTTGGATCGAATCCTCCCAACGTCCCTGTCGTCGATCGATGTAAGCGACGAGAAGAAAAGCGAGCGAATCGTTGGGCAGCGATTGCTGTGCGGCGGCCAGCTCCCGGCGAGCACGATCGTAATCGAGGTGCCCCCAATAAAAATGTTTCGCGAGCGCAAGATGGGTCTCGCCGGCATCTGGCCGCAAACGGCGAAGCGATTGAACTGCCGCATCGGCCAGCGTCAGACGTTCCGGCGTGTGGTCGAAGCCCGTGTTGTAAATCATGTCGTGAGCATGTGCCAGTTGGTAATACGCAAGAAAAAATGACGGGTCATGCTTCACTGCTTCATCCAGCAATCGGACAGCTTCTAAAAGATCTTTGCCCGGCGCGCTGGAGAGAGCATTGTCGATCAGGGTTTTGGCGTGCGCGTAAAGGTCGTAGGCTGCGAGGTCCGCCGTAGGTCGCACCTCGATCGCCGCCTTTTCCGCAGGAGAGAGCTTGCTTTGAAGTTGAGCGACGATCTTCCCGGCCAGCTCGCTTTCGATTGCGAATACGTCCGTCACATCGCGATCGTACCGTTCCGCCCAGAGCTGAGTATCTGTCCGCGCATCAATCAACTGAGCACTGACACGTACGCGGTTGCCGGCGCGCTGGACGCTTCCTGCCAACAGATGGGCAACACCAAGCTCTTTGGCAATCTTGCGCAGAATATGTTCTGCACCGATTTTGTACTGCAGCGTTGACGTGCGGCTGATTACTTTCAGGTCGGCCACCCTGGCAAGGCCAGTGAGGATTTCATCCTGGACGCCATCTGCGAAGTAAGCATTCTCTTTCGCGTCGCTTAAATTCTCAAAAGGGAGAACGGCGATGCTTTTTTCGGGAATGGCAGTCGGCCAGCTGGTAGTATTTGCCTCGGGACGGGCCGATATGGCCGGGGACGGGGAGGTTCGATGGGAAAAGACCAACGAACTGATCACCAGGCCAACAGCGGAAACAAGCAAGGCCACTATAAGCGCGATCCTGGGCCAACCGGAAGAGGTAATGGAACCAACCGCCAACGCCTGCTTTAATCCGCTTCCACGCTTGAGCTTTCCAGGGACCTGCGGATTGCCGAGGTTCTCTTTGTAGAGGCTAAACAGATGCAGGCGCAGGCCATGCTTCACCTCGCACTCGCCCAGATCGTGCAAGTGGGGCTGCCAGTGGCGGTACTGGGTCAAATCTTCCGCTATATGCGCGGACAAAAGAATATGCCCTGCATCGCCACAATCCAACACCCGCTGGGCGACGTTGATCCCGGCTCCAGCAAAGTTTGTCTTGTCGTTCACATCGGTGATTCGGTTGACGGGGCCGCTGTGAATTCCCATCCGCAACTGAATATGCGGATGCTCTTGCAAAGCTCTGCTAATCTCCAGCGCGCATCGCGCCGGCTCTTCCGGGCTGCGAAAGAAAAGCAGCGCCATTCCATCTCCCGTCGGCACTCGACCAAGTTTGCCGCTTGCTTCCGCTGCCCGGAAGCATTCGGTCTTTCGGACGATTTGATTGAGTTGCTGCATCAATTCAATCTGCTCATTGACCAGCAATTTTGTATAGCCCACCACGTCGATGAACAGAAGATGTGCGATCTCGAGCTGGAGATCGGGCGCCGGTTCCGCGGGCGTGTCTGGCGCGTTCACCCGTTACGAACCTAACAATACGGTTCGCCGTCGTCGACAGCAAATAGGAGTCGTGCAACTCAAGGAAGACTCGCGGTGAAGGAGGGCAAGGTCCCGGCGCGATTCATGGAACAACTTCTTGGGGCCGCAGGCTGGGGCTCTCGCGCCGGAAGCGGACGAGGCCCGAGCCGAACGCTGCTACGTTGAGAATGATCATGATGAGAGCGAAGAGATACATTCCCATCATGAACCCGATTCCGGCGTGCATCGCACAAATGCCGATCAGCCAAATCTTTCGTGTCTTGTCATTCCAAATAAAAAACGGATATCCAATTTCCAAGAGACAAATGAATATCCCTGCAACTGGGAACAGGTACTTCCATCTCACGAGTGTCTCGGGATCAATGATGTTGAATGGGGGACGGATGAGTGACCGCCAAATATTCGAACCGTCCCACCAGCCACTCCCGAGGCATTTGGTCAGGCCGCTAAAAAAATAGATCACACACAAGTGGAGCTGAAGGACCCGCCGCCAAAACCCAAGAAGTTGCGGATCCTTCGGTCGCAGTTCTCGGAGCCGCCAATCGACAGAATATCGATCCGGCAGCGGCGACAGCATCAAGTAGAAGAGGCCGATGGTCATGAAATTGTCCACGCCGTACGAAATGAATCCCCCGCTCTTGGCTGCGCACAGGTGAAGGAACCAGGCCAGAATCGCACAGAATCGACATGCAAATCCAAAGACAAGCGCGCAGCCAGCGCCAAGTAAACAAATCCAGGCGGCAGAGAGCACGATGTGTTCGTCCAGGCCAACGTGTTTTGCCAATGCAAGGAGCCATCCTAGCCTCGGCGTGAAACGACTTTCCACCGAAAGAAGTGCTTCGGCTAAATTGCGATTGATCAGGCCGCCGGCTCCAGACAGCAGATAGTTCCAATCATTCCGCAAAGATAACGAGTAAAAGATTACTTGAAGGCCCAGACCCAGGCGCAATAGCGTTAGCCAACTGTCTGTTCCGATAGGAAACAGAAATGTAACGAGTCGATCCTTGAACAGTGACGCGTGATTCACGACCCCCCTAGTCGTCACGGCCCTTGAGTGAGGCTAAAATCGTAAGTGTACAAGGTTTGATAGGATTCTCTCTTCCCCTGTTGGAACTCGGTTAGGCTCGGCAGACTGATCGAGCCAAACTCTGCACGAATCGTCTTCACATCGCGATGCTCGCGCCATACCGACTGAGCCAGCATCTTAACCAGAATCTCTTTCAACGCATCGTATTTGGTGCGTCCGATTTGGTCCAGCAGCCCAGTAAGACGTAACGCGGCCGCGGTGCTGCTCACTTGGGGCCGCGCATATTCAATTCGGCCGTCGGGGTAATGTAACTCGAATGTCAGTTTGTACGTGCCGGGAACGTTCGGCGCAAAATAACCATAGCCGGATTCGATCCCGGCGACGTGCAAATATGTCGCGAGCACTTGCCGAACCGGGTTTGACACCACTAAGTCCTGGCCTAGGGCAACGGAAGCAATCGCCTCGGCTTTCTGTGAGAAATCCTTAGACCAACGAGGCAGAATCGTCGGTCCCTCTGCAACCGACCGCAGTGTGTCCCGGCAAGAAACGGACATGATCACCAGAAAGTGCAGAACGAACCACGCCACGCAAAAGTACTTTGTGCGCATCCGTGCAGCTTTTAAAACGCGCGGTAGGAAATCGCGCTATTTATTGGAACGCATCCAGGACTTTTGTTACCTCTGCTGCCTTATTGGAGCTGACGCGGTAAGTGACGTTGGGATCGTTAGCGGCAGATGCGCCAGCCGCTGAACTATCGGCGACGTCGGACTTTGTGACTTTGTCGGTCTGAATGCGTGCGCTGGGCTCGTTCAAGTTAGGCGGGGGCGTGTAGTGCGGTTGGGGGGTCGCTCCCGGTGAGCTGGAGAGGTAAGTTATGTCGTATTGATTCGTCGGTAGCGGCTTCAATGCGTCGTTAAATTTCGTCAACTGGATTGCCGTGAGTGGATAGTACTGGTCGGTGCCGGGTCCGCGAATGGTTAGGCAAAACGTCGATCCTGGTTGAGGGCATTCCGTAGTGATTTCCTTGTGGGAAGCGATGGCAAAGGCGATCCAGCCAACCACTGCGATCCCCGCAACAATCGCTAACGCAACAAAATTGGTCTTCCCGGAGATGGTTTTCATAGCGCCCATTGGTTTGACTCCGCGCGCCTTCATTAGCAAGCCTAATCTGAAGCGAACTTTTGTCGATTCTGGAAGCGTCGCCCGGCGACGCGTCCGCGTCCCCCTGCTGCCAACACTTCAGGAATCAATATCTTGTCGATCGCTGAAATCGGCGGTTTAGAAAAGATTTTTACCTTTTTTCGAGAACTTGGTGCCGCCGTTTCCGGAGAAGGAGGTGGGGGATCTAAGATCCCATCTTAACCTCCAACACGAGGGCTTTGCGGGACACCGGGAAACCGCGGAGCCCTCTGTGCTTTCTGTGTCCCATCGCTGAAATCGGCGGTTTAGAAACAATTCTTAACTTTTTCGAGAACTTCGTCCCGGGATTTCCGGAGAAGTTAGCGAAACGAGATCGCGGCGGACGAAGCCAGACTCATCACCGCATGCAGACGACGCCAGACTCATCATCCCATGCGGACGCCGGACCGTGCCGTTTTGTGGTGATCGATGACACGGTCATCAGTGAGCAGGGAATGGCTATGCTTGTCGCACGCGACAACCGCTATTTGGTGTGCGGTGCTGCACATACTTTCGATGGAGCAAACAATATCATTCGGCAGCATCGACCCGATGTTCTTTTGATTGAGCCATTTTTGGAGCATCAGGATGGTATTCGCTGGATCAAAGATCTCGCTAGAGAACTTCCGCGTACCCGTATCCTCATCGTTTCACGCCAATCCGAACAGATCTACGCCGAACGCGCGTTGCGCGCCGGGGCTTCAGGCTATTGGATGAAGAACAGTTCCGCAGAGGAGCTAATGCGCGCGATTGAGGTGGTCCTGAGCGGTGAAATTTATGTGAGCCCGCGCATCGCCTCCCGCGCCGTTCAACAATTCGCCGGCCGAAAACGCAACATTCCTGGTCGGGTGGAGGCTCTTAGCGATCGTGAGCTGGCAGTATTTTCATTGCTCGCTGCGGAACGACGCATCGGTGAGATTGGGCAAGAGCTTGGGATTAGCCGCAGGACAGTCGAGTCGCACTGCGAAAATATCAAAACCAAACTGGGCTATGCCGACGCCGAAGCGCTTAGACGCGGCTCGCATGAGTTATTAGGGGCTGCGAACCATTCAGGAACGCCATCCCTGAGGAGTTAGTCCACCGTTAGATCCTGCGGTTGTTGGCAATACGTCACCGCAATTTCAGGATCCCCTATATGTCCATCCGGGATTCGGTAGGCAGATAAATGCGTGCCTGCCCCGGAGAACTTCGTCCCGCCGTTTACGGCGCCGATAACTTTATGACGATGGGACTCTTTTATTTGATGCTGTCGCCGCTGCCCGATCGGTACTCCCTTGATCACCGGCTGGTAAAAACAAAACCGGAGGATCCACAACTCTTGGGCTTTTGGCGGCGCGTCTTACAGGTACACCTCTGCCTCGTTTACTTTTTCGGAGGCCTGGCAAAATGCCTGGGCAGCGGTTGGTGGGACGGATCAAATCTCTGGCGAGCGCTGACACGACCACCTTTTGACATCATTTCACCAGATATTCTTATTCGATTCAAATACCTTCTGCCAATCCTCGGAATTTCAATCTGTCTGATCGAACTTGGTTACGTATTTTTCATTTGGATGAAAAAGACTCGGTTGGTTTGGCTAGTTTGCATTGTGGGGATGCATATCGCCATCGGACTGACAATGGGAATGTATCTTTTCGCGCTGATCATGATCGTATTGAATCTTGCCGCCTTCGGCGGCGATCCCGGAGTTCTTTTCCTCTGGCATCAACGTTCGACGCTCAACTTCAAAAGTTCGTCGGCAGCCCCCGATGTAACGATTTAACGCTTCAACGTGCGGCCAAGCTCCAGTGTACATTCGTCGTTAAATGCTGGACACGGTCACCCGACCCGGAAGCGAATATCGCGAATGGTTTTACCGCCGAAGCGTTGTTTCAGTCTTCGCAAGATGTCGATCTTGGAGACTTGTTCGAGCTCGTAGTGCAAGGCCGGTTGGAGCACGCGCACGTAGAGAACGCCTTCGCGTAACGCGACAGGTGCAGAGTGCGTGGCAATGAATTCGCCGACAATTTTCGACCACGCCTCGATCACTTCAGTCTCGTGCAATCGCTCGCGTAATCCGAGCTTCTGCATCAACTTCGGCAGTAAATCGGCCGGCGCTTGCCACCGATCTGGCCGCATTTTCCTCTCGGGAAGACCTCGCCATTCGGCGATGACCGCGGCGCGAAGAGAAGGATTCATGGAAAGTTAAAAAGAGTTACAAAGTTACAATCTTAAACGATGTAACGCTTCTAACAATTCAACTTGAGGCGGAGCCTCAATATTTCCGCCGCATGTGGCTTGGCAAAATATTCAGCTCGGTGCGGTACTTGGCCACGGTGCGCCGCGCGATGGGAATCCCGCGTTCAGTCAGAATTTCGACGAGGTCCTGGTCACTCAACGGTGCGTTGCCATCCTCGTGTTTCACCAGATCGAGGATGGCTTCTTTCACGCTGGTGTTGCTCATCGATTCGCCGGTCGCGGTTTGATATCCAGGCGTGAAAAAGTATTTCATCTCGAAAATACCCTGAGGCGTGGCCATGTATTTGCCAGACACAGCGCGGCTTACGGTGGTCTCATGCACGCCAACCGCATCGGCGATTTCCCCCATGGTCATCGGTTTCAGGTGCGACGGCCCGTGCTCAAAGAAATCGCGCTGCCGCGAAACGATCTGCTGCGCGATGTTGGAAATCGTTTGCTGGCGCTGGTGGATGGATCGGATCAGGAATTTGCCGCTCCGGATTTTGTCGCGGATGTAATCTTTGACTTCAGCACCGTTGTTGCTCTGTGCGATGATGTCTTTGTAGAGATTGCTGATCCGAAGATGCGGGATTTGCTCGTTGTTCAAGATGACCTGGTAATCGCCATCCACCTTTTCGACGGTCACGTCCGGGAGCACGTAGTTTTGCGGAGCGGCGGCGAAGACCTGGCCGGGGCGCGGATTCAGCCGCGCAATCTTGTTGGCGGCCCTTTGCACTTCCTCGACGCCGATGCCCATCCGTCGGGCGATTTCGGGAAAGCGCCGTCTGCCCAAATCTTCCATGTGCTCGGAGACGATTCTGTATTCGAGGCTGCTTTCCCTTCCCGCGCGTTGCAATTGAATGAGCAAACATTCGCGCAAATCGCGCGCGCCCACGCCTGGCGGATAAAAACCCTGAATAAGCGAAAGCATCTTCTCGAAATCTTCCTTCGGAACTCCGGAACTGAGCGTCATTTCTTCCGGCGTGCTTTGGAGAAATCCGTTGTCATCGATATTGCCAATGATCAGCTCTGCCGTTTTGCGATCATCGGCATTGAGCACAGTCTGATTTAGTTGTGCGATCAAGTTTTGCTGAAGGGTTTCCTGCACGGGAATGGAATCGAAGAAGAACTGGCGTTTGTCTTGTGCTTCCTGAGAACGCCCGCTGGAGCTGCTCGACTGCGCCATGTAATCGCGCCATTCCTCATCGAGGCTCGCCAGTTTCTCGAATTCCTCCTTGAAATTGTTATCCGCGGAAGGCTCGGCGCCGTCGCGCTCATCGGTGCGCGATTCATCCGGCTGTTCCTCGAGGACCGGGTTTGTCTCCATTTCCTGTTGCACGAGATTGCGCAGCTCGAGCAGAGGCGTTTGGAGGATGAGCAGGCTTTGTTGAAGCTGCGGCGCAAGAATTTGTTGCAGGGCAAGGTTCTGCGACTGGTGCATTCCTTGTCCGGCCATACGCCGAGTTTACCGGTGCAGCAGCGACAAGCAAACGATTCGCGCGCCAGGCTGCAGTGACAGGCGTGCCTGCCACGCCGTAGCTTGGCGAAGGCGGGCCGCCTGCAGAGCGTTGAGTGCAGCCGACACGGCTGCCTCTATGACATCCAGGATCCAGAACCCGGGCTTACACTCCCGCCATGTCCCATTTCCTGATCGTTTCTTGAATCAGACCCGCCATTTTGTCGTTCACCTTGGTGAAATAACTCTTCGCTTTTACCGGGTCGAATTTCGGATAACCCTGGCCTTCCTTGTAAAGCATGATGGTGGAAGGGAAGGGGTAGGCGCTCCACGTGTTGGGCGGCGGAAGCGCAGTCGCCATCTCAGGTTTGTAATTCCTTTCCTGAACGAGAGCCGGATCGATCGCCATGATGTATGCGGTCTCATTTTCCGCTCCGTGACCGCCGTCTTCGCCAAACACCTCCAGCGTCACATCGCTGCAATAAGACCACCAGTTCACAACCAGAATTCTCGTGCCCGTTTCGCGTCCCACTTCCTGGGCAAGCGCACTTAGGACCGCGGTCTGCCCGCCGCCATGGCCATTGAGCAGGATAATGTTTTTGAATTTGTTCTTCGCCAGACCAGCAAGAACGGCGCGCACATAACCACTAAAGGCTGGCTCCGGAATCGTGAAGCTGCCCGGATATGCATCCATGATTCCAGTGAATCCATAGGGAATCGCTGGCGCAACCATCGCGTTGACGCGCGGGGCGATCTCTCGCGCCATGGCCACCGGCGCAAGAATGTCTGTACCATTGGGTGCGACGCCGTGCGGCTCGAGTGTTCCCAGCGGCAGCAAGACCGTCCGGATTTCCTCCGGAACCCATTCGCGAAATTCAATCCAGTTGATGCGCTCCATTTCGCGCGTGCTCGGCGTCTTCCGTTTGGTCGCACTCACCGGGAGACGTTAGCAGGACCAGGAGTGTTCCGCTTCTGTTTTCCGTCGAGGAGCATCCAATCAACTGGCCCGTCAAATGCCAGGATTTCCTCGAAAAGATTATCGGTTCCACTGCAGGGAACCGCTATCAAATCGGCTTGGAATCCTGTCCGAATCCGCCCGAGCTTCCGGCCATGGGGAGATTGGTTCAGCGCCAGGCCTGCATTAACCGTCGCCATCTCAAGGACTTTATCCGGCGAAATCCCCGGTTCACTGCGCTGAAACGCGCGCATCTCGGCGAATAGACTCAGGCTCTCATTGCTGGCGAGACTATCGGTGCCCAGGCAAATGTTGAACCCAAGAGCACACAATTTTTCGAAGTGAAAACGGCTGTGCCCAAAATAATCGTGACTGCGCGGCGAATGTACGATGTGGAACTTGCTTGTTAATTCTTTGAGCAGTTTGAAGTCGCTTTCGGCCAACTCGTTTAAGTGAGCGACGATCCATTCGCTTGGCAGGGACGCACCTCCCAGTCGGCCGACGAATTTTTCCAATGGCGTCTTCTGCCCGCAGTCGTCGATCGGCCGACCGATGCTTTTCATGAATTCGTAAAGCGGACCCGATCCGTGGCGAAACATCTCCATCTCCTCGCGCGATTCTGCCAAATGCGTCGTCAATAAAATCTTCTCGCGCCGCGCAACTTCCTCACAGCGGCAATACAAATCCCTGGAGGCCGTGAAGAGCGCGTGCGGCGCCAATCCCCCCGGCGCGCCGGGCGGTCGTGCCCTACCGAGCGATTCAATTGCAAGGTCGACAATTTCATTCGCACGTTCTGGCGAACGGACATCGATCAGCTCCGCAAACCACCATGTTCGAACCGGAGCTTGGATCTGCGAAATCAATTCGGGAAACGCGGTAAGATTCGCGATGGTCGTGGTGCCGAATCTTTTCGCCTCCGCGAAACCTTCATTGATCGACGCGAGATAATCCCCGCGCGAAAGCTTCGCCTTCTCCGCGTTAATCGCGCGAATCCAATCGGCAAAGGATTTTCGGGGCGGAATTTTCCCGCGCAAACAGGTGTAATCGAGATGGCAATGCGCGTTGATAAGCCCGGGAAGCAGGGCCTTCTCACCAAGATCGACGATTTCCTTCCCTGAGTGTCGCGCGGAAATCTCAGAGAAATCTCCAACGTCAATAATTCGATTTTCGGAAATCGCGACCGCGCCATTCTCAATGGGCGGTCCATCCATCGTGACCACGGTGCGCGCACGAATGATCATTCGCCTTTAACAACTTTTCGGCATTCTGCGACGAGCAAATTGCACGCTTCCTGGCAAAGCAGCGGAACCGTCGCTGTAGTCGGGGTCGCCTTGTCCGCATTAGCCTCGACGAAGGCGGATGACCCCGGCCGGCCCAGCGCTTTCACTTGGTCAAACGTGGGATCAAACTTTTCATTCGGCAATTCCGTCGACGAGACCGTGCCGTGCGGATCGCGTTTCCAAAGAATTGTCCGTAAACAACCGCCGTCCGATCGGCAAAAATCCCCTACGACATCATCGATCTGATCGTCCGAAATTTTCGCCGCAACGCGGTACATCCCTGATTGGCGATCCAATGTATCGCGCAGGTTGGTGGTGCGCAGTTGACCAGTTTTCCAGGCGGCGAACACGGCGAGCCTGCCCGGGTAAAAGTAATCGAGAGCGCGTTTCAATTCCTCGAGCGTTTTCAGTGTCAATCGCCAACCGTGCCTCAGGTTTGGCGCAGTTTTGAGCGGGCGATAACCTCCCACATCGTCATACTTCGCGATCTCGATTGCCTCCTCGGCGTTACGACACCTTTGTAAATCATTACGGGCCTCATCCTCCCGATGGGACAAAACAAAACCGTCGTTTGTTTTGTGGATCAAAATTTGGCCGACGGAACAACGATCA
>Ga0193727_1000779_pt1 | contig 12784 bp, 9 predicted proteins | sample H2c2metaG_FD_143051 | JGI IMG/M metagenome (GOLD analysis project Ga0193727, IMG submission 143051) | Soil microbial communities from a riparian zone of the East river system, Colorado, United States - H2c2 | ecosystem: Environmental > Terrestrial > Soil > Riparian zone | place: USA: East River...
GGGTGGTGACGTGCATCTCCAACTGGTCGACGGTGGCCGTGGGGGACTTGCAAAGTGAGCGAACTTCGCCATGCTCGTTCCTGACGGGCTTCATGTCTTCCCACGCGAAGACAGTCGGGCCGAGGACGGGCGGTCCTTCCGGCGGGGCTGGAACGGCAAAGGCTTCGGCGGTGAACGGCAGGGCAGCCAATCCGGCAAAAACGTCGCGTCTTGTGATCATGGAATTCCTCCCACTGGGTGGCTGCGGGAGCGCTGGGGGTTGGAATCCTCAACCAAAAGCTAACCCAGACGCGAACCCGGAGGCGATCCCTCAGCAAAGAAGCAGGATACGCGTTCGGGTCGGCAAATTTCGAGGGGGGGGTGGGATGGGTCCCCGCCGGCTTATGGCTGCGGCGGGGTCTGGTTCTGCTGGTTCTGCTGGTTGAGCTGCTTCCGCAACTCGAACATCTGCTGCATGTTGGTGATCTGGTCCTGGGTCGTCGTGGGGCGTCCGGTGGTGGGGTTGGTGGCCGGAACGTTGGACGGCGGGGCAGTCTGAGTATCGGGCGGGGCGGGATTGGCCTCGGCCGGCTGCGCGGGCTGAGTCGCCGGCTGAGTGGCCGGGGCTTCAGCGGCGGCCGGTGTTGCCGGGGCATCGGCGGGCGTCGGGTCCGGTGATGGCGCCGTGGCCTGTGCCGCAGCTTCAGCCGCAGCCGTGTCGGCGTCAGTCATGGGATGTGGAACGGCGTTCTGGCGCATCTGGATGAAAGCTCTACGGTTTGGTGAGAGTGTCCGCCCATCTGAAACGGTAGCAAGGTTGGCGGCGGAAGCAGGTTCGGCGGCGCGGGCCAGCAACATGATCGAGTCAATCTTGTCCTGGTTCGATGGGGACGATCCGATGATGTAGTTGAATCCGGTGGCGCTCAGGAACTCATCGAGTACCTCAGAGGCGGGGCCGGGGCCGATGCGATCGAACATGCGCTTGTCGCCGGCGCCATCCGGGAGGTCGATTTTGGTCCCCATGCAGCTGTGGACCTCAGCCAGCACGGCCGACAGGGTCGAATTATTGGCGGAAATCGTCATCTGGCCGCTGGTGCAGACGACCTTGGGCGGCATTACGGGAGCTTCAGGAGGGGCGGCTGGGTCAGCGGTCGTGGCGGCAGGATCGGCGGTGTTTGGTGCGAGCGGTGTAGCGGGCTGCTGCGCCCGGCCTACCGAGGCCGTGGCCAAAGCCAGCAAAACAATCCTAAGCACCTGTTGACGGGTTGTGGATCCCATGATGCACCTCTTTTTGCTTCCCGAGCCAAACCAAGAACCAGACTTGATCTTACTTGAATCTCAAATCAGGAACTTGCTGTCATCAATTCCGTTTCGTGGAACCCCTGTTCGTCGGAGGGCTCCTCATCTTCAATGCTATTGAGTTTCCGGCGCCGCCAGACCTCGTAAATGGCTGGATACACAAGCAATTCAAGGGCGAACGACGAGAAGATGCCGCCCACCATGGGTGCGGCGATGCGCTTCATGACGTCTGCCCCGGTGCCGATGGACCACATCACCGGAAAAAGGCCGATGCAGGTGGTGGCAAAGGTCATGAACTTGGGGCGAAGCCGCTTGGCCGCCCCGTACAGGATGGCTTTGCGGAGGTCGGCGAGGTTTCTCATTTCGCCACGGCTGACGGCTTCTTCAAACGCCAGATCGAGGTACAACAACATAAAGACGCCGGTTTCCGCGTCAATGCTCAACAGGGCGATAAGCCCCACCCAGACCGCCACGCTGATGTTGTAGTGGAGCAGATAAAGCGACCAGACGGCGCCGATGGCCGAAAACGGCACGGCCAACAGGATGATGGCGCTCTTGGTGAAGGAGCGGGTGTTGAGGTAAATGAGCAGGATGACGATGGCCAGCGTGATGGGCACAACCAGTTCCAGCCGGCGATTGGCATGGGCCATGGCCTCACTCTGGCCGCCCCATGCGAAGTTGTAGCCGGCGGGCATGTGAAGCTTCTGCTGGAGAGCGCTGTTTGCGTCGGCGACGTATTTGCCCACGTCGCGCCCGGCGATGTCGAGGTAGACGTACCCGGCGAGCATGCCGTCTTCATCGCGGATCATGGCGGGACCGTTGACGGCCTGGATGTCGGCCAACTGGTCGACGGGAATCTGGCTCCCGTTGGGAGATTGAATGAGGATGTGCGCCAACGCGTCGCGTGAGCTGCGGAAATCGCGCATGTAGCGAACGTTGACGGGATAGCGCGCAGAGCCCTGGTAGACGGTTGTGACGTTTTCTCCTCCGATGGCGCTGGAGAGAACATCTTCAGCCTGCTTCATGCTGATGCCGTAGCGGGCCAAGTCAGCGCGGCGCCACACTACATCAAGGAAGTAGCCCTGGTTGGTGCGCTCGGCGAACACTCCACGGGTTCCGTGGACCAAAGGCAGAATGGCGGCCATCTGCTGGCCGATCTCGTCGATCTTCTTTGGGTCGTCGCCGAAGATCTTGATGCCCACCGGGGTGCGGATGCCGCTGTTGAGCATGTCAATACGGCCCTTGATGGGCATGGTCCAGGCGTTGCTGAGGCCGGGAATCTTGAGAGCGGAGTCCATCTGGCTGATGAGCTCCTCCGTGGAGATGGTGTCGGGCGTGATGTGACGGAAGAGCGACTGGGCCCAGCCCGGAGCCCACGACGAATACCAGGTGGGCACGTGGCGCCACCGATCGCGGGGCTTGAGGGTGATGAGCGTCTCAAGCATGGAGAGCGGTGCCGGATCGGTCGCGGTTTCCGCACGGCCCGCCTTGCCGAGGACCTGATCGACCTCGGGGAACTGCTTGAGGACCATGTCGCTGGATTGCAGCACCTTTTGAGCCTGCGCGATGGAGATGCCGGGCAGGGTGGTGGGCATGTAGAGAATCGCACCCTCGTCCATGGGGGGCATGAACTCCGAGCCGAGGGAGAGGAATGCGGGAATGGTTACGACGATCAGAATGGCGGCGGTGCCGAAGACGATGCGCTTGTGACGCAGGGTCCAGCGGACGGCCGGCTCGTAAACCGACATGAGGCCGCGGCTGATGGGATTCTTCTCCTCAGGGGTGATCTTGCCTACCAGGATGGTGTTGGCGAGGCGGTTCAGCCAGGCAGGCTGGAAGTTGAAGCGGCGGGCCCGGGTAAGCAGAAGCCGCAGGGCCGGATCGAGGGTAATCGCCATGAGAGCGGCGACGATCATGGCCAGTGTCTTGGTGTAGACCAGAGGCCGGAACATGCGGCCTTCCTGGCCTTCAAGCGTGAGGACCGGGAGAAACGAGATGCCGATGACAAGCAGGGCGAAGAAGGTGGGACCGGCAACTTCCTTGATGGCGCCGAGGACCACGTCGCGATGCGAGCCGGGCTTGCCGTCGCGTTCCCAACGCTCGAGCTTTTTGTGGGTCTGCTCGGCAACCACGATGGATGCGTCGATCAGTTCGCCGAAGGCGATGGCCACGCCGGCGAGGGACATGACGTTGACGCTGATGCCCATCATGCGCAGCGGAATAAACGAAATGAGCACGGCCGCCGGCATGGTGAGCAGGGGAATGGATGCGCTGGGGAAGTGCCAGAGGAAGACGAGAACGATGAGGACCAGGGTTACGACGACTTCGATGATCGTCTCGCGGGTGCTGTCGATGGTGCGATGGATCAGCTCCGAGCGATCGTAGATGGGAACGACCTTGACGCCGGAGGGAAGGCTGGCCTGGATGTCCTTGATGCGGGCCTTGACGCGCTCGGCGACATCGAGCGCATTCTCTCCGCTGCGCATGATGACGATGCCCGAGACGACGTCGCCGGTGCCGGTGAGGTCTGAGACGCCGCGACGAAGATCGGGGCCTTCGACGACTTCGCCAATATCCTTGACGCGGACTGGTGAGCCGTTCTGCGATGTAGCCAGGGCGATGTTGCCGAAGTCCTCAAGCGAAGTGGCGTAGCCTCTGCCGCGAACCATGTACTCGGTGCCGCCGAAGTCGAGCATGCGGGCGCTGGATTCGGTATTGCCGTCGCGCACAGCATCGGAAACCTGCGAAATGGTGAGCCCGTAATCGCGAAGACGATTGGGGTCGACGTTGACCTGATACTGGCGCGTGAATCCACCGATGGGCGCCACGTCAGCAACGCCGGGGACCGAGCGCAGGTGGTAGCGCAGGTACCAGTCCTCGTAGGAACGCATCTCAGCGAGGCTGTGCTGGCCGGTGGAGTCGACGAGCGCGTACTGGTAAACCCAACCAAGGCTGTTGGCGTCGGGGCCGAGTTCGGTCTTGACGCCGTCAGGAAGCCTGCCGAGCACGCTGGAAAGATATTCGAGGGTGCGGGAGCGGGCCCAGTACTGGTCGGTGTTGTCGTCGAAGATGATGTAGACGTATGAGTATCCGAAGTCCGAAACTCCGCGCACGGTCTTCACGTGCGGCGCGCCCAGCATGGCGGTCACAATGGGATAAGTAACCTGCTGTTCGACGAGGTCCGGGCTGCGATCCCAGCGCGAAAAGATGATGACCTGGGTGTCGCCGAGGTCGGGGATTGCATCGAGGTGTGAGTGTGTAATCGACCACCAGCCGAAGATGCTTGCCGCCGTAACGACGAGAATAACGGCCCATTTATGTCTAACTGAATATTCAATAATCCGATCTATCACCCGTGGCCTCCACTAGACCATCTTTTGACGTAAGGGCACAGCAATAAGAACCCATGCGGGTTCAATTCATGCGGTGTTCCGTTGCGTCGTCCCCATGCGGCATGGCCGCAGAACTGGGTTGCCTTGCGTCCGAATGCAGTCTCGACTCGGAGTCAACCAGGAAAGTGCCGGAAGCCACGACCATGTCGCCATCGTGCAGACCGTTGACGATCTGAACGCGATCGCCGATCTGCCATCCGGTCTCAACCATGCGCGGCTCGAAGTGGTTCTCCGAAGTCTGAACGTAGACGCGCTTTTCGAGGCCTGAATCGAGGACGGCATCGGCGGGAACGCTGATTCCGGCAGGAAGTGCAACCGGGAGATCGACGTTGACGAACATGCCGGGGCGCAGCTTGAATCCTGGATTTTCCGCTTCCAGACGAACTTTCGAGGCGTGCGTGACCGGGTCGACATCAGGAAGGATGCCAACGACGGATGCATGCAATGTCTGATTGGTGTCGGGGAGGGTGACTGTGACTGAAGAGCCGGGATGGATGGATTGCGATTCGCGTCCAAAGACCTCAGCCTCGATCCACACCTTGCTGAGATCGGCGACGGTGTAGAGGGGAGACGTACGCTGAACGCGCATGCCCGGCGAGATGGCACGAGTGAGGATGAAACCATCGACCGGCGAGACGATGTAGACGTCTTCGGGGAGCTTCTTGTTCTGGGTCATCTCGTCGATCTGCATGTCGCTCATGCCGAGGTTGCGGAGACGGTCAGCGCGAGCCAGAACACTGGCGGAGTTTTGCGTACCGGTGGCGGCGTCGGCGTTGTTCTTGGCGATGTTTGGAGCCCCCGGAGTGCGCTCATTGGCAGCCAGGTATCCACCGGCGACGGCAAGGAAGTCTGGCGAGTAGACGTTTGCCAGGTGCTGGTCCTTAGTTACGTGGGTACCGACGGCATCGTTTTGAGTGTCCTTGACGTATCCGTCGGCGCCGAAATCGACGCGGAAAGTGCGCGTGTCTTCCGCCCCGACGCGGCCGAAGAGCCGCACGGATTGATGCTGAGCCTGCGATTCGGCTTTGGCCAGGCGAATTCCGTAGAGCTGCTGAACGGCAGAGTCAATTTGCGTGCCGGGGCCGGATGCAACTTTTGCGGCGAGGGCGTTGGCGGCGGAATCGGCGTAGACGGGAACCAGATCCATGCCGCAATCGGGCGCAGTGCCGGGCTTTGGAGAGCGGTAGGACGGATGCATGGGGTCCACGTAGTAGAGGACGCGATGCGCTTGATCCTGTTGCGGTTTATTTAGCATACGTCCGGCTGCGAGACCGCCAAGGACACATAAGAAGAGCCCAACAATGTAAAACCATTTCCTCATCGCACCAACCCTCCTGGTGGTTGAGCATGTTTATAGAAAATCTAAAGCCCGGCGCCTTCGCGCCGAGTCGAGATAAGGCTATTTGAAAAGTACCAAAATGCGAGCCTGGGTGCGGACAATCTTTAGCGAGCGCAGTCAGTCGAGTGATTCAAATCACCTAGGCATCGGCGATGCGGTTACCCTGGCTCATTGAGCGAGCGGAACCGGCACTTGACGAACGGGCCGGAATCAACTGTGCTCCTATCGGAAGAACGGTAGCACGTGCCACACATGTGAGTACTTGCTCTTAAGCAAGTGCGATGTTCCATGCTGTTTTTGCAGGACTTGCGAGCGCTCGGCATGGGTCGCCCGAGGGCTCCGATGGAGGGATCCGCAGCGGGCTGTTTGCGGGCGGGGCGTGTGCGGATCGATTCGACTCCAAACGAGTAATGCTTTTCCGCGAGTACGAAAGTTTGCTGGTAAGCAGGCTTCGATTACTGTTTGTGCGGAATCAAACGAATAGTGTTATTGATTATTCCCCGAATCGCGGTATAACTGTGATGTCACGCAGAGATTCCAGTTGTTTTTGGAACAGGTTCTGAAAAGTTGAGGCAGGTCAAGTTTTGAAGGGGAATCGCTCAGTGTGATTTAGATCACCAGCGACAGAAAATAGTAATGTCGGGCGATGCAAAATATCTTGACAATGGTTCAACATTTCAAGTACACGACGGATACACGATGATGGTGCTGGGCTCACAATAGCTGAAAACGGGATTTACCTGTTTAGAACACATTGAAGTATTTTTCGAGCGCCCCCTCGCTCGTCCTTTGAAGCCATTCGGAATTAGACATGACCGTGAAAGTATGACTTTGCGGCGTGTTCCGTAATCGTCCAAAACGGATGCTCGAGGAAATAAATGATGACGTCACCACGTTTGGCGGAGGTCCGCCCTTTTGCTTCTAATGTTCCTTGCCTTGGCGATCCAACTCTCTCTGAACGCGTAGTTCTGATGACCAACTCCACTCTGTTCGCTGGGTTGACTCAAGCAGAATGCCGCGATATAGCTTTGGCCGCACGGGCGCGCATGTTTGCCCGGGACGAATTGCTCTTTATGCAGGGGCAACCGGTCCGGTCACTCGTCCTGATTGAAGCCGGGAGTGTAAAACTCACCCAACTCAGCCCCGGTGGCAGTGAAGTGATTCTCTGGATGAACGGCAAGGGCGAAGCAGTAGGCGTCCAGGCCGAAGCAGCCAGCAGCAGCCACACCTGTTCCGCACGTGCCATGGAGAAATCCAAGGCGCTGGTATGGGAGTATTCGCGACTGCAGAGCGTGCTGACGGAGCATCCTCAGATCCGCAAAAACATCAACCAGATACTGTCGAACCGCCTTCAGGAACTCGAGGAGAGATTCCGCGAGATCGCTACGGAGCGGGTTGCCAAGCGCCTGGCACTCACCATGCTTCGCCTTATGAAGCAGGTTGGGAAAGAGCAGAACGGCGGAATCCAGATTTCACTCTCGCGAGAAGAGCTGGCGCAAATGACGGGAACGACCCTGTTCACGATCAGCCGGATTCTCTCCAAGTGGAGTGAGGATGGATTCATTGAGCCACGCCGCGAGTCCGTTGTGATTCGCGACGCACACAGGCTCGAGCGCCAGGTGGATATAGAGCTCTGAGGTGTATATAGGCATACTCGCCGGGACCGGCACATGGTGTGTCAAACCCGGCGGGATCGGCCGTCGAAAGGCCCCGAATCAAGAGGCCAGGCTGTAGACTCAACCTCGCTGGAACCGGAAGTCGAAGTGACGGATAGCTCAACCGCACCCGATCACTCACTTCACCAGGGACTTTCCCAAAAACAACACAGGGCTCTCGACAGAGAACGAAACTGCGCTCCGCGGGTGTCCATGGTCCTTGTCCTTTATGCTTAGCCTGGAAGGAAGATGAATGGGTAACACTCGTCGTTGGATTGCAGTTGGCTGCTGCCTCGGATTTGGATCGCTGGCGTTCTCAGGAACCGCAACCCACCCCGCTGGGCTGTGGGAATACACGACCACCATGACCTGGCAGGAAGCGCCGCAAGTTCCTCAAGGGCAAGGGGATAAGCTGAAGGGCGGGACACATACCACGCAGTATTGCCTGACCCAGGATCTGATCGACGACTACGGAGTGCTTCTGCCGCAGTCTCGAGGTCAATGCTCGGTGAAGAACAGAGCCATCGCTTCAGGCAAGGTGACGGCGGACTACATTTGTGCGGGGACGATGAATGGCACAGGCCTGCTGGAATCCTCGTGGACGGACACTGAGCACGCGACCAGCAAGGTGCATTTCACGGGTACATTCAACGTTGGAGGAGAACAGCAGCCGATTGAATGGACTTCTGAAACGCACGCCGCTTTCAAGAGCGCGAGCTGTGGGGCAGTCAAGCCATTGCCGATGCCCGCACCGGCGCCCGCTCCCAAACGATAGTACTTTTTAGGGCAGGATGAGCTACCGCCTGAAGTGCGTCTCTATCGCTGGATATTCAACCCTTATAGCAAAATCGGGGCATTGATTAACTTCGGATTGAGTGGTCTTATTGATGTATACACCCAAAAGGTGAGAGATAGACGTTGGAAGTGCCGCTGGATACCTACTTGAAACTGGTGTATTTAAAGGTTCTCCGCGTTCTTTATCAGTTGAAAACAGGCATGTTGCTCTGGCGCAATGACCTTGAGGCTCCTACTATCTAGAATGTCTGCTTAAGGCAAACCGCGCCACATTCGTACGAGGCGAACATATGCGATCTCGGGTATTCATCTGTGCAATTTTTTCGTTGATGCTGGCAGCCCCAGCACTTGCCGACAGTGGTTCGTCTGAATTCAAGGCTGGCGAGCATGCGGAAAAGAAGAACGACTACGACGCCGCTTATCAAGCCTATAAGAAGGCTCATGACGCTGTTCCATCGGATGCGAAGTACATGGCGGCTTTTCTGCGCATGAGGTTCTACGCATCAAGCCAGCACATCCACGCGGGGCAAACGCTGCGCGACGAAGGCAAGGAAGAAGAAGCGCTGACTGAGTTCCGGCTGGCGGCCGCAATCGATCCAAGCAATTACGAAGCGATGGGCCAGGTTCGCCGGACCACGGAAGAGCTCCAAAAGCAAATCCAACAGAAGGCGGCGCCCAAGACGAAGGAAGATACGTTCCTGGAGCAGGACGCGAAGGATGCGGCCGGCCCGGTCACACTGGATTTCAAGTCCGATTTCCCGGTGTCGATTCAGATGACGGCTACCACCGATGTTATTTACAAGACCATCGGAAAGCTTGGCGGATTCAATATCCTGATGGATCCGGAATACAAGCCCTTGAAGATCACGTTCGAGTTGAAGGACGTAACAGTCCGCGAAGCGCTCAACATGCTCGGGGTTCAATCGAAGACATTCTGGCGGCCACTCTCCTCGAACACCATCATGGTCGCGCAGGACAACACCGGCAAGCGCAAGGAATTGGAACAGAACGTGATGAAGACGTTCTACCTTCGCAATGCTGCGACGCCCGCGGATCTGCAGCAGGCCGCCGGCACACTTAAGGGGATTCTGGACATCAAGGCAATCCAGGTGACGCCGGAGTTGCGGTCACTTACCATTCGTGGAACACCAGACCAGATTGTATTGGCGCAGAGGCTGCTGGCGGACATCGACAAGCCGAAGTCCGAGGTGGTCATCGAAGTGATCGTAATGGAAGTCAGCCGCAACAAGATCCGCACATTGGGCGCGAATCTTCCTACGACTGTAAGTGCCTCGATTTCGCCCGCAGGCAGCACTGGTTCGGGTAGTGGCTCGGGTTCGAGTCTAAACCTGAATTCGTTCTCGGGGCTCGGGGCGAGCGATATCGCGGTTTCATTGGGCGGAGCGAGCTTCACAGCACTGGCCTCCGACAGCAACACCAAGGTTCTTCAACGGCCGAATATCCGCGTGATGGATGCCGAAAAGGCAACCCTGAAGATCGGCGATCGTATCCCGATTGCTACCGGGTCGTTCCAGAGCGGGTTGACGCAGGGCGTGAATACGCAGTTCCAGTACATCGACGTCGGCGTGAATATCAGCATCACCCCGTACGTTCATTCGGGGAACGATGTGACGCTCAAGATGAACCTTGAGGTTTCGTCGGTAACGGGCGAGCAGAGCATCGACGGCGTGACGGAGCCCACAATCGGGCAGCGCACCATCGATCACGAAGCGCGCCTGGCGGACGGCGAAGTGAACCTGATCGCCGGCATCCTGAACGACACAGAATCCACCTCGATGAGCGGATACCCGATCATCAACAAGATTCCTATCCTGAAGTACTTGTTCGGACAGGAAAACAAACAGCACCAGACCAGCGAGATCGTGTTTGCAATTATTCCTCACGTGGTCCGCACTCCCGGAATTACGGATGACAACCTGAAGATGGTTGACCTGGGAACTGCGAACTCCGTGAGTTATCGGAAGGCGAGTTCCAAGTTAGACGCTACTACTATTCCTGCTCAGAACCCGCAGCCTGCCGACAAGCCAGCCGCGGCACCCTCGCAGCGTCCGCAGATCAATAAATAAGAGCTGAAGATTGTTTGTCTGTTCGAGGGGATGAGCGTAAGCGAGTAGTTGGACGTCCAGGTTGGGAGAGGTTCTAAAGTGGTTTCCGTCATCCGCATCGAAAGCAACTCCGGATGCCTTGCCACTGGAAGTGTTATGAATAGCAGCCCTGTACAATTCGCGGACTGGCCGCGCAAAGCCGGGGTGAGGTAGACCCAATGAAGATTACATTGAACCTGGCTTCCCGCCCATTCACAGACCTCACCGAGGTCTTTAAAAAGCTGCGGGTTGCGATGGGCGTGCTGGCGCTGGTTGCGGTGTTGCTTGGGGTGACTCTTTATTACGTGCAGCGGGGGGCTCAGCGCGCGTACGATCGGGCTCACCTGCTTGACAAGTCGGTCGCTGACCTTATGAAGGAGCGTCAGGGCGACGAAGCCATGATGCAGCAGCCTGCGAACGCGAAGGTCGTGGTCGAGACCGATATGCTCAACGACCTGTTCGACGAGAAGGCCTTTTCCTGGACGCTGGTGATGAAGGACCTTGAAACCGTTCTTCCAGGCCCGGTCCAGATCACGCAGATTGAGCCGGTCCGGACCAAGGACGGGCAAGTCATTCTCCATATTCGAGCTCTTGGCCCGCGCACGCAGACCATCCGCCTGGTAGAGAACATGGAACACTCCGACCGGTTCCGGCATCCCCGCATTATTGGTGAGAGCCCTGAAACGGATGCGAGCGGAAAAGTTCAGGCAGCGAGCGCCTCGAGCGCCGAGGATCTCGATCTGCTTACTGATTACAATCTGGCGCCTGCGGTTAGCAATGTACCGCCGCCCGTAACAGCTCCAACTCCCTCCGCGGGGGCACCTGTACCAGCACCCGCAACGAAGGCGAAGGCAAAGAGTTCCCCGAGCAAGCCCGCTGGAGGTCAGAAATGACAACCGAACGCCGCTCGGCCTTCAACGATAGGCTTCGCTCACCGATGACCTGGCACTGGACTGGGATCGTGGTGTTATCGATTCTCGTTGTCGGGCTGGTTTTCCGTTTGATTTACGCCTGGACGTACAGTGATGCCAACGCGACTCAAACCCTTGAGGGGAAGCAGGCGCAGCTGGAAGCGCTGAAGCAGGACACACTTCCGCTTCGTGGCCTCGACACGCGGGTGGCTTCCATTAGGGATCGGATAGGAACGTTCTACGCGAACCGGATTCCTTCCAGCTACTCATCCGTGGCCTCGCGCATTGTCGACTTGGAACAGCATTCAGGCGCCCACCTTTCGCGGATTTCGTATTCGCAGGCGCCTCCGGGGCCGGAGCTCACTGAGATCCAGATGGACGCCTCCATCAGCGGCGAGTATCCGCAGATGATGCGCTTCGTAAATGGATTGGAGCGGGACCAGGTCTTCTTTATTATCAAGGCGATGCAGCTTAACGGCCAGCAGGGCGGCCAGGCTAACCTTCGCCTGCGAGTCTCCACCTGGATGCGCGCGGCCGATGCCGCCGCCAGCGGTATACCCGTGAAGCCGGCTGGGCAAACATCATCACCGTCCTCCGCAACCGGAAGGGAGGGCAACTAACATGGCCATTGCTCTCGGAACGGAAAACAAGCGCCAGGTGCAATTGGCGGTAGCTCTGGGAATAGCCCTCGTGGCGGTTGCCGGCTACGAAATTTACAACAGCATGGGTAAGTCGCCGAGCCCAACCCCGGCTGTCAGGCCCATTGCCAACCCAACCCTTCACGCAGTGGCCCCGCCAGCCACCACGGCAAAGAAATCCAACCGCTCCCGGCTGGACCCCGTGCTTCGCATCGACCAACTGTCCCGCAGCGAAACTGTGGAATACACCGGGACCGGCCGCGACGTGTTTTCTCCAGTGGCCGAACCTGTCCCGATTGAATCGGCCCTTGCTTCGGGTCGGGGGGTTGACTTGGCTGCAACGCCGCCCGAACCGGTTGAGCCGCCTAAGCCTCCACCGATGGATCTGAAGTATCTGGGATATACCCAGACCAAGGACAAAACCCTCACCGCGCTCTTTACGCACGGAGACGACATTTTCATGGCCAAAACCGGGGACATCATGTTCCACCGGTTCCGGGTTGGCGTTATCCTGCCCGCAAGCGTGCAGGTGACCGACCTGACTCACAACTACACGCAGAGCATTTCAGTGGCCGCGTCAAACTGAACTGAGCCGAATCGAATGAGACCAAGCCGGAAGGCGTCGAATCCCCGCCCCGCGGAGCAAGGGTATGTACTTGCCGCGGTCATCA
>Ga0193727_1000780_pt1 | contig 12777 bp, 9 predicted proteins | sample H2c2metaG_FD_143051 | JGI IMG/M metagenome (GOLD analysis project Ga0193727, IMG submission 143051) | Soil microbial communities from a riparian zone of the East river system, Colorado, United States - H2c2 | ecosystem: Environmental > Terrestrial > Soil > Riparian zone | place: USA: East River...
GAATCTGCGAAGGAAATTTTTATCAACGAAGAAGGCGAGCTCCGCTGCGGCTGGCGGATAGCTGCGTTTGTGATCTGCTTCATCCTTGCCGCGACCATCACTGCGGGCATCTTTGACACAATGACCCTTCTGATCCCCTCGCTCAGGGCATTGACCGTCGAGCCATCCGATGCGCAGGAGTATCTTTCTGGCCGTGAACTGATCTACCTCATCAGCTCGCGAGCTGCAAACCTCGTCGCCGCTGTTGTCGCGACCGCTGTTTGCGCGCGTTTGCTCGAACGTCGGAGCCTGGCATCGGTCGGCTTCAAGCTTCACCGTCGCTGGTGGCGCGACTTCTTGCTAGGGTGCGCAATCGGCGGCTCAGCGATCGCGCTGGCCGTCGGACTTGCGAAGCTCGGCGGCGCAGTCAGCTTCGAACCCGCGACGCACCTCAGCGCACCGATCGCGGAGCGATCGATGCTGCTTGCGGCGGCAGTTGCCGCGTTATTTTTCCTGGTCGCCGCCGCGTTTGAAGAACTTCTTTTCCGAGGATTCGCGTTTCAAGCTCTCGTTCACAATGTTGGTCCGGTTGCAGCTCTAGCGCTTAGCTCAATGTTCTTCGGAGCGGCTCACGTCGCGAATCCAAACGCGACAGCTCTCTCGACAATCAACACGATGCTTGCGGGAGTGTGGCTTGGCGCTGCGTATCTGGCTACGAGAAGTCTGTGGCTGGCGACAGCGCTTCACTTCTCGTGGAATTTTGTGATGGCTTTTGCATTCGGGCTCCCGGTGAGCGGGTGGGTAACGCTTGATCGCCTTGCGTTGCTCTACGCTGAGAGCGGAAATCCGGAATGGTTATCGGGAGGTGGTTACGGACCGGAAGGTGGGATTGCAGCGACAGTAGCGTTGCTGCTTGCGACCCTGTTGATCTGGAAAAGCGGATTGTTTCATACCTCCGATGAAATGCGTGCGGCCATAACGCACGGCAGACCCGGCCGTGAGATGCTCCGCGTCACCCCTGCGACTGAAGCTGGGATCAGACCAACGGAACCGACAAAATAATGCCTGGGGCCGGCCAGCGAATTCGCAAGACCGGCCCTAAAACCAAACTAAGCATTCTTTTCGGCTATATCGCCGATAAGGGGAAGCTTCCACGTCGCGCCCTGGCTCGCCTTGACCATGCCGATGATGTAGAGGACCAGGAACGATAACCCTGTGCAGAGCTGAATAATAACCAGTAGGCCGCCTGCATAACCGAGCATAAGCCCGCCCGCGCCAACGCTCGTTGCGTCCGCGGGGGCCGCCAGTCCTAGACCGGCTTCTAACACCTGGAGGAGCATGAGGATCACGAAGTGCGCTCCGAACAGCAGGAGACCCTGCATCGCGTGAAACCTGACAAGGTGGCTTTCCTTTGGTTCCGTGGCAAGCCACAAGATGCTGAAGATAACATTCGCACAGCAAAAACACGGCAGCAGGTAGCAGAGCAACGCTGCAATGTTGTAGCCCATGCTCAACACCTTGGTCTTGCTGTCACCCTGTGGCGGTGGTGGCGGATAGCCGCCTCCCTGATTGTATCCATACGGCGGTTGATCACTCATAAATTTCTCCTGGATCAACCTGGCTCGACTGGCAAGGGCTGAGGTTAATGGAAGGCAAACAATGCCAAGGGCCGGTCAGTGAATGAGCAGGACCGGCCCTCAAACCAACCGCATCAATTACGCATTCTTCTCGGCGATGTCTCCGATAATAGGGAGCTTCCACATCTGGCCGCTATTGGCTTTCACCATCGCCACGACGTGAACAATCAATAAGACGACCGAAACACACAGTCTTACCAGAAAAAGAACCAGTCCGCCTCCGGCTTCTACCAAACCGGTTTCACCCGGCATGACTGACATGCTTGCCCCAAAGGCGACGCCAATGATCGCGAATACGATGCCTACCGCGATCCACACGCCAACGAGCAACAAGCCTTGCAGCGCATGAAATCGGACCAACCGGCTCTCCTTCGGCTCGGTCGCAAGCCACAAAATACACGCTATCAAGTTAACGAAGCAGCAACACGTGGGAATGTAGCAAAGCAAGCCGGCGACGTTGTATCCCATGCCCAAGACTTTCGTCTTACCTACACCCTGTGTCGGAGGTGGCGGATAGCCGCCTCCCTGATTGTATCCATACGGCGGTTGTTCACTCATGTATTCCTCCTGGATCAACCCTGGCCAGCTCTACCAGCAAGGGCTGAGGTTCCGAAATCCAAGTGGGCCGATCGTGTTCTCTTCAGAACCAGCCGCGCTTGTTCTGGATGTAGGTTCTTGAAAAGTCCTCATCGCTCTTGGTCAGGTATATGATCCCTTCGATCAGGCCGATCACGCCCATCGCAATCGAGCTTATGCCACACGTAAACAGTCCCACGCCCAGGGTCACTGCGAGCATGATGATTCCCTCGACCGTGTATCCGAGAATGAACTTATGCACCCCCAATCCACCCAGCAGGATTCCGCAGATACCAGCGGCGATCTTCTTGTCGGCTCCAGGTGGCGGCGCTGGCGGGTAACCCCCTCCCTGATATTGGTTCTGATACCCGCCCTGAGGTGTCCCATAAGGCGCTTGATTGCTCATCTCGACAATCTCCTTCGGCAGCTTGGAAAACCGCGGGCCACCGGTTCGCGAGATACTACTAAAGACAACTATCATCTACAAGTAATCAAACGCGAGCGGCGAGCTCGGGCTCATAGCTTGAACTTCTTGAGCAATAGAGTGGCGATTCCAAAATAAAAGAAGAAGGTGATCACATCCGTGAACGCGACGACGAAAACGGACGACGCAAGCGCCGGGTCAACCTTAAATCGCTTCAGCAAAACCGGAATGAGCGTGCCAAGCGTTCCCGCCACAAACAAACTCAACATCATAGTCACACCCAACACTCCGCCGAGCATCGATCCATACCTGGCCGACCCAAGCTTGGCCCAAAACCAAATCGTGACGATCAAACAAACCGCCACCCCGACGATCAACCCGTTCACCAACCCGACCAGCGCTTCCTTGACGACGACCCGCCGGCTCGTTTCCCAGCCAAGCTCTCCAAGGCCGATTCCTCGTACGACTACGGTCATCGTCTGTGTGGCGGCGTTGCTTCCCATAGTCGCGACTACCGGGATCAACACCGCGAGCCAGATGACGCTCTCGATCGTCGCGACGTAATACTGGACGACCGCGACTGCGATCAACGCCGCCCCAAGCGACAACATCAGCCACGGAAGCCGCCGCCGCACCGAGTTCATCGGCGAGCCCAGCGCGCGGTCGTCGGCTTCAACACCGGCGAGCGCGTAGATGTCTTCCGTAGCTTCTTCGCGCATGATGTCGATGATGTCGTCGACCGTTATGATTCCGGCGAGCTTGTTCTCTTCGTCCACCACCGGCACCGCCAGCAGGTTGTAAGTGGCGACCATTCGCGCGACTTCTTCCTGATCGGTGTCGGTCGTCACCTTGATGACGTCGCCGATCATGATCTTGCGCAACGGAGTCGAAGGCGAGTTGAGCAATAACTGGCGAAGACTCACAACGCCGAGCAAATGATTGCGCGAGTCGACGACGTAGAGATAGAACGCCATCTCGAACTCTTCGGACCGCCGCTGAAGCGCGGTCACCGCTTCCGACACGGTGACGTCTTCATCCAGCGCGAAATAGTCGGGCGTCATTATTCGCCCGGCGGTCTCTTCGCCGAACCCCAGGAGCTCGTTGACGACCGTCGAGTGCTCTATCTTCATTCTGTCGAGCAACTCGTCACGAATCTCCTCCGGTAGCTCCGCGACCAGCACGGTCGCGTCGTCCGAAGGCAGCTCCTGAAGCAGGCGCGAAACGTCTTCCTGGTTCAGCTTGATAAGCAGCGCGACCGCTCGCGCAGTTTCCATTTCAGAGAGAGTTTCGGCGGCCTTGCCCAGTTCGTGGCGCACGAGCGCTTCGAATATCGTTTCGCTTTCGTGTTGCGGGAGTTGGCTGAGGATTTGAGCTATGTCAACGGGCCGGAGCTTGGTAAGCAGGTTCACTGCGTTCGACATAGCGCCGCGCCGCGCCAGCCGAGCCACAGAGTCCAGCATTAGATTGAGCCGCTGAGCCTGCATCCGAATCGTCTCCGTTGAATGACATAGTTGCTATTGAAGCTTGACTGATTTGACTGCCTGAAAGAAGCCAAGGTTTTATAGCATAGCTCGGCATCAGTGGCCAGCACGAAGTGAGCGGGGCTCTTTGCGCGCTTTGCGGCTTCGCGACGTTGCGAGCAATAGGTTCGCGCAAGGCCGCAAAGCCGCTAAGATCGCAAAGCACGGCTAAAACGATGGCTTACCTGACTTCCAACTTCTTCGCGCGCGATACCATCGCGGTTGCTCGAGACTTGATCGGCACGGTGCTTGTAGCCGGGCACTGTCAGGCTCGCATAGTCGAGACCGAAGCCTACACGACCGACGCGGCTTCGCACCACGTCACGCGGCGGAATCAGGCGGCGACTATGCGCGACTCTTTCGGCCGGGTGTATGTCTATTTCATTTACGGAATGTATTACTGTCTCAACTTCACGACCGATGCGAGCGGGCCGGGTGCTGTGTTGATTCGCGCCGCCGAGCCAATCAGAGGCATTCAGCGAATGATCGAGCGCCGAGGAACCATCGATAAGCGCAAGCTCGCGACGGGTCCCGGGCGCTTGTGCGAAGCCATGGGGATCGATTTGAGCTTCGATGGCGCTCGCATCGGAAATCAGCTCAAGGTCAAAGCGCGCGACTACGAGCCCCGTATCTCGACGAGCAGACGCATCGGCATCTCACAAGCGACGGAGTTAGAGTGGCGATTCTTTGAGACGGATAGTCCCTTCGTAAGCGGAACCCGCGTAAGACGATAAGACGACCAACGCTCGCGATGTCCCGAGCAAAGGAAATGGGATAGTGGGTCAGTTTGAGTTCAGAGTTCAAGCTTCAGCTTGCTGCCGTCATTTGCGCATCTAAAGACAGCAAGCTAAAGCTCTAGAAGAACCAGTTACCAAAGAAGAATCACAGGTTGGGAAGAGGGACTTCTCCCCACTCTTCTCCCTTTTGAAACAACAGTAGAAGAACCAGATACCAAAGAAAAATCACAGGTCAGGAAGAGGGACTTGTCCCCGCTGTCCTTGAACTTGAATGTCGGATAGGCGGGGACAAGTCCCTCTTCCCAACCTGTTATTGACTTAAGATCTCTTTGAACTCTGAACTCAGAAGTGAAGAGAGAGAGCTTCGCATTGATGCCGATCGAGAACGAGGCTAGTATCCGCGTATGTTACTCACGCCGTTTTTGGAAGACCGCCACACGAAGCTTGCCGAGCAAGTCAATCGCTTCAATCGCGAGCGGGTGCGAGGGGTTACACTTGGCGACACCGAAGACGAGCAAGCGCGTAGCCTCGTACGCGAGCTCGCTCAGGCCGGGCTTCTCGTTCACACGGTGCCCGCCGGCTTCGACACCGGTTCGACGAAGCTCGACGTGCGGTCGCTTGCAGTAGCCCGCGAGCACCTTTCCTACGAGTCCTCGCTCGCCGATTTGATGTTCGCGATGCAAGGTCTCGGGAGCTTCCCCCTGACGCTCGCAGGTTCAACCGAGATCAAGGGGCGAATCCTTCCTCGCGTGATATCGGGCGAGGCCATCGCGGCGTTCGCGATCACCGAGCCCGACGCCGGGTCCGACGTGTCGGCGATTCAGACGACTGCGCGACGCGACGGCGCGAGCTACGTTATCGAGGGAGTCAAGACCTTCATCTCGAACGCGGGGCTCGCGGACTTCTACACGGCGTTCGCCAAGACTGATCCCACAAAGGGAAGCAAAGGCATCTCAGCGTTCGTAGTCGAGCGAGACGCGCCCGGGTTTCGATTCGAAGAGAAGATCGAGTTGATCTCGCCTCATCCGATCGGCCGCATAAGCTTCGAGGCGTGCCGTGTTCCCGCATCGAACCTGCTTGGCGAAGAAGGTCAGGGTTTCAAGATCGCGATGACGACGCTCGACACGTTTCGGCCGACGGTAGGCGCGGCGGCTTGCGGGCTCGCATGGCGAGCGCTCGACGAAGCGATCAGTTACGCAAAGCGGCGCGTTCAATTCGGCCGCCCAATCGCGGAGTACCAAGCTACGCAGATGAAGCTAGCAGAGATGGCGACCGACCTGGACGCCGCAAGATTGCTGGTCTATCGCGCAGCCTGGAAGAAAGACTCTGGGGCAGAACGAGTGACGCTTGAAGCCGCGATGGCCAAGCTTTTCGCAACCGAAGCGGCTCAGCGAATCGTCGACGCATCGGTGCAAATTCACGGCGGAGTTGGGGTCGTGCGCGGCTCGGTTGTCGAGCATCTCTATCGCGACGTTCGAGCATTGAGGATCTACGAAGGGACTTCAGAGATTCAGAAGCTGGTGATCGCCGGGCAACTATTGAAATGAACGACCCTCCGCGACCATTCGCTTCTGACCCGTCCATCCAAACACTTTCAACGCGATATTGTTCAAGCTCAATTAGTCGCTGTCAGACATTGTTTCGAGTTAGAAACAACGGCACCGCGAGCCCGCCATCGCGAAAGAAACAAATTTGCATTCACTTGTATCCGTAGTATAGTAGGCGTCCGCACAACCACTCGTAGGAACGAGTTCGCTTCAGCCCTGATCGATCGAATCTGAGAAACGAATAGGAGTAGACATGCGGTATATCCACTTAGCACTAGCGCTGCTAGCGTTCGCAGCCCTGATGTCGCTGGTGATCGGTCTGGTCCAGGCCAGCAATAAGTCAGGGCGGTTCGTGACCGCAGGCCGTGTCCCGACCAGCCCGGTAGTGGTGCGCGCCGCCGGGCGGGGCAATCCCTACATCAATCTCGCGGACGGCGTCGAGCTTGCCGCTGAGTACACTGGCGCACCCGAAGCCGAGCGACTGATGGCGGACGGAAGAGTGGAGCCGCGTGCTTTGGCGTCTGCGGACTTCGATGAGGATGGCGTACCCGACTTGGTGTGCGGCTACGCTCACACCGGAGGCGGACTTATCACTCTTTATCTAGGCAACGTCGATTCGATTTTCGAGAACAGCCTCGAAGCGCAGCGGCGCAAAGCAGAAGGCACGTTCACCGATTCGGCATTCCTCTCCCCGGCACGAGTGTTTGAAGCTCCAATCGCGGCCGACTTCGTTGGCGCTGGAGACTTCGATGCGGACGGCCACTGGGATGTGGTGATTGCGGCTAGCGGGAAAAATGAGCTTTATCTCCTGCTGGGAGACGGCAAAGGGAGTTTTCTCCTGCCGCGAAAGATTGCTTTGCCCGGCTCAGTCAGTTCCCTTATTACCGGCGAGATCAACCGAGCGGATGGTCTAACAGACGTTGTGGTCGGAATCGTCGCGGATGACGGCCCAAAGGTGCTGGCATTCGAAGGCCCGGAAGGCGCGCTCAAGGCGAGCCCTGAAGTCCTTTCTTTGCCCGGTGAACCAAGAGCACTTGCGCTCGGTCAGTTCGACAACGACTATCCGATGGATCTGGCTGTGGGAGCCGGTTCTGAGCTGGTGATTATTCACGGGCGTGATCGAAAGCTGTCGCTTGATCAGATCAGACAAGCTGAAGTTCTTCCCGGCCGGCGTGATCGTCGAGCGTTTGGTTTTGAGATTCAATCAATAGCGGCCGGAGATTTCACCGTAGCAAATGAGACCGGTCTTGCCCTGCTTGCTTCCGACGGAACAGTATGTTTGACAAGCGCTCAGAGACAAGTCGCGGATAAGAAGGAGGCGAAGGAGAAGCGAGGCGGCGCGACCGATCCCGATGTATTAGGTCAGTGGCCGGGGGCCACTCAACTTGTTTGCGCGCGAGTGTCCACTGGCCCTGCTGATGACTTGGTTATCCTGAACAAAGCTGGCCGCGCGCTCCAGATTCAGAAGACCGGACTTGCTGAAGCATCAAGATCCGCACGTTCTTCCTCTGTTTGCGTCGGCACGTCGCTCGACTTACTCGGCGAACCCTCGGCTGTGCTGCCGATGCGGTTGAACGGCGATGCTCTCAGCGACCTCGTGATACTCCAGGCAAACCACGTCGCACCGACAACTCTGAAAACCGCTGCGGCTACTACCTTCACCGTGATCAACATCAACGACAGCGGCCCCGGATCGCTGAGACAGGCAATCCTCGATGCTAACGCCAACCCTGGCGCGGATATGATTGCCTTCAACGTGCCTGGTGGCGGAGTGCACACAGTGACTCCGACATCAGCGTTGCCGACACTGACTGACCCGGTGACTATTGATGGGACCACGCAACCGGGCTTCGGAGGCAGTCCGTTGATCGAATTGAGCGGGGTCAGCACGACCAGCGGGGCAGGATTGTTTATCACTTCCGGTAGCAGCGTCGTGCGCGGACTCGTTATCAATCGTTTCCGCGATTATCCCGCGATCGTTTTGACCGTAAACGGAGGGAACAGAATCGATGGCAATTTTCTGGGGACCACCGCTGATGGATTCGACGGCAGCGTGCCAAACAACGAGGGAGTAATAGTATCCGAGTGCTCGAATAATATGATCGGCGGCACTGTAGCTCAGGCACGCAACATCATCTCGTCCAACAGCGGAGATGCGATAGAACTAAACAACAGCAGCAGCCAGGTCAGTGGAAACCTGATACAGGGCAACTATATTGGGCCTGATGTCTCTGGTAACAACGATTTAGGCAACGGCACAAATGGCGTCGGCTTCTTAGGGGTCTCTAATAACACAATCGGCGGAACAACAGCGGGCGCGGGCAACCTAATTTCCGGCAATGGCCGCACCGGCATCGAATTAGCGGGGGGCCTCGGCAATCTAGTGCAGGGTAACTTCATTGGGACTGATGCGTCCGGAACTGTTCCGATCGGAAATGGCGAGGCAGGCATAACCATTGATAACGCGCCGAATCTCACAATTGGAGGAACGACCCCTTCTGCTCGCAACGTCATATCCGGGAACGCTGGCGCAGGCGTTAAGATTGTTGAAACCGGCTCGACAGGAAATCTTGTTCAAGGAAACTTCATCGGCACGGATGTCTCTGGTACTGCCCCTATCCCGAATTCAGTTTTGGTTGTCAACTCACAAGGTGGGGTGTCGATCCATGTCGGTTCCAATAACTCGATTGGTGGGGCTACTAGCGGAGCTGGCAACATAATCGCGTTCAACAGGAGGGCCGGAGTATTTGTGTCTGCTCTTCCTGGCTTTATCGTAGGAACGGGCAATGCGATTAGCCACAATTCCATCTTCGCGAACACCGAGTTGGGAATTGACCTTATTGGTCAGCTTGGGCCGAATCCTAATGATCCTTGTGATAGCGACGCAGGACCCAATAATCTCCAGAATTTTCCCGTGCTAACTAGCGGCATTTCCAGCGGCTTCAGCACAGACATTCAGGGCGCTCTCATCAGTACGGCGAATACGGCGTTCAGGATTGAGTTTTTCGCTAATGCCGCTTGCGACCCTTCAGGCTTCGGCGAGGGCCAAACCTTCATAGGCTCAACGACCGTCACGACAGGAACGGATTGCGGGGCCACTTTCAATGTCACGCTTCCGGTATCGGTCCCTGCAGGTCAGTTCATCACCGCGACTGCGACAGACCCGGCAGGCAATACGTCGGAGTTTTCCCAGTGCGCGCAAGTCGCTCAAGGACCATCATCATTCGACCTCTGCCTTCAAGATGACGGCGGCCGAGGCATCCTGAAGATCAACTCTAGCACCGGCGATTACTTGTTCACCAACTGCAGCGGAGTCACGCTGGCTGGGACGGGAACTCTAGTTAGGAGAGGGGGCATCATCACCCTCCAGCACTACGCAGTCGATCGACGCGTGCTGGCTACGCTGAATACCGGCGCGAGAAAGGGCACTGCCACGATACAACTCTTCTCACCGCGGTCGATGTTCACGCTCACCGATAGAAACCTGACAAACAATACGTGTAGCTGCGGGGCAACATCGGGCTTTGGCTGATTGGGCTCGATCCGGCCGTGCCCGGACAATCGACGCGGCTGGATTATCTAGAAGGCTGCTGAAAACTAAGTCATCGCCACCAAGAAGGAGCACAAAGCCCTTCACTGACTTGGTGCGGCTTCGCGTCTTTGTGTCTTGGTGGCGATCTTCCATTTCTCAGCAGCTTGCTAGTGGCTCTCAGGCCGAGTCCGTCCTTAATCCCACTCGATTGATTCTTGATGCTCTCCTTGAATTATCCAGAGTCGCCAATTAATATTCTCTCTCCTCAGTATGTTCGATTCTCACCTAGCTTATGAACGGCATCGCTCAACCCGCCGTGTTGACTCAAGAGCGCGACGCTGGTCTGTCATAACTCTGCTAGCGATATCGGTTACAACAGCGCTCGGTTCACAGCCTGGTCAAAAATCGAAGTCTCCTGCTGCTTCGAAACCGCACGCCCAGGCGGTCCTGGACGCGACAAGACGAGACTACGGCGACGTGTTCGAAGGAGAAGAGCTCGAGCACATATTCAACGTTCGCAACACCGGCGACGCAGTGCTGACGCTCGCGCAACTAAAGCCAACCGTCGTCCTGCAACGAAAGCGAACCGCGCAAACGACGACACCTGAGCCTCCGCTTCCGAGCTTCATCGAGCCCCGTGAACGCCGCGGGGCGAAATACAAGCTTGTCCCCGCGACCGCCAGACGCGCCGCGCCAAGCTGATGCCACACACCTGAAGACTTTTACTTCGATAAAGTCATCCAGCCTGGTCAGGCTGGAGTAATCGGAATAAAAATTCACACCGCAGGTCAGACCGGAAGTGTCGACGTGAGCCATGAGCTGCAGACCAACGACCCCTTGCACAGCGTCATAAAGCTCACGGTCACCGCGACGATTAAGCCGCTGCCGGCCTTCGTCAAGCGACTGGCCAGCTTCGAGCTACGGTCCGGCTATACGTTGGCCGGGTTCAACGTGTGGCCTGCTTCGCACCCGACCGTTACGCTTGAGCGTGGCGAGAAACTCGACATCACGCTGAGGCTCAGACCTCTGTCCGCAACCAGCGGCACGCTCGCGCTTGCGCCGGACGCTCCGGCTCTCTACAAGCTCCGGCACGATGCGAGCTCGAACGCCTACTGGCTGGATCTGACTGCCGGGCCTGCCGACGCATCACTCACTCAAGCAATCCCGCTCGTCGTTACCGGCGCCGATGGGAGCTCCAGCAAGCTGACCATTAACCTGGCGATTGAAGTGCCGGCCGAGAACCTGGTCGTCACTCCGCGCGAGTTGGATCTCGGAGAAAGCGCCTTGTCGAGCTTGAAGGCGGGTCAACAAAAGAGCGGTCGTATCGGAATCAGAAAATTGGCCGGCTCGTTCAACATTAAGGCGCTCTCGTCGACTCTCCCGTTTTTGAAGCTGGAACAGCAAACGATAGTCGAGGGCAGCAACTACCTCATTCGCGTGCGAATCGACGCCGAGAATCTTCCGAAGGCAGGGGCTTACATGGGGGTGCTGGTGATCGACATCGACGACAAACAAAAGCTGCAAATACCGGTGAAGCTTATTCTGGCTGATCGATGAACTGCTTGCGAGTGTCCTATTTCTGTGTTGATCGACAGGAGAACCGCCAAGGGCGCCAAGAACGCCAAGATTACCAAAGGAACCTAACGAGGATATTGGCGTTCTTGGCGGCTTGGCGGTTAGTCATTTCGCGGTCAAGACGGAAGCCGGGAAGCGATGTCGATTTAGTTGAGCGGCGGAAGCTGCGTTGCTTGACACTGCTTCGACGCGACGACTATGCTCAGTCGAATTCATTGATCACCCTGAATAGACCAAATAGGAGGAACTCCCTGAATGGATCCGAAGAGAGTGCTGCAGTTTGCAGTTGACGAACAGGTGAAGTTTGTCGATATCAGGTTCACCGACCTGCCCGGCGGATGGCATCACGTGACTGTGCCTATCAATCAGTTCAACGAAGACTCGTTTGAGTCGGGGATAGGGTTCGATGCGTCCAGCCTTCGTGGTTGGGCCTCGATCAATGAATCGGACATGCTGTTGATTCCCGATGCGAGCCGCTTTTGGATCGACCCGTTTTTCGAAGAGCCGACGCTTTGCCTGTTCGCGAACGCGGTCGACCCGATGACCAGAGAGGGTTACGAGATGGACCCGCGCGCGGTGGCTCAGCGCGCCGAGACTTACCTGCGGTTCACCGGCATCGCCGACACCTGCTACTTCGGACCCGAAGCCGAGTTCTTTATCTTCGACAACGTCAGCTATCACAACGAGGTCAACAGCGCCGGCTATCGCTTCGATTCCTCCGAAGGCCTCTGGAACTCCGGTCGCGTGGAAGACAATCTCGGTTATCGAGTGCGCACCAAGGAGGGATACGTGCCGGTGCCGCCGGTCGATTCGCTGCACGACCTTCGCTCGGATATCGTGCAGAATCTTCAGTCGGTCGGCATCGAGCCTGAGATGCACCACCACGAAGTGGCGAGCGGCGGTCAGTGCGAAATCGACTTTCGATTCTCGACTCTTTTGGGCACGGCCGACAACGTGATGCTGTTCAAGTATGTAGTCAAGAACACCGCGTTCTACTACGGAAAAGCGGCGACCTTCATGCCCAAGCCGATGTTTGGCGACAACGGCAGCGGCATGCACTGCCACCAGAGCTTTTGGAAAGGTGACAAGGCGCTGTTTGCGGGCGACAAGTACGCGGGCATTTCGGAGATGGCATTGCACTACGCGGGCGGGATATTGAAACACGCGGCGGCGATAGCGGCGCTTGCGGCGCCGACGACGAACAGCTACAAGCGGCTGGTGCCGGGCTACGAAGCGCCGGTGAATCTGGC
>Ga0193727_1000781_pt1 | contig 12750 bp, 12 predicted proteins | sample H2c2metaG_FD_143051 | JGI IMG/M metagenome (GOLD analysis project Ga0193727, IMG submission 143051) | Soil microbial communities from a riparian zone of the East river system, Colorado, United States - H2c2 | ecosystem: Environmental > Terrestrial > Soil > Riparian zone | place: USA: East River...
AGACGGTTGCCGCACGCATGACCTGAGATGTTTGGTCGAGATGCCTGCGAGCGCGAGCGCCGCAATCGAAAGCCAGTTGTCCCACGAAAGCGCAACGAGGGCGCCGAGCATGGCTCGGAACCCTAAAGGGCGGTAGACGTTGCCGCGGTTGGCGAATCTCGATCCCAGCACCGGTCCGGCACCACCTCGCACACCCGGCACCTTTCGCACATTCCGCACCGCGTAACCATGCGGATTCGGCCTGCGCCGAAAGGTTGAAATGGGCGGTACTGGGCTCGAACCAGTGACCCCCAGCTTGTCGAGCTGGTGCTCTCCCAACTGAGCTAACCGCCCTTGCGGCCGGGCAGTTTAGCCGACGATGAGGAGTGAGGGATCGATCGGGATGCCGCGGTGGCGCAGCTCGAAGTGCAGGTGCGTGCCGGTGCACCACCCCGTGCAGCCCGCGAGAGCGATGCGCTCCGCCTGCCACACGTGCTCTCCGACGTGAACGAGCGGTCGCGACAGGTGCGCGTAGAGCGTCGAGTACCCGTCGCTGTGGCGGACCAGGACGACGCTGCCGTAGCCCTCGTAACCGCGCACGAAGCCGACCTGCGTGACAACACCTTCGGCGGCGGCGCGAACGTCGAGGGAGCGCAGGATCCCGATGTCGAGCCCCGGATGCCAGCGGGCGCCGTCGTGGCCGAAGGGTGACGTGATCGTGCCGTCGGCCGGCCAGCGAAAGGCCAGCTGCCAGCCCGCATCGGTATGCGCGGATGCAGCAGCCGGAAAGAGAAGCGCCACGAAGATGGCGCAGAGACCCCGCCTCATCGGCCGCGGAGCCTAGCAGGCGGTCCTGATCAGCTCAGAAGATCTCGGGACACCAGGGATGGCGATCCCAGCGGAAGAGCGAGTCCCCACGCGCGATTGCGCCGTCCTTCACCTCGGCGAGCCGGCCCGCGCGGCGAAGCGAGGCGAACGAGACGCCGCCGAGCAGGGCGGAGCCGAGCGACTGCACGGGCAAGCGCAGGTCCGGCTCGTCCTTCGTGCGTTCGGCCCGGCCGCCCTCGAGCTTCCAGCGGCCTTCGTTCCAGGGACAGAACTCGTCGGCGACCTCGAACACGATCGGCTCGTCTCCCTGGTAGACACGTCCGGACAGCGCGGCCTCGACGTCGAGCACACGCACCCAGAGCCCGTCACCCATGCGATAGCGCGCGCGCCGCGGTGTCGCGAGCAGCATGAAGAGCGCATGATCGGGTGGTAGCAGAAACGACTTGGTGGTCGCGATCCAGTCGATCGCGAGGAGGTACGCCCAGATGTCGCGCAGCGCTTCAGGCGTCGTGCCGAGAGCCTCGAGAACTCTGAGCTCTGCATTCGTCGTCCCGGCCTCGAAGCCCGGCCTGTGCCGGTACACCGCGTAGCCCTCCAGACTGCCGTCGCGCTCGTAGGCGACCCAACGCTTGGGGCCTGCACCGTCGCGGCGCTCCTCCGGGTCGGCGATCTCGCGGTTCTCCCACCACAGGCGGCTCCGCGAGAACATGCCGGGCCACTCCGGCCTGATGCGCTCGAAGACGGGCGGGATCGCCTCGAGCGCTTCGTCGGCGTCGATCAGCCGCAGTGTCCCTTGCGGCTCGAACGGCTGCGCGAACGAGTTGTGCTCGTGCGCAAGCGCGATCTCACCGCAGAACGACGCAAGCCCGTAACCGAAGCGGCCGTAGATCGTCTCCTCGGACGCCCAGAGCGCCGCGAGCGGCTCGCCACGTTCGTGCGCGTCGTCGAGTTGGGCGCGCATCAGCGCGCGCAGAATTCCTCGCCGACGATGCGTGGGAAGCACGCCGACGACGGTGACTCCCGCAGTACGCAGGTCGCCGCCCGGAACGGTGAGGTTGAAGTCGAACGCTCCCGCGCCGCCGGCGACCGTCCCATCGGACCAGGCGGCGTGCATGCGCTCGAGAGTCATCTGGTCGGCAAAGCGCTGCATGCGTTCTTCGTTGGCGACCATTCCGAAGTACTGGCCGATCGCGAGCACGCCTTCCGTGAACTCGGCGACGTCCTTGACCGGGCGGACTTCGAGCGTCATCAGAAGTCCTCCGGACAGAACGGGGGCCGCAGCGTGCGGAAGAGAGTCGTTGCCCGCTCGAGTGCGCCGGGCTCGAGCTCACGCACGCGCTCCGCCTCGGCCAGGCGGTGAAAGTCGAACGCACCGAGATAGGCGGAGGCCAGGTCGGCGGAATCCAGCTCGAGCTCCGCCGCGTCGTCGGTCCTCCCCACCTCCTGTCCGACGCGCCAGCGTCCCTCGTTCCACGGGCAGAACGAGTCACGTATCTCGATGACGACCGAGTCGTCGCCGTGGTACGTCCGCCCAGCCAGTGCGGCCTCGAGATCGACGAACCGGAGCCAGAGGCCTTCGGAGACCCTGAGCTGGAGGCTGCGAGGATCCGTCATCAGCAGGAACAGCGGTGAGGCCGGGTCGTACTTGCCGCGGATCCGCACGATCAGGTCGATGCCGAAGACGAAGCGCCAGAGCTCACGTGCCGCGACCGGAGTCGTTGCGAGCGATTCGAGCAGCCGGACCTGGCTCTGCGAGTAGCCGTCCTCCCAGTCGAGCTTGATGCGGTAGATCGCATAGGCGACCGGCTCGTCGTCGATCTCGAGCAGAGCGCAGAACTTCGGGCCGGCGCCCCGGCGCCAGTGTTCCGGGTCGGCAAGGCGATACTGCTCCCACCAGTCGGCGCTGCGTTCGACGAACCCGGGAATCTCTCGCCAGACCTTGTCGTAGACGCGTGGCAGCAACTGCTTCGCCTCGTCGTGATCGACGATCCTGACCGTCCCGACCGGGCCGGGATCCTCGCGGAACGCGAACCTCGACCGGTCCGCATTCATCTCCGTCGACGGAGCGGCGATGCCGTAGCCGAAACGGCCGTAGATCGCGGCTTCCGATGCCCAGAGGATCGCGAGCGGCTCGCCGCGCTCGCGAAGGTCGTCGAGCTGGCTGCGCATGAGCTGCCGCAGGATCCCGCGGCGCCGATGGCTCGGCAGCACCCCGACCCAGGTCACTCCACCCGTGGCGAGCTCACCGCCAGGCACCGCCAGCCGGAACGGAAACGAGGCAGCTGTCCCCACCGGTCGTTCGCCGTCGTAGGCCGCGAAGAAACGATCGCGGGGAAGCATCTTCCTGTGGCGCTCGAAGTCCTCGTCCTTCTGCTCCTCGCCGAATGCGGACTCGGTGACCCGCATCGCAGCCCGGAGCTCCTCTTCGCTCGGATTTCGGATTTCCATCGGCACGCGTTCTTTTGTTATCACGTTAGATGTCCACCTTGCCCCTTCTCTCCCTCTTCTCCGTGCCCAAAGCATTCGCGGACCACGCCGGCGTGATGCAGCGAAACGCGATCCAAAGCTGGGCACGCCTCGGCCCGAACGTGGAGATCATCCTCTGCGGCGACGAGACCGGGGTCGGCGAAGCCGCCGCTGAGCTCGGCGTCCGGCACGTGCCGGACGTTCGGCGAAGCGAACACGGGACCCCGCTGCTCGACTCGGTCTTCCGCGCAGCGAGTAGCGCCGCGCGATCACCTCTACTGGGATACGTCAACACCGACATCATTCTGTTCCCCGACTTTCTCGACGCCGTCAAACGCCTGCCGACAGACCATCTCATGGTCGGCAGCCGCTGGAACCTCGACCTGAACGAGCGACTCGAGTTCGACGACGCGTGGGAGCGGACGCTCAGAAGCCGCGTTGCGACCCGTGGTGTCCGGGCGAGCCCCGTGTGGCTCGACTACTTCGTGTTCTCGCGCACCAGTCCACTCGTCGAACTGCCGCCGTTCGCCGTCGGCCGCCCGCGCTGGGACAACTGGATGATCTTTCGCGCACGCTCGCTCGGGATCCCCGTTACCGATGCGACCGCCCGCGTCGACGTCGTCCATCAGAACCACGGCTATGAACACGTCCCGGAAGCAACAGGAGACCGCTGGCACGGTCCGGAGGCTGAGGCGAACCATGCGCTTGCCAGGGAGACGCCGATGCTTTCGACGCTGCACTCCACGCATGTCATGACTTCGCGCGGCCCGAGGCCGGCCCTCGGCCGCCCCTACCTCGAGGCGCGCTGGCGGACCCGCCATCTGGTCGACGGGCAGTTCGAGCGCCTCGCGCGGACGGCAGCGCGCGTCTACGGAATGCGCTCGAGAGGTGCGTAGTCGAGCATCAGCCGTCGCTCGCTTCCATCCGCAAACCGAACCGTGACGACGCCGCCGGCCTCGATCTGCGTCACGACTCCCTCGCCGAGCGTTCCATGCCGCACAGAGTCACCGGTCGAAAGGCTCGGCACGTCTTCGCGGGGCGCGACGCCCTGGGCGCCGTACGACGACCATGACGCCGGCCGCAGCCGTTCGCGCTCCACCGACGGCGGCAGCTCGTCGAGGAAGCGCGACGGCATGTTGTAGCCCCGCGAGCCCCACAGCGAGCGCGAGGACGCGTGCGTGAGGTTGAGCAGCTCGCGTGCACGGGTCATGCCAACGTAGGCGAGCCTGCGCTCCTCCTCGACTCCCTGCTCCTCGATCGAGCGGGAGTGCGGGAAGATCCCTTCCTCCATACCGATCAGGTACACGGCTCGGAACTCGAGCCCCTTGGCATTGTGCAGCGTCATCAGCGTGACGAGACTCTCCTCGCCGCGGAGCGCGTCCTGGTCGGAGTAGAGCGAGATCTCCTGCAGGAAGTGAGACAGGGACGGCTCCTCGGCAGTCTCCTGGTACTCGCGCGCAACCCCGATGAGCTCCTGCAGGTTCTCCATCCGGCCCTGCGCCTCGATCGTCCGCTCCGCTTCGAGCGCTTCGAGGTAGCCGCTCTGCTCGAAGACACGCTCGAGCAGCTCGGACACGGGGAACTCGAGCGCGCCGGACTGGAGCGATTGCATCAAGGTGCGGAATCCCTGCACGGCCTTGAGCGGCGCAGCTCCGACTCCGGCCTCCTCGGCGAACTCGAGCGCCTCCCAGAGCGAGCGTCCCTGTGAGTCGGCCCAGGTCTGCAGGCGCGCGAGGCTCGAATCGCCGATGCCGCGGCGCGGCCTGTTCGCGATCCGTTGCAGCGAGACCGCGTCGTACGGGTTGTCGATCGCCTGCAGGTACGCGATCGCATCCTTGATCTCGGCGCGTTCGTAGAAGCGCGGGCCTCCGATCACCTGGTAGGCCACACCCTGGCGGACGAGGACGTCCTCGAGCACGCGTGACTGCGCATTCGTCCGGTAGAAGATGGCGATCTCGTCTCCCGCGAAGCCCTGCTCGACGAGCGACGCGATGCCGGCCGCGACGAAGCGGGCCTCGGCGTGCTCGTCCTCGACTTCGACGACACGCACCGGCTCTCCGTCGCCGAGGTCCGACCAGAGCTCCTTGGGCTTTCGCTCGCGGTTGTTCGTGATCACCGCGTTGGCCGCGTCGAGGATCGAATTGGTCGAGCGGTAGTTCTGCTCCAGCGCGATCGTGCGCGTGCCCGGGAAGTCCCGCTCGAAGTCGAGGATGTTGGTGATGTCGGCGCCGCGGAACGCGTAGATGGACTGGTCGGGGTCGCCGACCGCCATCAGGTTGCGGTGCTTGTCCGCGAGCAGTTGCAGCAGCCGGTACTGCGCATGGTTCGTGTCCTGGTACTCGTCGACCAGGATGTAGCGAAACGCTTTCTGCCACTTCTCTTGCACATCGGGGAAGCGCTCGAGGACGTCGACCGTGAGCATCAGCAGGTCGTCGAAGTCGACGGCGTTCGACGTGAAGAGCCGGCGCTGGTACAGCTGGTAGACGTCCGCCACGGTCTGGTCGTAGAACGACTGCACCTGGTTCGAGTACTCGTCGGGCGAGATCAGGCGGTTCTTCGCATGGGAGATCTGGTTGTGGATCCCACGCGGCGTGAAGCGCTTCGGGTCGCGTTCGAGCTCTTCGAGGCACTGCTTCACGAGCCGGACCTGGTCGGCCTGGTCGTAGATGGTGAAGTTCGAGCGGTAGCCGAGCCGCTCAGCCTCGCGGCGGAGGATCCTGCCGCAGGCGGAATGGAAGGTGAGGATCCAGAGCCCTTGCCCGGTCCTACCGAGGAGACGCCCCAGGCGTTCCCTCATCTCCCCGGCCCGCGATCACCAGCAGCGGCCCTTCCGTGGTCAGAACGGCCTCCCGCTGAGCGGGATTCAGATCTGCGAGGTACTGCTCCGGCGAGGCGACGGCCATGGGTCGATGCTAGCGAGGCCTTTCCCTGTCAGCCGAGGCGCGGCCGGACCGTCCGTGTCCCGGCGGGCCACGACGGGGACTGTCCCCGACAGGTCCCAGTCGGCCACTGGCCAAACTGTCTCGAACGGCCCTGGAGTTCGTGTCGAAAGCGTGACTTTTCTTCCACACACGGACGGTTCGACCACCACTAGGCTTCCGCCTCGTGCGCCTCGCACTCATGATCGAGGGACAGGAGGGCGTGACCTGGGACGACTGGGTCGCGCTCGCCGCGGCCTGCGAGGACCACGGCGTCGAGGCGCTCTTTCGCTCCGACCACTACATCTCGGGCTTCGACGAGAACCGGCCGGTGCTCGACGCCTGGTCGACGATCTCCGGGCTCGCGGCTCGGACGACGAAGCTCGAGCTGGGCACCCTCGTCTCACCGGCGACCTTCCGTCACCCGTCGGTGCTCACACGCTCCGCCGCGACGGCGGACGAGATCTCCGGCGGGCGCATCACGCTCGGGATGGGCGCCGGCTGGATGGAGCGCGAACACGAGGCGTACGGCTTCGCGTTCGGCACGGCACGCGAGCGAATCGCGCGGCTCGCCGAGCAGGTCGAGATCGCGCACGGTCTCCTGCACGAGGAGCGCTTCGACTTCGAAGGCACGTATTACCGACTACAGGACGCTCCGGGCCTTGGCCGGCCGAACCTGCCGATCCTCGTAGGCGGGAGCGCGAAGCCGGGAACGACGGGACCGGCCGTCCGCTTCGCGGACGAGTACAACACGCTCTTCGGAACGCTCGACGAAGTGCGCGAGCGAAAGCAGGCTCTCGACGCAGCCTGCGAGCTAGGGGGCCGCGACCCGGCGACGCTCCGCTACTCACTCATGGCGCCGTGCGTTCTCGGCCGTGACGAGCGTGAGGTCAACGAGTCCGCTCGCCGAATCGGCGCGCGCTTCGGCCGCGATCCGAAGGACGTGCTCCTACGCTATGGCGAGCGCGGCCCGGTCGGAACCGTCGACCAGGCAATCGAGCATCTGAAGCAGATCGAAGAGCTCGGCTACGAGCGGGTCATGCTCCAGCATCTCGCCCACCGCGACCTCGACACCGTTGCGCTGATCGGTCGCGAGCTCGCGCCTGCCGTCGCGTAACCGTCCGTTGCGCGGCCCCATCGAACGGTTCTTCCCGAACCTCTCGCACGGTCAGAGGGTCGTGCTCGACTGGGTGCTCACGATCGTTGGCGCGGTCACGATCGTGATCGGCGTGAAGGCGTGGATCGTCAACCCCTACCGGATCCCGACCTCGTCGATGGAGCCAACGCTGCACTGCGCCCGTCCGGGGGATGCGTGCGAAGCCTCGAGCTCGGACCGCATCCTCGCGAATCGCTTCATCTACCACTTTCGCGATCCCAGGCGAGGCGAGATCGTCGTGTTCAATGCGCCCGCCGCCGCGGCACGCGAATGCATCAGCGGGATCTTCGTCAAGCGCATCATCGGCCTACCCGGCGAACAGTGGTCCGAGCGCAGGGGCGTCACCTACATCAACGGCCGTCGTCTGTCGGAACCATACATCCGGCCGGGCCGCCGAGACCATGACACGAAGACGCTGCTCGACATCCCGCCGGCCGGAAAGCTCGAGCGCATTCCGGCCGGGATGTACCTGATGGAGGGTGACAACCGCAAGCGCTCCTGCGACTCGCGCGTCTGGGGACTCGTGCCACGCAAGAACATCATCGGCAAGGTGTTTCTGACCTACTGGCCGCTCAACCGCATCGGCATCCCCTGACGACGAGAGCCCCGCCGACGCGGGGCTCTCGAGGCACGGAGGGTGCCGATGCTCGCCCTAGTAGTCCTCGCGGACGACCGTGCGGCGGCGACCGTCTGACGGACCGCCGATTCCGCCCCAGCTCGACCAGAAGATGAGCGAGAAGAGCGCGCCGACGGCGCCGACGGCGAGGAGGATCCACCCGATGGTGTGGATCTCGATGCCGCTGACCGTCGCGTTGACGGCCCAAACCAGGACCGCTCCGACGGCGATGAGAAGAAGGCTGACTCCCATACCCATTGTTTGTCTCCTTTCGATGACGCGGAGAGGAACTCTGCGTGTCTGCAGGGAAAACGCGGAAACCCGCTGCGAAGATACGGGTGATGCAGAGCCCCCACGAGCAGCGCGCCTACCTGTGCAGGCTGACCCCGGACCGGGCGCTCGAATCACTCGAGGAAGCACACGAGTTCCTCAGGGACCGCGGCCTGCTCACGCGGACCGCGGACTCGGCGCTGCCGAGTCTCTTCGAGGCGTGCCACGAGGAGCCGTATGCCGCCGGCGGCCGCGGCTTCGGCTCCTGGCCGGCGACGAAATACCCCTGGTTCTCCGCGCTCGCCGCACGGCCCGACGTGCACGAGCTCAAGATCCACAACGGCAAATCGATCCTGTTCACCGACGAGAGCCTCGGGCTCGTCGACTCGATCTGCCGCTCCGAGCTTGCACGGATGGAGGGCGAGCCCGAGTGGGCGCCGCTCCTCCAGCACCTCGGGGCAGCCGGTCCGTCGACCCTCGACGACCTGCAGACCGAGTTGGGGCTCAAGCCGAAGGAGCTGAAGTCGCTGCGCACACCGCTCGAACGTTGCGGGGCGCTCGTCGCTCGAAGCCTGCGCGTGCGCCTGGCCGACGGCGGACACACGCACACGAGCGAGCTCCTGCGTTACGACCACGCCTATCCCGATCCGCGGGGCGAAAGCGGCGGCGACGAGCTCGTCGCCGCCGCGGTGCGCGCGGCCGTCGTCACGCCGGAACGCGAGATCGCCCGTGGTTGGTTCAGCTGGCGGTGGCTCTTCGACAAGGGGCTCGTCGACCGGCTCGTCAGCGAGGGACGGCTCGAGCGGATCGAGCCGGGCCTGGTGACAGCTCCAGCGTCCGGGTAGCGCGGAAGCCGGCGAGGAAACGCCGGTCGTGCGTCACGAGCAGCACGGTGCCGGAGAAACCGTCGAGCGCACGCTCGAGCTCCTCGATCGCCGCGACGTCGAGATGGTTCGTCGGCTCGTCGAGCACGAGACAATTCACGCCGCGGGCGGCCAGGAGGGCGATCAGCGCACGCGTGCGCTCGCCGGGCGAGAGCGAGGCTGCGTTGCGCAGGACGTGGTCGGCGCCGAGGCCGAACTTCGCGAGCAGCGTGCGTGCTGCTTCTTCGTTCAGGCCGGCGGCCTTTGTGAACGCCGGCAGCAGGGAGCCGGACGCAAGCTCCCCGCGTTGCTGGGCGACTTCGCCGAGCACGACGCCCGCGCCGATCACGCGTGTGCCTGCGACAAGCGGCACTCGCGCCAGGATCGCGTCGAGGAGCGTCGTCTTCCCGCTTCCGTTCGGACCGATGATCGCAAGCCGGTCGGCCCACGAGAGCTCGAGGTCAAGCGGGCCGAGCCGGAACGAGCCGCGTTCCACCACCGCTTGGCGGAGTCGCACGACGACATCGCCGCTGCGCTTCTCCGGCGCAAGCTCGAGCCGGAGCTCCCACGGCTCGTGCGGCTTGTCGACCGTCCCGAGCCGGTCGATGCGACCGCCGATCGACTTCTTCACGTCCTTCGTCTTCTTCTTCTTGCGTCCCTGTCCGTAACCCCGCTCTTCCCACTGCTGCATCCGCCGCAACTGCTCGTCGAGGCGGGCCTTCTCGGTCTCGTAGGCGCCGTAGGCCTCCGTCTGTCGACGCACGGCCGCGGTCCTGGCCTGCTCGTACTCGCTCCAGCCGCCGGCGAATTCGTTCGCACGATGCGTCCACTCGTCGAGCTCGACGATCCCCTCGACCGTCCGGTCGAGGAAATCACGGTCGTGTGACACGACGACGACGGAACCCGAGAGACTCCGGACGAACCGTTCCAGACGGTCGAGCCCTGCGAAGTCGAGATCGTTCGTCGGCTCGTCGAGGAGAAAAACGTCGAAACGCGAGAGGAGCAGCGCAGCGAGTTGCGCGCGCGCCGCCTCGCCTCCGGACAGCGCACCGAGCGCGGCTTCGAGCGGTGCATGCAGGCCCACCTCCGCACAGACCGCGCGGGCACGCGCTTCGAGATCGTCACCGCCGAGCAGTAGAAACCGGTCGAGGGCGTTCGCGTGCCGTTGCGCCAGTGCCGGTTCTGCGCCCAGCTGTCCGGCGAGCCCGTCCAGTTCCGCCCCGGCAGCCGCGACGCCCGTTCGGCGGGCGAGGTAGGCGCCGAGGGACTCGATGGGATCGGCATCGTGCTCCTGGGGCAGATAGCCGACTGCGAGCTCCGGCGGCAACCTGCGCACCGTTCCCGCGTCCGGCTCCTCGAGCCCGGCGAGGATGCGAAGGAGCGTCGACTTGCCGGCACCGTTCGGACCAACCAGGCCGATGCGACTGGCCGGCGGTACGACGAGCGTGACGTCGTGCAGGACGAGTTGCGCGGCGTGGTGCTTCGTGATGTTGGCGGCGGCGAGAGTGCCACCCGTGGGTTGCAAGAGAGGACCTCCTCTGAAAGGCGGAACGAAAGGTGTGTGTGTCTCGCCTAGGCCCTCATAGAACGGCGCAGTGCGCCGCGGCGGATCTTACCGGAGCGGAAACGGCTGACGAGCGAGCGCCAGGAGAGCCTGCGAGGTAACCCAGAGCGGCGTCGCGGCGTAACGAACGCTGTAGCGATAGCTGCCGTCGGTACGCCGGAGCTTCGCGAGATAGCGGAATGCCGCAGGCGGAGGTTTCGAGCCGGCAGCCACCAGACCCTGGATTGCCACCGCGGTCGACTGGGCGTCGGATCCCCTTCCCTTCGACAGCTCGAAGCCACCGTCTCGACGCTGGAACTTCCGCAGAAAGGCGACCGCGCGGGTGATCGGCTTGCCCCGTACACCGGCGGTGCGCAGGGCCTGGATCGCGAACGCCGTGTCGTTGGAGTCGGGACGCACACCGCGCGCCCACGCGAAGCCGCCGCTCGAGGCCTGCGAGTTCACGAGGTAGGTGACGACGGCCCTCGGCAGGGGACGACGGGCCTGTCGCAGGGCAAGGATGTCCCAGATCGCCTCGTTCACCGCCCTCGGCCGCGCCAGCAGTCGCGCCAGCAGACCGCCCGGATCGTGACCGAGCGCACCCTCCGCCAGTGCGACGAGCGCAATCGAGGTCGGGCTCGAAAGCTCACGCTCGTGGGCGACGAGATACGACAGGGCGTTTCCGGTTTCTGCTCCACCCGCGCGCAGGCCGAGAGCGGCCCACGCAGTGAGCTCCGGGCCCGGCACGCCGCCGGCTTCCGCGAATCCACCGTCGGCCTGCTGACGCGACTGGACGTACGACGCAGGGCTCGCGGCGATCGCGGCAGCGGCAAGGAGAACCGCTATGCCCACACGATCTCCGTGTGCAGCCGACGCCGGTAACGGTCGAGGAGGCGCCGCAGCTCCGGCCCGGCGGCGAGAGCGATCACCACATTGCCAAGCGCATGCGCCAGATCGAACGGAAGGCCGCGCGCGTGCACCGCTGCGAACGTCTGCCAGGTGTGCTCGTCGTAGAAGGCGAGCCAGTTCCAGACGTCCATGAAGGCGCTGAAGCCCATGCCGAGGACGAAGCAGAAGAGCGCGAGGGGGACGCGCCGCCTGATCATTCCCGCCGCGAGCGCCCCGGCGACACCGCATGCACCCCAGGCGAGCATCTGCCAGGGCGTCCAAACACCCTGGCCGAGGAAGAAGTTCGAGACGAAGGCTGCGATCGCACCGACGGCGAATCCGCTCCGCGCGCCGAGAGCCGCTCCGGCAACGACCGTGATCACGGTCACCGGCTGCACGCCGGGGATCGCAGCGAACAACACCCGACCGGCGGCCGCGGCGGCCGCGAGCGTCGCGATCAGCGCCACCTCTTTCGCCGAGTCCGGCCTTCGTTCGAGCCATGAAGCGCCGACGGCCAGCAACGCGAAGGCGACGAGCAGAAGTGAGAGCCCGTCATGCGAGCTGTCGAGAGCGGCCCAAACGGCCGCCGCAAACGCGACCGTTCCGGCCGCGAAGAGTGTGGCTCTAGACAAGAATCGGCTCCTTGCCCAGCACGACGACACGATCCGCAACCGCCGTCGCGAATTCTTCGTCGTGCGTCACGATCAGCGTTGCACGCGTCTCGGCTTCAGCGCGGAGGCGCGCCGCGAGCTCGGCTTTGCGTTTCGGATCGACGCCGCGGGTCGGCTCGTCGAGGACGAGCAGGTCCGGCTCGACAACTAGGACGGAAACGAGAGCGAGCCGTTCGCGCTCGCCGCTCGAGAGATCCCGAGGGTGACGGGCTTCGAGCCCTTCGAGACCGACGGATCGGAGCGCCCGCCGAGCCCGGGCGAGATCGCCCTTGACCCCGCGCGCAACCTCATCGCCGGCGCGCTCGGACAGGCAATACCGGCCGGGGTCCTGCAGGAGCATCGCCGCGCGGCCGTGCAGCTCGACGACGCCGGCGTCGGGCAGCAGCAGTCCCGAGGCGAGCTTTGCCACGGTCGTCTTTCCAGAGCCGTTCGGACCTGCGAGCGCGACGATCTCGCCACGGCGCAGCTCGAGGCTCACCCCGTCGACGACACGCCGCTCCGGCTGATACGAGAAGTTGACGTCGCGCAAACGGCAGACCTGTTCCCCTGCTG
>Ga0193727_1000782_pt1 | contig 12745 bp, 9 predicted proteins | sample H2c2metaG_FD_143051 | JGI IMG/M metagenome (GOLD analysis project Ga0193727, IMG submission 143051) | Soil microbial communities from a riparian zone of the East river system, Colorado, United States - H2c2 | ecosystem: Environmental > Terrestrial > Soil > Riparian zone | place: USA: East River...
GCGGAAAGATTGACAAAGAACTTCGCCTGCCATGAAACATCCGCAGTTCTCAGCTCTCAGCGCAAAATCGAAGTCGTGCGCCTTTGTCGCGGTCGCTCGTTTTCTGGTTGTAGCAAGCCCGGCGCCGGTCGTTACTTCGATCGCCTCCGAGCAACTTGCCAAAGGAATCCAGGACAACTCCTTTTTCATTGAAGAAGCTTATAACCAGGAAGCGGGTGTGGTGCAGCACATCTTGAATGTTCCGATCAATTTCACCAACGGCTCGCGCGAGATCACTCCAAGTTTCACCCAGGAGTGGCCCGTCTTCAGTCAGACGCATCAGTTTTCTTACACCATTCCGTACGCCTTTACAGAAGACGACAACGGCATGGAAGACATGCGGCTCAACTATCGGCTGCAGGCGTTGACAGAAGACGAGCACACTCCAGCTTTCGCGCCACGTTTCTCTCTTGTCCTTCCGACTGGCGATCCAGACAAGGATCTGGGCGTCGGCAGCGTGGGTTACGAGACCAATCTGCCTTTCAGTAAGATCGTGAGCGACCGCTGGACTCTAAATTTCAACGCCGGCATGTCAGTATTTCCCAATTCGCGGAACCACGACCTCATGAATTACAATCTCGGCGCCAGCGCGATCTTCGCTGTGAACCGCGACCTGAATCTCATGCTCGAAACAGTTGCAGGATGGAACGACGATATAGCCGAAGGGGTGCTCTCACCTGAGGCGACTGTGAACCGCTCGACGACTGCACTCATTTCCCCTGGCGCGCGTTACGCGCTCAACCTGCCGAATGATGCGCAATTGGTCGTTGGTCTGGGTCTGCCTATTGGGCTCACCTCCGATTCACCCGATTGGGGTCTGTTCTTTTATTGTTCGTTCGAGCACCCGTTCGTGCGAGTCGAAACCGGTCGAGCAAAATAAGGAAAGCAACGCTGAGGTGGCTCTAATCGTCAGCGAACAAATATGACAGTATTGCTTTGCGCCTATCGCGCGGTATACGCGCCATCGACCACGAAAACCTGACCGGTGGCGAACGACGCGAAATCAGAGCACAAAAACAGCACCATCCCGGCAATCTCCTCAGGTTGGGCTGGGCGCCCCATGGGAGAATTCGCCAGCAACGTTTCGCGGATAGAAGGATCATCGAACCAGTGCTTGGTCATCCCGGTCTCGACTAACCCCGGAGCGAGCGCGTTAATCCGAATTTTGTGGCTCGCATATTCAAGTGCCGCCGCTTTGGATAATCCGATCACAGCATGTTTTGCGGCCACGTACGGGGCGATGCCTGGATCCGCAATCATGCCGGCAATCGACGCGTTGTTCACGATCACACCGCCACCGGCCTTGAGCATGTGCCGAATCTCGTATTTCATGCAAAGGAACACGCCCTTCAAATCCACTGCAATGACTTCATCAAAGCTTGACTCTTCAAGCTCAGCCAACGGCGCAGCCGCAGGAAGAATTCCGGCATTGTTAAATGCGTAGTGCAATGCACCATACGTTTTCACCGCAGTTGCAACGAGATTGTTGGCCTGCTCGGCATCCCGGACGTCCGTCTTCACGAAGAGAGCCTCGCCTCCATCGGTCTTGATCAATTCGGCGGTTTTAGCCCCTTCTGGATTCAAGTCGCCAATCACTACTCTTGCGCCATGGCGTGCAAAAAGAAGTGATGTTGCGCGGCCGATTCCAGTAGCGCCACCGGTAACGATCGCAATTTTATCGGAAAAGTTGAATTGAGTCGAGCTGAAGGCCATGACAAGCGGACCCGCTATCTTCTAATGCGTTTCGATCGCCTTGCCAGCTCTATCATAAACGCGAAGAGCGTTCTTGAACCCAGCATCCAGTGCCGCAGTTTGGTAAACCACCGGCGAGCGTCTTAGGGTGGTTTCACGAATTCGCGCGATTTCGGTGGGAATAAGCGCGTTAGACGAAAAAAACAAATTGGTCACCGTTTTGCTAGAAAATAGCCGAGTAAAAGGGTCCATCCCGGTATCTGGCAGATGAATATTAGCTCTATCAGTCTCAGGAATTGCTCAAGAGTTAAGTCCATCTGGTTTTACACCTTGGTTGAATTCCGGCTGAACATCTCCGGGACTTGCCTCGACCGGGGGTCCTATTCCAAGGAGCGGCGATGCCGCTCCAGAACCCGCCTCATCGCAACCGAACCTCACCCGTATGGCCACGCAATATCAACGCCGAACCTTTGCATTTTGTTTTGGAAAAATTCAGTAGCCCAATGAAGAAAACGCTTTTGGCTGTAGGCGTAGCGGTGCTCGTGTCGAGATGCCCGCGCCACACGGTGATAAGCGCGGCGGATTGAATTATACATCCGGTTGTTAAAGGCGAGATTTCCTTCAATGGCGAGATTTGTTGAATCGAGGCGCGGGTTTCTGCGGACTACCGGACTGGCAGCCGGTGCGCTCCTGTTTTCTCCAAAAAATGTTTTTGCTGCCCAAGGCGAAGCCGCGGCCGACTATACGGTGCGCATTAAGGCGGCCCCTATCGAGATCGCGCCTAACCAAATTCTTTCGGGCATCACTTACAATGGTCAGTTTCCGGGACCGCTCCTTCGTTTCAAAGAAGGCAAGCAGGTGACGATAGATATTTTCAATGAGACCGATACACCTGAGCAGTTGCATTGGCATGGCCAGAAAGTCTCTACTGACGTCGATGGCGCTGCCGAGGAGGGCACACCTTACATTCCTGCCAACGGCGAGCGCCGGATCACCTTCATACCTAACCCCGCAGGTTTGCGCTTCTATCATACGCACAATCGCGCCGGGGCCGATCTTTCGGCAGGCCAATACAGCGAGCAGGTCGGACCGGTTTACATCGAGCCGAAAGAAAATCCAGGTCGCTACGATCGCGAGGTCTTTCTGGTGTTAAAAGAATTCGAACCGACTCTCAGTCGCGGCGGTGACATGCCTCAGGATTTTCTATCGCCCTCGGCAACTGACAAAAATCTAAAAGAAACTGGCGAAGCCGCTATGAAAGCTTCTCTCGCCAAAGGCATGCCGCACGGATACGAAGTGGGTTACACGTTCTTTACCATTAACGGCCGGATGCTTGGGCATGGCGAACCCATTCGAGTCAAACAGGGCGAGCGCGTTTTGTTTCACATTTTGAATGGCAGCGCGACGGAAATTCGGAGCCTAGCCTTACCCGGTCACTTCTTCGAAGTCATCGCCCTCGATGGTAACGCTGTCCCGAATCCAGCGCGCGTTCCCGTTCTATGGATCGGCACGGCGGAGCGCATTTCTGCCATCGTTGAAATGAACCACCCCGGTGTATGGATCCTGGGCGATCTGGCGGACGACGACCGCCGCCATGGCATGGGCGTGATTGTCGAATATGCAAGCCGATCTGGCAAACCCCAATGGGTGAAACCGAAGCCGTTTCGGTGGGATTATACCAATTTTGCCAAGCCAGGCGCGTCCGCTCCCAATCCCGATGAAACTTTCGACATGACTTTCGCCAAAGACAATGCTGCTGAAGAAGGCTTCAATCGCTGGACCATCAACGGCGTCGCCTATCCTATGAGCAACGAAATGGCACCTGCTTCATTTCATTTAAAGGAGGGAAGACGCTATCGCATTCGGATGCGCAACGCCAGCGACGACATCCATCCTATCCATCTTCATCGCCACAGCTTTGAACTGACGAATCTGGCGGGAACTAAAACCGCCGGCATCATGAAGGACGTGGTGATGCTGGGCGGCTATCAGCAGTTGGAGGTTGACTTCGTTGCCGACAATCCCGGCCTTACCCTCTTCCACTGCCACCAACAGCTGCACATGGACTTCGGTTTCATGGCGCTCTTCGACTACACCTAAGAATGCAATGCGATGCCTGTGGCATTGGTTATGCGGTAGACGCCAAGGCGTTCGTCACTCGAACGCGTTTTGTTTGCGTGACGCAGTTTTGCGCCTCACCCGCAATATCCCTATCAGTCATGGTCAAGCGGCGTCGTACTTTTGCATCGGGAGCATGTGCCAGGCGTATCGATTCAGGACGATTGCGTTCGATAACGCGCGAGGATCATGGCTACCGCAAGGACGAATGCCTGTCGCTGCAAACGCTCCGGCTCGCGCTGCGGCGTTTCCAAAATGATCTCCCACGGCCGCGGTTGCCGCTCCGGAGGAGCTGAAAGTACGCCTGCATAACATTCGCGCACGATCGCGTTGTTTGCCGCAAAACCGTCAATAAGAGTGGAACGACATCGCGGAAGCGCGTGGTGTGCCGTCTCCAAAGCGTCATGGAGCAGGTCATCCGTTCCCGTGCCGTAATGCGCGAAACCGTAAACACCGTCGCTCGTGTCGTCAGTGTGCAGCGAGATGATGCCTTCAAACTCCTGCTGACGAATCTCCGCCTCCAGCAGGCGTACTTCCGGCTCCGCGGAATCCCGCCAGAACTGGCGATTCAAATCCACTCCGGACCTGGAGCAGCGAGTACCGTCGGCAAGTCCGCTTGGGTTACACATCGGATAAATGAAGAGCTGGTAGTCGCGCCCAACTTCGGGACGCGCGTTGAGGGCGCGGACAAGGTCCACCAAACCCAGGACCGCCTCGGGCTCATCCCCGTGAACGCCTGCGAAGAGGCCCACTTTGATTCGACGCTTCATCCGCTGCGTGCGCTGGAAAATGAAGCGCGGCATCCAGAAGCGCTCTTCGCCCATGTGCCACATCCCGATGGAGTCGGCGATCAAATATGGCGAAGCGGCCACCTCGAATAGCAGCGGCAGCAGAAGCTTGCGGAGTGGCGGCGGCATTGAATCGCCTTCTTCTACTCTGCGGCGGCCGCTCGATGGGCTGCCCGAATCCCTCTTCTTAAATGCGCCTGTCAGCTCAACTAATCGCTTAACGGCCTCCTCCGCATCCGGCCCTTCTGCTTCAATTGTCGCAGTGTCTCCGCAATTGAGGTTGGCGCACAGCACCTCGAGAATGCTGGCGGCAGAAAATCGCTCCTCTCCTTTGACCAGCCAAATCTCGGAGCGGAATGCTTTTGCGGCGAGAACGAATTCTGCTGCTGGTCGCGCGTGCAGACCCAACTCATTAATGATCGTGATTTCTTGACGGATCACGACACCGGTCCCGCTACCGCGGCTTGCGGATTGCTCAATTCGGTATTCTTCGGCCATGGCTCGTAACGTCTGTGGTGGATTGACCGATTCGCGCGGCGAAACAGGCCACTCAGCAAGAGCAGACCTTGGAAGGACGCCTTTGCTCTTTAATGAGGCTGACGAGGTTAGCTGTCGGGCTAGAGCCACTAAATGCTCTCGATGCCGCGCATCGTTCGCCCCGATCCGCTTCGCACTGCGAAACAGAGATTTGGTTCCCCCGTTGGATCGACTCCTGGCTCGATCCATTAAGCGAAACAAAGAACTAGCCAATAGTTTCGATCCCTTTGCGCTGCCGTCAACTGGGTAGACGTGTCCGCCCTTAAAGCGGCGCTGCAATCGTTCACCGCCTCGCAACTGCTCCCATGAGGCGCTCCCATTCGTCGAGGCTCCCGCGCATCGCGATGACGGTAAGCGTTTCGTTGTGCAATACGCTTATGAAAACCAGTGCGACCCTAACGGGATTCGAACCCGTGTTACCGCCGTGAAAGGGCGGTGTCCTGGGCCTCTAGACGATAGGGTCACACAAAGTCGGGCAATATCAGAATTGCCACTGCTTCACGCAAGGCAAATCGCCGAACTGTTTCAGGTTTTTCGTTCGAGATGACGCATGGCGCCTTGGCTATACAATGGGATTGAGTTCGTGAATCAACGCCGCTGCGCGCGCCGTTGCGCCTTGATGCTCGCGCAAAACTTCCCGCGCCCGTTGGACGAGCCGTTTGCGCGCTTCGCTATCGCGCAAAAGCTCGGCGATCGTCAGTTCAAGCGAATCCATATCGGAAACCTGGATTGCGCCTTTCTTCAATACCAGCGCCTTCGCCAGCGTAGCGAAATTCTCCATGTGCGGACCAAACACGACTGGTTTGCCCGCGATAATTGGCTCCACGGGATTTTGCCCGCCGTGCGCAGTCAGGCTTTTCCCCATGAACACAATCGTGGCGATAGCATACCAGCGATGAAGGTCACCTGTTGTATCGAGAACAATGCAATCCGCGTCTGATTCACGACCGCTCGCCACTTCGCTTGCCAGCGTCATGCGCATTGGCAAGGCGCCGAATTGAGCGCGTATTTCGCGCAGCCGTTCGACGTGCCGGGGGGCAATGAATAACCGCAACGATGGAAATTGCTGGCGTAAGCGTAGAAAAATGCTCGCAAGAATTTCCTCTTCCCCACGATGGGTGCTGCCGCCGAACAACACGTGGCTTTCTCGATCGGCATGAGTGAAGCCGGCTTGATGGGCGCTTTCTTGCGCTTCCAAAGCCTGGTCACGTCCATCTGGATCGTATTTGATACTTCCAACGGCGCGAATCCGGTCGCGCGCAACCCCGATCGCCACCCATCGCTCGACATCATCCAACTCCTGTGCGCAGACCAGATCCAGTTGCCGAAATGTTGGCGCTACAAAAAATCGGAACCGTCTAAACCTGCTCTCCGATCTCGGCGACAAGCGCGCATTCACCAATATCGTTGGAATTCGGCGTTCGTGCGCGAGTGCGACAAGGTTTGGCCAAACTTCAGCTTCCACCAGCACGATCCGCGTCGGCCTGATCACCGAAAACGCACGTCGCATGATCGGCCAGTAATCGACCGGTGTGTATAGGACGTCGATCCAAGGCGGCGCGTTCTTGTTTGCCAGTGCAAAACCAGTTGTAGTGGTCGTAGTCAGGACGCAGCACAAATCTGGTTCGAGCGCGCGTAATGCATGGGCCAGTTTCAATGCGATATTTACTTCCCCAACGCTTACCGCGTGCAGCCAGGTCGATTCTCGCTTCGACAAGCGGAGGCGTAGTTCACCATCATAAATTCCCAGGCGTTGTCCGAACTTTTCGCCGTAACCGCCGCGACGAATCATCTTCGCCAAATAGCCCGGTAAAAAGAACAACAGTCCGATTGGCCAGAACAAATTGTAAATGAAACGAATCATTCAATTATACGTTGAGAATTTTTGATTGCGGATTCCGGAAAGAAACAAGACCTCAGTGGCGCCATATGTTTTCTGACGAAATAGCCGCCACAGCATCGTGTCAGGAAGAGCCTCGGCTGGGCGCTTTTCCAGGACGAAAACTCCATCCGGGTCCAGTAGTTGAGACAACGCTTCGTTAGCCAGCAGTTTTTCGGTGAAACGCTCACCGGCCTCCGTTTTTTCGTACGGCGGATCCGCAAAGATGAGGTCAAACATTTCTGCGTCGGAAGCATGCCGAAGGAAATCGAAGACGTCCTGCTGTCGAACTCGTCCCTTCAACTTTGTCTTGGCAAGATTGCTCTCGATGATCTCCGCTGATTGTCGCTCTCCCTCAACAAAAACAACAGAAGACGCGCCGCGGCTGAGTGCTTCAATTCCGAGTGCGCCGCTGCCCGCGAAAAGATCGAGGACGCGCGCCCCCACCATGGCGTCGCCCAGGCTGGAAAAGATAGCAGCTTTGACACGATCCATCGTTGGTCGGACACCCCGCTTCGGAACTGCCAGGCGGATTCCGCCGGCGCTGCCGGCGATCACTCTCATGGCGACGCGGCGGGCGTTGGCGTCGCGGTAGCCTCAGGCAGCGCCTCCTGGGGTGAAACAGAAGTGGTTGGCGCGCCGGGCAATCCGTTGCCCGCATCGCCAGGCTCAGGCGTTGCGGGCGCGGCTTCTTTGATCTGTTTCTTTTTCTTCTTTGCCCGCTCCTTTTTTCCGCCGCCAAAGAAGCTGTTAATCATGCTGCTGATATCGCGGCCGACCAGCCTGTCCACTAAGTTTGTGCTTGGCCGATCGATGGTGCCGCCAACCTGAAAGTTGATGGCAGAATAACCCGGTTCGTTGATCGGTTGAAAATTCTGGCGAATCGCTTTGAAAAGCTGGCCGCGAATTTTGTCGTTGATCGCGAGCTGCGAATCAAGCTTCACCTTGCCGTTAAATGCCACTGTTCCCGACGCGGTGAGACGAATATTCGGAGAGCGCAAAATCAATTCGTCGATCGTGACCAAGCCTGGACGCACATGATATTTCGCCTCCGCTTGCTCGAGATGAAGCTCTCTCAGTTCTTCAATCTGAAGAACCTCCCCCAGCAGCACAAGCAAGCTGTATTGCTCGACCCGCCCATCGCGCAGGGAAATCTCACCCTTTCCAACGAACGCTTCTGGATCGGCCGTTTTGCCCGAAGCCTGGAAATTTCCCTCCAATTTGCCGTGCACGATTCCCTTGGGTCCGCCTGCGTCTGCGATAATCTGATCGGCCAGCACATTGCGAAACTTTACGCTTGTGGTAAACGGAGAGTCCTCCGCTTCCGGTTGCATCGCAAAATAGCCGTTGATCTCACCATTACCGGCGCGCGCGGAAATCTTGGAAAGCTCCAGCACGTCGGGCTCGTAACGCAGGGGGGAGCGCAGTTGCTCCAGAAAAAAACGGTCCTGCAAGGAGATTCTCGCCACCTTTGCATCCCCGTGAAGCGCCAAAGCTCTGCGGATGTTGGTGCGAAAGTCTACCCCATCAAAACTCGCAAGCAGCCTGCCGGTGTGATCGAGAAAACTGAAATTGCCATTCTTAATACTGACGCGTCGGACCTCCGGAGGCACCGCCAGTCTCGGTTCCTGCATCGGAGATGGATTGCTGACTATTGCCTGGGCCGGAGAAGGAAGATTCGCCGGAGAAACGGCAACGACAGGAGCGGTAGATGTTTGAGAGGTTTGAGCCGGTTGGATTCGTACTTCCGGCTTGGACACACTAGGAGCCGCCGTCTTTGTTCCTCGTGATCTGGGTAATTTCCATTTTCCTTCCACGTCTTGCGGCCAAACTACATTTGGATTGATGAGTGAGACCTCTTTGATGACCAGGCGCCGTGAAAAAAGAGAGAGGAAACGAACGCGCAGTCGAAATGTTTTTGCTTCAAGGAAATGCCTCGGATCGACCGGCGAAGTTTGCGCAATTGTGATGCCGCTTAGCTCCAGTCCGCCCCAGGGTGTCACACTCATGCTACGGATTCCGAGCGTGGTGCCGAGGCGTCGGCTCAATTCTTGCTGAATCTTCGCGTGCGTACCCTGCGATTGCACATACAGATTCACGCCGGTCAAAAGAATCGCGCCAAGCGCAACCACCGCCCCTAGAGCGATCAATGGAACCCGGCGCAATTTTTTCACCGTAAGACGTTACGCAGTCCGAGTTTGAAGAAAAGACGAAAGCCCTCTGCTACTTTTACTTGTGACCGATACGATTGTCATTCTCAATCCCACGGCTGGCAGCCCTGAACACGTTCGGAGCTGGCAGGAGCGAATCGAATCCCTCACTGGCGATTGCCCCGTCCGCGTTACGTCCCAGTCTGGCGACGCCCAGGAACTGGCCCGGCGCGCAGTCGAGCAGGGATTTACCCGGATCGTCGCTGCAGGCGGCGACGGAACAGTCAACCAGGTAGCAAATGGACTGGCCGGCAGCAATGCCATCTTGGGTGTGCTACCGATGGGCAGTGTGAACGTTTTCGCTATGGAGCTTGGCCTGCCGTTGAATAGTCTCCAGCGTTGCTGGGACATTATCGAAGATACAAACGTTCGCCTTGTCGATCTGCCAAGCGCCAACGGGAAATATTTTGTCCAGCTTGCCGGGGTGGGATTGGACGCCCAGGTGGTGAAAGAGACCAGTGTCGCTTTTAAACGCAGCTTCGGTCCGCTCAGCTATCTCATCTCCGCAGCGCATATCGCGGCACGGCAACCACCCAAGCTGTTCATTACATCGGATCATACTCCTGTGGAGGAGGGATCGTTTGTTCTCATTGGGAACGGCCGCCTTTACGGAGGACCCTTCCCATTTTTTAAACAGGCCATCATCGACGATGGTTTGTTTGATGTCGTTGTCTTCAAACGGCTCGGCTATCTCGAGATCATAAAGTATCTGCAGGACGTTGTATTCAGCTCCGACATTAAAGTTCCGGAAATCGAATATTTTCAGACGCGGCAGCTGCGCATAACCAGCGAACAGGACGTCCCCTTGGAGCTGGATGGCGAACTCGCCGGTAATTGCCCGGTTGATTTTCGAATCCGGAAGAGAGCGCTTCGCGTCTCGGCGCCCACGCCCTGAGCCTGATCGGAAAGCCGCCCCTGACCAGCTGGCCTTCGCTGAAATCCGCGTGATGTTCTGCACGATGGCTGGTACTGATCATTGGATTCGCGAAAAAGCGGCCGCTTCAATTAACCCGGCACAGGTCGAGAGGGTCCTGATTCAGCTTAGCGAACACTGGCCCGAAACAGCGCGACCACTTGTCGATGTCGTCGAACAATTTCCGCTGGGCGAAGCGGCCCTGCTTCATCTTCTCGCGGTCTCCAGCATTTGCGCGGCGCGCCTCACGCACGATCCGGACAGCCTGCTGTGGCTTTGTCAGCCGCAAATCTGTTCTGCTCCTCGCAGGTACGGTGAAATGCTGGGCTACCTACAGAGATCGGCCGGCAACTCGATCGCAGATCAAGGTTTTTCTGCTCTACGTTTTTGGAAGGGCCGTGAGATGACCCGCATCGCGGTTCGCGAGCTTGCAAACGTCGCGTCGCTCGAGGAAACCACCGGCGAGCTTTCGCAGGTGGCGGAGATTTGTATCCGCAATGTGTTCGAACATTGGAACACCGAATTGCGGCAACAATATGGTTCGCCCAACGCGGAATTCGCCATTCTTGCACTGGGCAAGCTCGGTGGCGGTGAGCTAAATCACAGCTCGGACGTTGATCTTCTCTTTCTCTACAGTGAGGAAGGCCAGCTCACGGCGCACGTTTCCTATCACGAATTCTTTAACCGGCTGGGAAAGAGAATCCTCGAAACATTTTCGACGTGGCATCCAGCTGGCTCGCTTTTTCGCGTCGATTTGCGTCTGCGACCGGAGGGCTCGGCGGGACCATTGGCCCGCTCGCTCGAGAGCATGGAAAATTATTATGCGGGATTCGGCGAAACCTGGGAACGTCTTGCGCTGATCAAGGCACGCGGGATCGGCGGCAGCCGCGAGCTGGCTTACGAATTCCTACGGCAACATCAGCCGTTTATTTATCCCAGGAGCGCATCGCCCGATTTGCTGGATGAAATGGCCGGTATCAAGCGGCGCATCGAGCGCGATATAGTCGGCGCGGACAAGCTCGAACGCGACGTGAAACTTGGGCGCGGCGGTATTCGCGAGATCGAGTTCATCGTGCAGACCTTGCAGGTTATCCACGGAGCGCGGCATCCGTTCTTGCAGGAATCAAGTATGCTCAAGGCGCTGCGAGCGCTTCGTCAATTGGACCTTCTTCCGCGGGAGGACGTGCTGACTTGCGACAACACTTACCGGTTCCTCCGTCGTGTGGAGCATCGTTTGCAGATAGAGGCCGAACAGCAAACGCACATTGTTCCTCGAGACCCGGAAGCTTTGCGAAGTCTCGCACTGAGCCTTCGGTTTTCCTCGAGTGAAGATTTCACCGCTGCTCTGCAAGAAAGGATACGCGCAGTGCGTCCAATTTTTGAACGGATCGTTTCGGGAACGTCTACGTCAGCGGCAACAGTGCCCAAGGCGGACGATCTCGAAATTTTCAGCGACCAGAAACGCGCAACCAAGGCGCTATCGGACCTCGCGCAGGGCACCGGACGTTTCCATATCGCGCCACGAACACGGCAGATCTTTCGCAAGCTGCGTCCGGCATTGCTAGGATGGCTTTCTAAGACCGCGGATCCGGATGCGACGCTCAATCAATTCGTTCGCCTCGTGGAGGGTTACGGTTTGCGGAGTTTGTTCTTTGAGCTTCTCGTCGCAAATCCTCGGTTGCTTGAGCTGGTTGTGAAGACTTTCGATGCCAGCCGCTTCGCCAGCGAGCTTTTGATTCGCCGTCCGCAGCTTCTAGAAGACATCACCCGAGATCCAACGTTTGGCGAACCACGTTCGGTAACAGAAAATCTGCGGCGCCTCGATTCGTTAGGCGCAGATGCAAACAATTTGGACCCGATACGGACGTACCGACAAAGGCAACTGTTGCGCATAATCCTGCGCGACGTGCTGGGACTTATCCAACCAGCGGCGACTTTTGCCGAGCTTTCCGACGTCGCGGAAGCGTGTCTCGTTGTCGTCGGGAAGCTCCTCGCAAGCGAGCAACTAACCGTCATCGCGCTGGGAAAATTTGGGGGACGCGAGATCAGTTACGGCGCGGACCTGGACGTTTTGTTCGTGGGCGAAGACATTCGCGCCGCCCAGAATCTCATGAGCGCCATTGCCCAGCCAACGGCTGAGGGAGATATCTGGGCGCTGGATGCAAGGCTACGCCCGGAAGGCGAAAAAGGTCCGGTTGTTTGCTCTCTTGAAACTTACGAATCGTACTATGCGAGCCGGGCGCAGCCTTGGGAATTGCAGGCTCTGACTCGCGCGCGCGGCATTAGCGGACCGTTGCAAAACCAATTCATGGAGATTGCAAAACGCGCATGGCGACGCGCATGCCAGGATGCCGGCCTTTTCATAAAAATTGACGACATGCTGCTGCGCATTCGGCGCGAGCGCGGAAGCGGATCGGATTTTCTCGATTTAAAGACCGGAGCTGGCGGCATCATCGAAGCGGAATTCCTCGTTCAAGCGTTGCAGATGCGCGCAAACATCTGGGAACAGAACTGGGAGCGGGCCGTCGATCGATTGCACGAGCACGGACATCTGGACGAGTCGGACACT
>Ga0193727_1000783_pt1 | contig 12744 bp, 14 predicted proteins | sample H2c2metaG_FD_143051 | JGI IMG/M metagenome (GOLD analysis project Ga0193727, IMG submission 143051) | Soil microbial communities from a riparian zone of the East river system, Colorado, United States - H2c2 | ecosystem: Environmental > Terrestrial > Soil > Riparian zone | place: USA: East River...
TCTCTTCCTCGGTGCCATTGTCGAAGGACCGTCGACATGGACAGTTCGCCCCGTTGCCGAGATTTTCTACGAGAATGAATTTGGAAAGGAGCGGACGTTTTCAGGCCTGGTCGGCCTGATTTACCGCGTGCGCGACAATCTCAGCTTCGACGTCGCGATACGTCATGCGCTCACGGGTGGACACCCTGCGAACGAGATTCGCGCGGGCGTGACCTTCGGCTTTCCGCTCTCTTTTTTCGAAAATCACGCCGCGCAACGCGAAGCACCGCATATCTTGCCTCGATAGCCTGGAGTCCGCCACTTACGGATTCCGAACGGGGAGAATAGCGACTTCGACCGCCGGCGTGCGTCGGCGTTATCCCGGACACAAGTCTTACGGCCTCGGGAGACTGTGCGAGCTTTGCGCATCACCGTGCGCTGTGCGATGCGAGGGCGGCTGGTCTCCTTTTGAATCTCATGAATCTCAAGCGGAAAAGCAGCGAGCCCGAGCGCGCCGATGAAGCAGCCTGACAAACATCCCGACTGAAACCAATTCGAGTCGAGATCGTGCTGGGCTTCGTGTACCAAAGCCGCACCGATTGAATCTGGAGCAAACCGATTCCCCAACTCATATTCGGCCTGACTTATCTGCTGATCCTGACACGCTTCATCTGGCCTATGCATTTGCCGCTCTCGGCAAAGATCACGGTGGCGGCGCTTGCGTTCGTCGCATTGCAGTTTCACCGGTGGAGCAGGCTTTCGTCGGGCTCGGAATTCTCTCCAGAGTTTCCACGTCCGGTGGTCGTCCTCTTCAACTGGGCGTTCGGCGCGATCGTCTTGCTGGCGCTGTTGCAGCTGCTGCTCGATGTCGGACTTCTGGTCGGAATTCCGATCCATGGTGGCATCGTGAGCGCGCCTGACGGCGTTCGCTACGGATTGGCTGCGTTGGCTGCCGTCGCGGCCGCGATCGGCGTCCATCAGGCGATGCGGATTCCGCCGCTGAAGGACATCGAAGTCGGTATCCACGGACTTCCGCGACAATTCGACGGCTACACCATTCTGCAACTGACCGATCTCCACATCAGCCGGCTGTTTCCCGCTTCATGGGCGCGCGCCGTCGTCGAGCGATCGAACGAACTCGGCGTGGACCTGATCGCGATCACGGGAGATCTGATCGACGGCACGCTCGATGCGCGACGCACCGACATCGAGCCGCTGCGGGACTTGAAGGCAACCGACGGCGTCTACGTGATCTCCGGCAATCACGAATACATCTTCGGCTACAGCACGTGGATGGCGCACTTCGGCGCGTTGGGACTGCTGTCGCTCGAGAACAGGCGCATCGTTCTCGATCGCAACGGCGGCAAGCTGGTTCTCGCCGGCATCACCGACCGGGCGTCGCGCCGCAGGGGGCATACCGTCCGAGACCTTGCCGCGGTCCTCGAAGGCGCCCCCAAAGGCGTCCCTATCATCCTGCTCGATCATCAGCCGAGCGACGCGAGGCACGCCGCGAAGCTCGGCGTGGCCCTGCAACTCTCCGGACATACGCACGGCGGATTGATCCTGGGGATCGACCGGTTGGCCGCGCGCGCCAATGCCGGCTATGTCTCGGGCCGTTACGACGTCGACGGGATGACGCTGTACGTGAACAACGGTACCGGGCTGTGGCCCGGCTTCGCGCTGCGGCTCGGTCGCCCCTCCGAATTAACGCGGATCACGCTGCGCCAGGCGGGCGCCACCTGATCTCGTCCGTTTTCGGCTCCAATCCCCGTCGCTGCTGCGAAATTTCTGACCGCGGGCCGCTCCGTCTGCTACGACCATGGCAGTCCCAGGCCCGCCCAATACCGATCCGGATGCCGAATCTTCCGTACCCTGTCTCGAAGGGCGCCATGGCGCAGCGTATCCGTCAGCACGATCGGGGGGCGACGCCGCTGGGAGGTGACGTCGTGGCCGGTGTGCTCAAATCGAGAATGAAATTCGGAGGCGATGTCGGGACCGTTGTGTCCAGTTCGTCCTTAGGCCGGAAACAATAAGGGACGTACCGCATGGCCAAGCTGATCTTCATCAACCTGCCTGTCAGCGACCTTGCGCGCGCCACTGCCTTTTATCAGGCGATCGGCGCCGTAAAGAACACGCAATTTTCCGACGATACGGCATCATGCATGGTATTTTCCGATACCATCCATGCGATGCTGATGACCCACGATAAGTATCGGCAGTTCACTACCAAGAAGATTGCCGACGCCAAGACCACTAGCCAAGTTTTGATTTGCATATCGGCCGACAGCCGCGCTGAGGTCGACGATCTCATCAGCATGGCCGAGAGCGCCGGCGGCGTGATCGATCCGTCGCCTCAAGATGACTACGACTTCATGTATGGCCGTAGTTTCGAGGATCTCGATGGCCATCTCTGGGGCGTGAATTGGATGGATTTCGAGGCGGTCGCCAAGGATACGGCTGCAACAGCGGCGTGATCTAGCGCCGCTTCGCGCACCAGATCGCCGGCGAGAGCAAGATCGCCGACGCCAGAAGTTATCGACCGAGGCCGGCGAGAGTTGGTCATGCATTGACTCTTAACAATTACGGCGGCTGGAGGCTTCGCTGGCGCTGCACGACCATGTTTAACACATAGACCAGCACGGCCTCGTCGTTCTGGTTCAGGGTGGTGGTTCGGAGCTTGATCAGGCCCTGCGCCGGACGCGACTTTGACGGTCGCACCTCGATCACCTCGCACTCGACGCGCAGCTCGTCACCGGGGCGCACTGGCCGGGGCCAGCGGCACTCGTCGAGGCCCGCGCCAACGAAGCCTCCAGCCGGCTTGAGTTCAGTCTCAACCAGCAGCCGCATCGTCACGGCAGCGGTGTGCCAGCCGCTGGCAGTCATTTCACCGAAAATCGAATGGCGCGCCGCCGTCTCATCGAGGTGAAACGGCTGCGGATCGAACTCGGCAGCGAATGCGCGGGCCCGTTGCCCGTCGATGCGGAACCGCTCGGAACCGAACGTCTGCCCCACTGCAAAATCTTCCAGGTAGTGCTCGGTCAACTGTTTCATGATTCAACCTATCTCATGCTCCTCACCCGATAACCCGGTCGAATGGCCTCGTGTGTTTTCATGCCTGCGGGACGGCGTTGACACGCTGCGCCTCGCCTTGACCGACCGAGACGTTCTCGCCGGCGACCTCGTACATGATGATCATCATGTCGTCCGGCGATACGCCTGCCGCCTCGGCCACGCGCGTGTTGATATCTTTCAACAGTGCCAGTCGTGTCTCCTTCGGCCGACCCTGGACAAAAGTGACATCGAGCATGATCAGATCGTCGGTGTAGTGCATTCCGACGAACGAAGGCGTGTGGAGAAACCGGTTCTTCGGCAACTCGAAGATCAGCTGATAGAAGTCTTCGGGTGGCACGTGAAGCGTGTTGATCAGGGCCGCTTGAATAGCGCCAGACACTTTCGCGATCCGGCTTTCATCGTAACGGCCTTCGACAACGTGGATTTTAGCGAGTGGCATTGGATAAGCTCCTCTGTTGTGGGAGAACAGATGCATTAGCCCGCTGCTATCGAGCAGACGGATTCGAGGTTTTTGCCGCCATGCGAGCCCTGGCCGCCTTGGCGCCACCCCAGAGAGATCCGGGATTGACGCGATCGGGATAGATTTCCAGCATCGCGTCGTAGAGCTCGCGTGCGCTCGCGGTAGCCGTATTCAGGCGATTGAAATCGCGAAGGTATTGCCGCGTCTCGGCGATGATGCGCGGATTGTCGTCGTTCTCAGGCACTTTGTGCCCGGCAATGACGGCTTTCGGTTTCAGGGTCTCAAGCTTATCGAGCGTGGAGATCCACTCAATCCGACTCTGTGTGTCAGTCTCGCCCAGATAGGGATGGATGCCGTTGTAGACGACGTCGCCGCCAACGATCAGTCCGATCGATGGGACGTGCAAGCATGTTGAGTGGGCCGTATCGGTTCGCCCCGCATTTATTGCGACGAGCTTGTGCCCCTCCAACTCCAAAGCGTTTCCTTCCAGCGGCTCAGCAACCAAAAGGCGGTTCGGAATCTCTCCCGGAAAAAGTCGACGCCAGAAATTATCGAGCCAAGCCGGCGAGAGTTGGTCTTGCATGGCCTTGACGATCTCGGGGGTCGCGAGTGCCTTGGCTCGCGGAAATCGCTCCAGAAGCGATGCAAGTCCGAAGAAATGATCGCCGTGTCCATGGGTGATGTAGATCGCGGTAAGATTCTTGCCGCGCGCGACGACCCAATCCAGCAGAGTCTTCGATTGCTCAGTCGTCAGAAAAGTGTCCACGAGAACAGCGTCGCGCTCACCGTAGATGAGCGTCGACGAATTCGCCACCCACATCAGTTCTTCCTTGCCGGGTGGTAAGTCTCGCGTAAGGCCAGGGCGCTTTATGGTAAGCACCTCCCACTGAAGACCGGTATCAGCTTTGCTCCTTACAGCCATCGTCAGCTTCTCCCGTTGTAATAGAACGACAAGACCGGATTGGTAGTGGCTTACGAATGACTCGTGCCGGGATTGAGCAGATGTTCGCGGAACCATTCTGTTGCCGCGGCTTCCGCGAGTGGAAACTGATCAAGATAAGGATCAAAGTGGCCGCCAGGTATCAGGGCGATCCGTTTCGGTTCCAGTGCGCGCTCGTAAGCCGCAAGCGCCAGATCCGCGATAGTTAGCTTGTCGTCGCGTGCGACGATCATCAGCAACGGCGTCGGCGAAACGCGCGAGACCCAGATGCCGGGCTCATACATGCGCGCGGCCCGCGTCGAGCGCAGCGTTACTTCGTTTTTCCAAAGCCCTTCCGGAACGGGCTGAAGATAGAAATCGATCGCATCCGGCGAGCGGTAGGCGGCAGGCACGGAGAGGTCGCCGCTAACAACTGCCTCGCGGCGCGGCAGCTCTCCGCGCAAGCAGCCTCTCTCGTCCTCGTTGAAAGCGTGCTCCAATGCGGGCGTGGCGTCGGGTGAGACCCGTCGCAAGCCCTGCTCATAACCGCTGATTGTTGGAACCTGGGCAACAACGCAGCGCAGGCGCCGATCTGTTGCGCCAAGCACGAGAGCGTGTCCGCCGGCATAGCTGGTGCCCCATAGACCAATACGGGTTGCATCAACTTCCGGTCGGCTCTCAAGGTAGGAAATTGCACGACGCCAGTCGGCAATTTGTTGCCATGGATCGATGTCCCCGCGGAGGTCCCCGCCGCTCGTCCCGAAATTGCGATGATCGTGCACAAGCACGACGAACCCCGCCGCAGCGAATGCCAGAGCGAAACGCTCAAGACCGTGTTCCTTGGTTCCCCCAAAGCCGTGCGCCATGGTGATAGCGGGGCGGATGCCATCTCCCTCGGGCAGGAATAGCCAAGCGCCCAGTTCAATTCCTCCTTCTGCGGGAATAGTGACATCAAGCTTCAATTGCTCGGAGACCGCTGTCATTAGGCTCACGATATCTTTCTTGTATCTGTTCGGTCGGCGTTGCGATGGAGGTGCTAGGTCGTCACGCGGGGAAATCTCGCCCGGCCGCTCAATGGGGTGCCGCATACAGGTAGCTGGCCGACAAATCGACAAAGCGGGCCAGCTGCCGATTGGGGAAAGCGGCTTTTAGGTTCTCGCTGTAAGTTTTCGCGTCGGCGGAAGCCGCATGGATCTCCTTGGCGCGCTTGATGTAGGTCATCGTGCTGTCGATCGCGGAACGGTCGACCGGGGTGTCATGTCCGATAATGATTATGTCGTAGCCCTGTAGCGCCTTGAGCGACTCGAGGGCGGTCAACCAGTGATCGAGATGCTTCCCGCCTGTGAAGACGTGCTGCTTCGGTGAAAACACCAGATCGAATGCCAGCATTACTTTTTGCTCGGGTAGCAGCGCGGCGAGTTGCAAATCCGATTCAGCATCGACGAACCGTCTGAAGTCATAGGTGACGCCGTCAATCCGTTGCAGACCTTCGCCGATCGTCTCGGTCGGAACCGTGACCTTCGACGCGGCCTTATCGCCGTAAGTTTTGCGGAGGCCATCGAGCCGGGCTGGGCCTCCGGCGCGGATCTGCTCGGCGATACCCTCAAGAGCAAGCACGCGAATGCCGGGGAAATGCTCAGTCAGAACCTGAAGACCGCCCCAGTGATCGGTATGCGCGTGGGAGAGAATGATTCGATCGACGGGTTTGCCGAGCGTCTGCACGTATGACGCAACTTCGCCGGCATACGGCAGCAGGAGCTGACTATCGAAGATGACGACCGCATTTGGCCCCTCGATCATCTGCGTATTGACCTGAAGGCCATCGGAAGGGCTGAGATAGGAGTGAATTTTGACAGGTCCGAACTGGCTTACGAGGATAGCCCCCGCGCGGCCCGGTCCCGCGGACAGCTTGGCGACGGCCCCGTCACTGTTCTGCGCCAGTTCAGGGTTTGCGGCGGCAGCAGCCGGCAGGCACCAGCCGACGAATGGGAACAACGCGCCCGCGGCGAGCCGCAAAAAATGAGGACGCGACACAGCCGCTTGCGACAAGCGCCGAAAACCGGGGTTACTTGACTGCATTTCTCTTCTCCCTTGTCACCCTGCCAGCACGACTTCCTGATCAAATTTGGCCTCGGCCGCCATCGACGAATAGTTCGATGCCCGTGACAAAGCTGGAATCGTCTGAGGCCAGGAACACCGCTGCCTTGGCGACTTCGTCCGGTTCTCCCATGCGTCCCATCGGAATGGTGGCTACCATTCTCGCAATGGCTTCCGGTGGCTGTTGATCTACCAGTGCCGTCCTGATCGGACCGGGGCTTAGGACGTTGGAACGAATGCGACGGTCTTTCAGCTCCATGGTCCAGGTTCGCACCAGATTGCGAACTGCCGCCTTCGTCGCGCCGTAGGTCCCGAAAGCAGGCGTGCCTTTGACGCTCGCGACGGAGCCGATGAGAACAATCGACCCTCCGTCGTTGATCAGCGTCAAGGCTTTTTGCACCGTAAACACGGTGCCCTTCACGTTGAGATCGAAGAGCTTGTCGAAATGCTCCTCCGTAAGGCTTGCCAAGGGAGCGAATTCGCCGGTGCCGGCATTGGCGACGAGGACATCGATCTTTCCCTGCGCCTTCACGGTTTCGTAGAGGAGATCGAGGTCCTGCAGTTTAGAGACGTCTCCCCGAACGCCCACGACATTGCTGCCGATCGCCTTCACAGCCTCGTCGAGCTCTTCTTGGCGGCGGCCCGTTATAAAGACAAGGGCGCCTTCGTCGACGAAGCGCTTCGCAATGGCGAAACCTATTCCCGTGCTGGCGCCAGTAACCACCGCCACCTTTCCGTGCAGCTTGCCCATAGCCGTCACTTCTCACTCTGCTGACGAGGCGTGTCGCCGCGAGCGATTGCCTTGTCGTCGAGCCAACGGCAGATGTTTGCGACCGTATCCTGGTAGAAGCGGGCGTAGAGGCCGCGGGAGACGTAGCCGATATGCGGCGTTGCCAGCAGGTTCGGAAGCGCGCGGAATGGATGATCCAGCGGCAACGGCTCCTGGTCGAAGACATCGACGGCCGCTCCGGCGATCTTTTTGTCGTTCAGCGCCGCAACGAGGTCGGCCTCGACCACGATCGGCCCGCGCGACGTGTTGACCAGGCGCGCTGTCGGCTTCATGAGCGCTAGTTCTGCCGCACCGACCAGGCCGCGCGTCCTGCCGCTGAGCACCAGATGGATGCAGACGACATCCGCCTCTTGGAACAACGCGTCCTTTGTGACGAGTGTCGCGCCTACTTCAGCCGCGCGTGAGGTCGTGAGATTCTGGCTCCAGGCGATCACCTTCATACCGAAGGCATTGCCAATTTTTGCCACCGCGCCGCCGACGTTGCCGAGACCCAGAACACCAAGCGTCCGCTCGGCCATGTCATCACCGACCGACTGCTGCCATCCGCCGCGGCGCAACGCCGCATTCTCGGCGACGAGATTGCGGGCACTGGCCAGAATGAGGGCCCAAGTCAGTTCGATCGTCGGCGTCGAGGTGTAACCCGTATGAACGACCTGCACGCCCTGCTCTTCCGCGGCCTTGAGATCAACCGAGGCGTTCCGCGTCCCCGTCGAGGCTATCATGCGGAGCTTGGGCAAGCGCTCGATGATGCTACGGGTCATCGGCGTGCGCTCTCGCATCACGCAGACGATGTCGAACGGAAGCAGTCGCTCGACGAGAGCGTCGGTGTCCGCGAGGTGGTCGTTAAAGACTGTGACGGTCGCCCGCGCATTGAGCGCCGACCAGTCCGCGAGCGAGAGAGCGACATTCTGGTAGTCGTCCAGGACAGCTACTCTGAAGCGTTCCGGCTTGGAAGACATCGCGCGCCTACCAGGCCCACTGGGCGGCTTCCCAGCGGTAAGCTGGGTCGTGTCGCACGACATGTCCAATACCGGGAAACGGAAAATGACAGCCCAGCACCATGACCCGGTCGGTCGCAACACGATCGAGAATGGCCTTGCGCGACTTGATCGCCTGCGCGGGATCATAGTCGAAGACGGGTGTCCACTCGGGATGCTGCAAGCTCGTCACCGGATTGTGCGCGATATCACCCATGTAGACGAACTGCTCATTGCCGGAAGCGAATAAGATTGCGGCATGGGAAGGCGAATGTCCCGGCGCGCCAATGAAGTGCACGCCACTCGTGATTTCGCCGCCCTGTTTCACGAACCGGGACCTATCGGCCACGAGTGGCAAGTTCTCTCGCGCCGCGATAATCGTGCCCTTCTTGAATGGATCGGGCATCGGCGAACCGTTGACCTCGCTTTCGTAACGGCTGCCAGTCCAGTAGTTCCACTCCGTATCGACAAAAACGAACTGAGCCTTCGGAAAGGCCAGAGCGCCCGATTTTGTCGCTAAGCCGCCGATATGATCCAGGTGACCGTGCGACGTCACGACGAGATCTATGCTCTCTGGCGTGATTCCGGCCCGCTGCAGGTTCGGGTCAAGCCCGGGAAAGCTGCCGAAGGTCGGTCCGAGTTTCTCACCAAAGCCGTTATCAACAAGAATACGCTCCCGGCCCGTGTCGACCACCAACATGTTGGTCGTGATTTGGATCACCGGCTGCATGAAGTTTGCCTTCAGCACCGGAGCGACTTCAGCTTCTGAAGCGTTCATGACAAGGACCGGCCGCACCGGAACCGGCCCATAGCCATCCGAGATCACGGTCGCCTGGAAGTCGCCGATCTTGAAGCGATAAAAGCCATCGCCGTTTACTGGTTCGGCGCGTGGTTGACGAGCGTCCTCCGCCCACGCCGAGGCACGGCTGAACAACGGCGTTGCCGTTGCAGCAACAGCCAGCGTGGCACCGGCACGAAATATACTGCGACGGGTCAGGATCGTCGGCGATTTCGTCATCTCTATCTCCAATGGGAAATGGGCGAACCTTTCGGACGCGTAGAGCTCATTCACGTGCTTCAGCCGCTCGCCTTCTGTAGTTGCGCGTCCCGCTCCGTCGTGCAGGACCATGACGACGGCCTACCAGGGGACTTGGGGCGGCGGCGCCGTGGACGCTAGAGCGCAATCGTCCACATCTTGTGCTCGATCGTCCGCGGAGTTACTTAACAAGTATGGACATTCTCACCGACGTGCTCGATCGCGTTCATCTGAAAGGGACCGTGATCTTCCACTACGAGTTCGGCCGCCCGTGGAGCGTGGCGCTGCCGCGCTCTCCGGACGCCATTTTTCACTATCTCACCCGCGGTTCAGCCAGCATCGAGCTCGAGGGCGGACCAACCATTCAGATGGCCGAGGGCGATTTCGTCCTGGTTGTCCGCGGCGAGCACCATGTCCTTCGGTCGGGTCAAAGGTCGAAGCCGATCCCACTGGCCAATCTTGATCGATGGCCGGCGCATGTCGGCCTCGTCCATCACGGCGGTGGGCGAAAGCCGTTTTCCACGATGATGTGCGGTCGCTTCAGTCTGTCGCGCCCAACGCCCGGCAATGTGATGGAATTGCTACCGCCGGTCCTGCACTTGAGGCCCGCGGCAGATCGACAATGGCTGGAGACAATCCTGCAACGGATGGTGACCGAAGCAGCGCTTCAGCGCCCCGGCCAGCTCGCGGTGCTCTCGCGAATGACCGAGGTGCTCTTTGTCGAGGTGCTGCGCAGTTGGATAAAATCCCTTGGTCCGGGCGAAGGTGGCTGGCTCGGCGCAATCGCGGATCGGAACATAGGCAAGGCGCTTCAGCTGATCCACGAACATCCGGGGCGAGCGTGGACTCTTGGGGAGCTGGGACGCCATGTGGGGCTTGGCCGCTCGGCCTTCTCGGCTCGCTTCACCAGGCTTGTCGGCCAGCCTGTATATCGTTACCTCGTGGCGCGACGGATGGACGAGGCCGCGCGGATGCTCGAAACGGGCGACGGCGCCATCCCACAGATCGCGACGCGGGTCGGTTACGAGACGTCGACGGCTTTTTCGAAGGCGTTCAAACGACACTACAACTTCTCTCCCGGCCGTTATCGGTCACGCGCCGGCACAGCGCCACTCTGAACCCCTCATCTGTATGTTTCTGCATCGCCCGGAAACCCGGATATAGCGGCGCAATCAAATTCACATCTATCGGACAACTAAATATCGCAATGTCCGCGCGGCCTCCGCGCCAATACTTCCGCGTGGCGGCTTCGGACCACCAAAAATCTTCCCGCCGACCTTCAGCCCCTCGGGCAGCGCCGTGATCTTGGTTCTGTTCAGGTCGCGGTAACCGCCGACGCTGAGCCCGTCGGGCAGCGCCGTGATGTCGGTGTCGCGCAGATCGAGGCCGCCGCCAACGCTGAGCCGATCGGGCAGCGCCGTGATCTTGGTGCCCCACAGATCGAGGGCGCCGCCAACGCTGAGCCCATCGGGCAGCGCCGTGACGTTCGTGCCGCACAGGTCGAGGTTGCCGCCGACGCTGAGCCCACCCGGCAGCGCCGTGATGTTCGTGCCGCCCAGGTCGAGGTTGCCGCGCACGCTGAGTCCTTCAGACAGCGCCGTCAGGCTGTGCAGCTTTCCACCTGTTCCGTCCACTCGGAGCGCGTCTTGAAAGTGACGAACGTGCCGGTCACTGCATCCAGTCAGGTCAGCAGACGCTGGTCGGAACGGTGTCGATGCCCGTGTGCATGTCGTATGCGTACCCGCCACGCCGAATTCGCACCGGTCGTCCTCGACGTGCCGGAGGCCGTCGCCAAACCGTCGAGTTAGCTCTGCGCTGTCGGGCGAACAATAATTTCGCCCACATCGACATCGGTAGGCTGATCGACTGCGAACACAATGGCGCGAGCAATCGCATCCGGAGAAATCGCCATCTTTTCCATCGCGTTGACGATCTGGGCCTTCACCTCTGGGTTTGTCATGGAATCCGCGAGGTTCGTGTGAACGAAGCCGGGCGAAATAATCGTCACCCGCAGCCTATCACCGGCTTCTTGGCGCAAGCCCTCGGAGATGGCGCGCACGGCGAACTTTGTGCCGGAATATACCGACATGGTCGGCCTGGTGATGAGCCCGGCCGTAGATGCAATGTTGACGAAATGCCCAAAACCCTGCTTGCGGAAAACAGGCAGCGCCGCTGCGATGCCGTATAGTACGCCTTTGACGTTGACGTCGATCATCTCCTCCCAATCCTCGACGCGCAGGTCGTCGAGGAGAGAAGTTGGCGCAATGCCCGCGTTGTTGACGAGAACATCGAGCTTGCCGTACCGCTCTAAGGCTAACTTCACGAGATTGGACAGGTCCCCGCGCCGCTTGACGTCTGTCGCTGCGTAAGCCGCTTCGCCGCCGGCATCCGCGATGCGCGCCGCCAACGTCTCAAGGCGATCCGATCCGCGCGCGCCAAGCACGACCTTCGCACCGAGTTTAGCGAGCAGCAGTGCAGTCGCCTCTCCAATACCACTGCTCGCGCCCGTGATTATGACGACTTTTCCTTTGGTATCAGGCATGAAGTCACTTTCCAATCTCGCGACTTGATTGATCGCTCGCGGGGAGGGACCCCTAGCGCTTTACGGGCCGGGCATCAAAGGTTTTTTTGCGATGCGCAGCTTTGCGAACCTCATGCCGCGCAGTGTTGGACGGAGTTCGGCCGGAGGGATCGTGCGGCTTTCGTTGGCGCTCCCGTTCCACGACAAGCATCAGACTGTCGGCTGATTCCGCCGCAGATTTGGAAAGCGAAATCTCAGTTCGACGACAACGGTTCGTATTTGCAGGTTTTTCGCAGGCGATCGGCTGCGTTCTTGAGGGTTTTCACCGTGTCGGTTTCGTCGCTGTATTTCGGACCGATGACCGGCATGTACCATTGCGATGCCAGTTTGGCAGGGCCTGAGATGATGGCGATCGTAATGTCTGACCTCAGTTCAACTCGCGAGCACCAAGGCAGTCCTGCCATCTGCTTCAACGTGGTTTGCGATTGCTCGGCCAGGGACACGCGGTTGCCGCCGGCCAGCACTTCCTTGAGGATCTTGTCCGAGACATTCAGCTTGGCGGTCTTCGGCTCCTCACCTGGCCATTCTACGACGTTCAAAGGTACATTTCCCTGGGTCGCAGCCTGACCAAGAGACTTGCGACTCGGGCACGGTGGCAATGTTTAGGATCTTCACAGGAGCAGAAGAAAATCACGCGTCGCTTTTCTCTTCCCGCTTCGACGACGATTTTCAGGAGGTCGCGTGCAGCGGTTGGTTTAACAATCCGAATCCCCTTTTCGCCGGAACCGATGTTGGCATTGCCCAGCGACTTCATCCAGACATAACGATTCTTACCAGTGGTCGCTTCGAAGGCCTTCTGCCGGAATCCAATCGCTCTGACGCTTCGTGAAAAC
>Ga0193727_1000784_pt1 | contig 12736 bp, 5 predicted proteins | sample H2c2metaG_FD_143051 | JGI IMG/M metagenome (GOLD analysis project Ga0193727, IMG submission 143051) | Soil microbial communities from a riparian zone of the East river system, Colorado, United States - H2c2 | ecosystem: Environmental > Terrestrial > Soil > Riparian zone | place: USA: East River...
TTCTTCATGGCGGTGTTCAGGCCGTCGTCGAATTCCACAAAGGTGTTGGCGGACCAGAGCTTTTGGCCGATCTCGTCGCGGGTGACCAATTCGCCGGGACGATTGAGGAGCATGGCGAGGATTTGGAATGGCTGCTCCTGCAGCCTTATGCGCAGGCCGCCCTTGCTCAGGACAAGCTGTTCAAGGTCGGCCTCGAAGGCGCCGAATCGAACGACCTTGGTCTTCGGAGGAGACATCTCCATACTCATGACCCCATCCATGTAACAGGAAGTCTACTGCGGACCCGGTTCAGACGTGCAGCTAAATTATTGCCCTGTTGATGGTTACCGGTTCAGGCAAGGTTCGGAATCAGATCGTTTGACTTTAATCAACGCTTGAAAAAGAGTGTTGCAGCCGGGGTTGAAAACAATAGCAGGAGATACAGGCGAGTTTGGACGCCATGGGGTTCTTTGTTAATTATCTCAACATCCTGGCCGGAGGTGTGCAATGAAACATGGATTCGAGCCAAGAATTATTCAGAGCCCGTGGCGGGGCGCAATCAGGAAGCAAACCGGAGGCGGGATCAGGAAGCCCGCACTTTTGATCGCAATCATTTTTGCCGGAGCCATTACCACAGTCATGGTGGCTCAGAATGGACTGTTCAAAGCAAAGGATCCAGGCCCTCGGCCGAATCCCGCTTCTCCGATTCCAAACCCGGTTGTGGGGCTAAGCGACAACGAAACAGCGTTGTTCAACGAGAGCCTCTTGCGCGTGTCAGAACTTGAAGGCACCTGCGACACTTGCAGCCAGCAGCCGCAGGGCGGGCCACCGATCGATCCTGATCCCAACAATCCTTTTTCGCCGCTGAAGCTGGTGAATTCAGCGGGCATGAGCCCAGTGTTCAATGCCGATCAGTGTTTCATCTGTCATTCCCAGCCGGTAATCGGCGGTAGCTCTCCAGCGCACAATCCGGCGGAGAAGATCGCCCATCGTTTGGGCGGGACCAACACGGTGCCTCCGTTTGAGTTGGCGGATGGAGCGATGCGCGAGGTTCGATTCAAGTTCAACCAGGATGGCAGCCGCGATGGTGGGGTGCACAGTTTATTTACGCTCCAAGGGCGTTCGGATGCTCCCGGCTGTACGATGGCGCAGCCTGATTTTGCGGGTGCAGTGGACAGCAACAATATTGCGTTCCGGATTCCGCTGCAGTTGTTTGGGCTGGGATTGATTGAGGGCATTCAGGACTCGGCGATCCGCGCGAACATGAATGCGAACCTGGATCTCAAAGAGGATCTGGGAATTTCCGGACACCCCAATATGGTTCCCAACAATGGAACTATCAGCCGGTTTGGGTGGAAGGCGCAGAACGCGTCGCTGACCATTTTTGCGGGCGAAGCTTACAACGTGGAAATGGGCATCAGCAACGATGCGTTTCCGATCGGCAGGAGCGAGGAGCCGTCGTGCAGCAGCGTGTATGAGCCGTTCGATGTGCCGCGCACCGAGCCGGAGCTCTACAACAATCCGTTGAAGATCATGCCGGCGTGGCTGATGTTTGCGGAGTTCATGCGCTTTGTAGATGCGCCGAAGCCGGCGCCGATGACGGCGAGCGCGCAACATGGCAAGGATCTGTTTGCGAAGGTGGGATGCGTGCTTTGCCATACGCAGTCATTCAAGACGCCGGGCACGGCAAATCCGGCAGGCCAGTCTGAAGAGATCGGGCCGCATACCGTTGCGCTGCGCGGGCGGAGCGTAAATCTCTTTTCCGATCTGCTGGTGCACCACATGGGGGCAACTCTGGCCGACAACATCGCGCAGGGAGGCGCGGGCCCGGATGAGTTCCGCACGACGCCGCTGTGGGGCGTGGGGCAGCGCTTGTTCTTCCTGCATGACGGGCGCACCAGCGATTTGAACGTTGCGATACAGGATCACTTTTCGCAACGCGGTTCCGATGGCGGCGACAATCCGGCGAAGGATGCGAGGTCGCGCACTTACGGTCCGTCTGAGGCGAATGCGGTGGTGCAGCGCTTCAACAGATTGCCAGAGATGGACAAGCAGTCGGTCCTGGATTTTCTGCGCTCGCTCTAACGTAAAACGGAATGGGCTTCCGTCGAAGGAGGCCCATTCGGAGATCGCACATGTTGAAGGCACTCTGTCTTGCGGCCTTGGTTATGTTGACTGTGCCGGTGGCGCGGGCGTTGGCGAACGACCCGTTTGTGGGTAAATGGAAACTCGATGTGCGGCAATCGCGTTACCCTGCGCGCGCTTGCCCGAAGACCATGGAGATTGAGATGAGACCGTCGGAGGGCGGCGTCTGGTATCACTCCGATGCGAGGTATGGGAATGGCGGGGAGATCCACGCGCAATACACGGCGGGCTACGACGGGAAAGAGGTGCTAGTGTCGGGGACGCGCGGGCTATTGCTGCCGGTGAGACTGAATCGGGTGAGTGCGCATGTGGTTGTTGCGACCTACTCGCGAGGGATGCAGGTGGTGGCGACGAGCAAACGCGTGGTTTCACCGGACGGCAGGAGGATGACGATTACTACGACGTCAGTGGATGCGTCGGGGAAAAGGTCGGTCACGCTGGGCATGTACCGGAAGGAGTAACCGAGGGTCAGATCTTCAAAATATACGCCGGCCAACTCAATCTCGAGCTGGCCGGCGCGTACAGCAAAACGGGTCGTTAGGTTTTAGAAGTCCAGGCGTAGGCCGAACTGCATTCTTCGGAAGGTGTGCGCCCCCAGCGTGCTCGCATAAAATCCAAACCCGCCGTAGGTGAGAGCATTTCCAAAGGTTCCGTTGTAGTAGGATCCCGCGTCGAAACGCGCGCTGTTGGTCACGTTGTAGACCTCCCAGGCAAACTTCAACCGCGCCTTCTCGGCCAGGCTCCAACTCTTCGCTAGCGAAGAATCAACGTCGAAGACGCCGTCGGAACGGAACTTATTCCGCTCTCCGGCTTCTCCGGGGTATGGCAGGCGCATGGGACTGCCCTTGCTTACCCCGCTCTGCACCGCCTGATCGTCCGCAAAAATCTGGTACGAGCCGTTTTCCATGTGCTTATGTGTTTTCACATTTCCGGTGACCACCGCGTCCGCTTGTATCTCCCAGCTCGTTGTCCATCCCGGCTCAATCACAGAGAACGGAAGACCGCTTGACCACCGGCCCAGGCCTGCCCACTGCCATCCGCCCCAAATCGCATCTCCAAGCTTCCCTGAACTCGCCAGAAGTGCCTTGCCGGTGCCAAATGGCAGCGCATACACCCAGTCGCCGGAGATAAGGTGCTTGGTATCGAAATCGGAGGTCCCGCGGCTTAGCCTCGGGTTCCACACGTTCTGAATTCCTCCGTATGAAGTGCTCGTGCGCTCGGTATCCGACCCCATATCGATCGAGTGCGAAAGCGTGTAGGTAAGGTCGAGAGTGAGCCCATGCTGCGAAGGATGACGGAGCGTAAACTGCCCCGCGTTGTAGTAACTGTTCCCCATTGAAGACAAAGCAATGAGTGAACTGAACTGCTGATTCCAGAACTTCGAGCCATCCGGGCATCCATAATCGCAGTTGAAGTCGATGTCGAAGAGCGCCCCTGTTTCGCCGTACGTATACCGTTGGTTCGCCCATTCGTTGTTGTAGATCGCGTCTGTGGCGCTCTCGCCGGGAAAATCCAGGCCCTGCATCTGCGGAAACACATCCTCAAAATACTGAATGGTTGGGATGTGTTGCAGTTTTCCATCGCACTGGAGACAGGAACCTGCCAACTGGTCAGTCGCCTTGGACATCTCAGTCCCCGCCGCAAAATAATCCCCGGCGCCCTTCGGGTCGCTGTAGTCCACTGGCTCCGCAAGATCGAGCTGCTGGAAGAGGTGACGGCCGATTCGTCCCACATAGGCCGAGTCGAGTATGAAGCCTCCGGGGAGTTCGCGCTGGATGGAGAGATTGAATGCGTGAACATAGGGCGTCTTGACGTGGTTGTCGATGCCCCAGTTGATGCCGAACGTCCCATCCGGCACCGTGTAAGGGTAGGTCTGCGTGTCGGGAGATGGTGGAACAGGCAGGTTCGGCAAGTCATTCGGCCCCGTAAAGCGGGGGGCGGTATCGAAATTGACCGTGTTCGCCGGGCTGTGGAACTGGGACGAGAGCCCAAATGAACCAAGGCTGCTGAAACGGCTCGTTAGCGCCTCGCCATAGTGATCGTAATAGATGCCGTATCCGGTTCGAATTGAAGTCTTCGCATCCGGCGAATAGACAATAGCGAGTCGTGGGGCCACGTCACGCTTCTCCTTCGCCCAGAATCCCGGAAGGTGGTTGGCCTTCCCCACCGGTGCGAACGTAAGGTCTTGTTCGAAAACGTCCCCTGTCGACGCTGCCTTTCCGCGGTGAACAAACCACTCATGCATATCCACCGTCGGAGCTATCTCCTGCCCCTTGGTTTCGTACGGAGTCTGCAGAATCGTATGGCGAAGGCCGAAAGTTACCGTGAGATTCTGCCTGACTCTCCACGAATCCTGGAGAAAGTATTCGAATTCGTTGGACTTGAAGCGCCGGGTAACGAACGCACCATCCGGCAGAAGGCTGGCGCTGGTTTTGCTGTTCACAACATAGTTGTTGCTGGCGTCCCGCTCTGCCACATCGCCGATGATCGTAGCGTACATCTGGTCGAACGCTGTCTCGTTTTGGCCAATCGCGGGCAGGCCCAGCGTTGTTGGATCGGGAGTGCCCTTCGAGCTCAGATACGACGGGTTGGTGTTGGCCCCGTTGTACGAGTTGTTGTCATTGCTCGAGTTGCTCTGAATCCCTCGCCAGTTACCGCCCAGCGAAATCGTGTGACTCTTTCGGCTCCAGCTCAGGGTGTCATCGATGGTGTTGAGCGGAATGCTGACGATGTTACTGCGAAGCTGGGAGGTGGGCTGCGTCAGAAATCGCACGATCACGTAATCGCCCTTGCCGATCCCCGCGCTCGCGTAGCCCTGGCGAATGTAGCCATAGCGCAGATCATTGACAATGGTGGCCGTCGGTGTCCACGTGTGCCCGAACGCCAGACCCTTGGTGTTGTCCTCAAATGAACTGGATGCGGGCTGGCCGGGGAGATTCTCCGCACCCACCGCCGTATCTTTCTGCAGGTTGCCGCGGACGAAGATATGGTTCGCCTGGTTCGGATTGAAATCGATCTTACCAATGTTGGTGTTAAGCGTGCTCGGCGCGGGCGAACTGAAACTATATGCCCCGAAGTTGACGTTGTCACCCTGCGAAAGAATCGTGGCTGCGGGCTCCAGTTTGAGATACGTCAGCATTGCGGCGTCCACGCCAGGCGTCGTGCACTGTGTGCAACCCGCGTCTAACTGCGCAATTTGCGCCGACGTCAGCATCTGAATGTTGTTATTGACATCGGTGTAGCCTAGTTGTCCGTTTAGAAATGTTGCGGAAGGCGTAAGCGCGGTTACCGTTTCATTGGTCGCCAGGCGCTGCCCTTCATAGTTGTAAAAGAAGAAGAGCTTGTCCTTGAGGATTGGGCCGCCGACACTGCCACCGAATGTATTCACAATGTACTTGGTCGGCCGGTTAGGCTCGCCCGCTGCCGCTTGCTGATTCTTGATGAACCAGTCATTCGCAACCGTGTTTGAGGGACGATTGTATTCGTACAAAGATCCGTGAAGCTTATTGGTGCCGCTCTTGGTGATGAGAGAAAGCTGGGCGCCAGAAGTACGGCCCGCATCGGCATTTCCATTGGACGTGGTAACCCGGAATTCTTCGGTGGAATCGGGAGTGGAGCGGAGAACGCCATTGAAGGCGTAGCCGTTGACCTGGTCGTTGTCATCCACTCCATCAAGCGTAACGTTGCCTTGGTCGGACCGCGCGCCTGAAACTGCGCCCTGTCTGCTGTCGAGAAACGAGGGTGTCGACTTGTCAATCAGGTTGGCTGTCTCGCCCAGGTAAAGTGCGCCAGGCTGCAGGCTCAGGAGCGAGATCGGATCGCGGCCATCCAGGGGCATCGCTTGAATGGTCTCGTTGCCCACGGAATTTCCGATGGTTGCATCAGACGTATTCAAAGTTTGTGCAACGGCGCTCACGTCGACAGTCACAGTGCTTGCCTGAATGTTCATGCTGAAGTTGATGGTTGCCGGCTGATTTACCAGCAGTTCAGCAATCTTGGATTGCTCGCCAAATCCGCTAGCTGTCACCGTGATCGTGTATTTGGCGGGGGGGATTTGGGGGAAGATGTAACTGCCTGTTGCTTCCGCAACCGCAGTAAACGTCGCTCCATTTGACTTGTCGACAATCGTGACCTTGGCTCCGGCAACAAGGGCGCCGCTTGGGTCTTTAATTGTTCCGCGAAGTGATGTGTTTGCGGCCTGACCGAAGGAAAAGCTAACTGCGGAGAGAATGCATAGAAGCACCCATCCCATGCGGAATCGTGTCACGTCTTGCCTCCAAAGTGTTGCATCGTCAATCGTTCGTGAACACGATCTTACTTTTTCGTAAATGTTCTGGAGGCAGGGTCAAACCATCCCAAGCGCACTTCGTCCCCGAAATTGCGCCGTTTGTCTATTCAAAGTGGGCGTTCATGTCAAATAAGCCACCCTGAATCGGAGGTAGAAGTGTTCGATTGTGGGAGGGGATATTCGCAACCGCGTGTACGACTGTGTGCGGAACAGCAGAGCACTGTCATTCCTATTCTATGGGCCAGTAAGGCTGAGAAGATGATGCGGCCGGCTAACTCGAAGCTGCAAATGCAGTCAAGTTCCGCCGCTTGAAGGGCAGTGGCGCGTTGCCGAAGAGAAAGGTGGCTTGGGTGAGGCCTTCAAAATTGCCAGTGACTGGATCCTTCGCAATTCGGTAGCTGGACTCCTTTAAATATCCCGAGAATTGAAGGGTCCGTATTTCAGTGCCTCGCGAGCGATCTCAGCGTTCCATGCGCCGAGTCAATTGGTCCCAATCGACCGCTGCCGATATGAAGTCAGCAGTCATTCATCACAAATGAGCTTGACCGAGGCAAGTTAGGGCCCTGATTTGCACATTTCCTCTCATTGTGGCGTGCCGTTCATGAGAAACGTCGGGAGATTCCGCACAAGTTTTAGCAAGAAACGGCTTCTCGCGAGTTGTTGATCGAAGCGCCGCACGTCTTCTACGAGAGAAGGCAGAGTGCAAAAGGCACTCTAGCCAACAAAGAGCTGCTCACGGTTCAGGGCCTTTTTCGCAAGTGACTTTCCCTTCGCGTCTTGTCGCTCGGGCCATCGGCCCGACGAGTATCGGGCGTGTGACCTCTGTGCGTGGTTCAAAAAAATCAAATCCGATTCCGGTTCTTCGCCGGAGTCTTGACTGGAGAAAGATCAATGAAACATTCCCTCAAGGTCTTTGCAATTGGAGCCATCGCATTCGCTCTTTGTTTCATGAGGAGCTTGTCAGCACAGGTGGAAACGGGCCAGCTATCCGGCACCGTCATGGATTCTTCCGGCGCGCTGGTATCCGGCGCGAGCGTCAAGGTGAGAAACATCGGAACGAACGCCGAAAGGACGGACTCAACTTCAAGCAGCGGCACTTACAAGGTTACGGGTCTTGAGCCGGCGACTTATGAAGTCACGGTCCAGGCAACAGGTTTTCGGCCGAATACTGCGAAGGTACAAATTACGGTTGGCGGGCATGTGACTTTTGACGCCAACCTTTCAGTCACCGGGACCACCGCGCAGGTTGAAGTGATTGGCGAAGGCGGAACCCAAGTTAACACGCAGACGCAGGAGTTATCGCAGGTTGTGAATGAGCAACAGATAGCCGACCTTCCCAGCCTCACACGCAATCCGTACGATTTCGTGGCAACATTTCGTCAGGAGACGCCTCAACAAGTGGTGACTCGCGATCAAACAACACTTATCAAAACGGTCCATCCTCGACGCGCAGTGTGGGCTTCAGTATCAACGGCCAGAGAGCCAGCGGCACGGAAGTGCTGCTCGACGGCGTGGAAAACATTTCTGTCTTCGCTGACGGAATCGGCGTTTATGTCCCAGTGGATGCGGTGCACGAATTTCGTGTGACCACCAGCAACTTTGAAGCGCAGTATGGTCGCGCATCGGGCGGAGTTGTGAATGTTTCCACGAAGTCCGGCACGAATCAACTTCATGGAGACGTGTGGGAATACAACCGCCTGGCGGCTTTTACCTCAAACACAGAGACAAACGACCAGATCAACTCAAAGTTCATGGCGGATGGCGGTACCGGCGCGCTGCCAGCGCCGAAGGGCCAGTACACTCGGAACCAGTTTGGCTTTGCCGTGGGGGGCCCGGTGAAAAAGGACAAGCTGTTCTTCTTCGGCAGCACGGAATGGACACGCGTGCGCAGCGGGGCGACATTGACCGCGGCGGTGCCGACCGCGGATTTCCTCGCGCTGACTCCGCAGAACGTTCAGGATTTCTTCAACACCTACGGCGGGGGCAAGACGTTCAAATACAACCAGACTTACGTTTCCGGTCCGGCAGGAATTGGTTCATTTGCTGGGGTTCCAGACGGCACGCCAATGTATGGACAGGTTTCGTTTACGGCGCCTTCCAATGCAGGCGGCGGCGTACCCCAGAACACCTATAACATCGTTGGCCGTGCTGACTACGCTCTGGGCGCAAATACCCCGGTGTTCTTCCGCTACGTAAACTACAACGAGGTCGACCAAACGGGCGGTATCTTTGCATCGCCGTATTCGCAATACAATGTCGGCCAGACGTTCCAGGACACCGCTTATCTTTTGAGCGTTTCACATGTATTCAACCCCAGGCTGGTCTCAAGCACCAAGCTGAGCTTCAACCGGCTGAACACGTTTCAGACGTACGACACTAAGTTGCAGAACTCACCTGTGCTTATTACGTCAGTGAACTCTCAGGTTCCCACGACGTCGACCTTCATCCAGTTACCGGGTTTCTTTGATGAGAACCCGGCGGTGGGCGGCTTGCCATTTGGCGGTCCGCAGGACACGGTTCAGTGGAACCAGGATCTGAGCCTGACTAAGGGACGCCATTCGACACAGTATGGTGTTCAGTTGCTCTACATACAAGACAACCAGGCATACGGCGCATTTGCACAGGCTACCGAAACGATGGGGAGCAACGCGGCGAAAGGGATCCAGAATATGATCGCCGGGAATCTGGCCCAGTTTCAGGCCGCGGTAAGCCCGAAGGGAAGCCTGCCCTGTGTCAAGAATCCGTATACTGGGGCACTCACGCAAACGCCGGACTGTTCCATCACGTTACCCGCGACCGCGCCCGCATTTGCGCGCAGTGAGCGATTCCACGACTGGGCGGCCTATGCACAGGATTCATACAGAGCCTCGGCAAGACTCACATTCAACGCGGGTGTTCGCTATGAGTACTACGGCGTGCAGCATAACAATCACCAGAATCTCGATTCGAATTATTACTACGGGACGGGATCGACGTATCAACAGCAGATCCGGAATGGGCAGGTAATGACGGCTCCCAAGAGCCCGATTCATGGACTGTGGAAGCCGCAATACGGAACGGTTTCACCGCGCGTTGGATTTGCGTATGACGTCTTCGGGAATGGCAAGACCGCGATTCGAGGCGGCTACGGTATCAGCTACGAGCGCAACTTTGGGAACGTGACGTTCAATGTGATCCAGAATCCGCCGAACTACGCGGTAGTTGTGCTGACAGGCTCAGCGAACAGTCCGATTCCGGTAACCAGTTCGAACACGGGTCCGCTGGCGGGATCATCGGGCAGCGTGCCTCTGCCGCCGACCAGCCTGCGCAATGTGGACGAGAATATTCGCACGGCGCAGACGCAGTTTTACAGTGCGGCAACAAACACGATGGTCTCGGTGCAATATGCCGGCGCGCGCGGAATCCATCTTTACGACATCAAGAACATCAACGGTCTGGGTAGCGGTAACGTTTTTGGCGGCGATCCGCTTTCCGACGGCAACGGCAACGTGGCTCTGACCCGCTTGAACAACCAGTATTCCAACATCAACAATCGCGGCTCAAACGGCGATTCTTATTACCACGCGATGAATGTCCAGTTCCAGACCACGGATTGGCGTCACTCGGGGCTCAGTTTGGTGGGTAACTACACGCTTGCTCATGCAACCGATGAGTTGAGCACGGCGTTTTCTGAAACGAACAACGCGTTCTTCCTTCTCGGCTACGTGAATCCATTCAACCCGTCACTGGATCGCGGTAGCAGCGATCTGGATATTCGGCACCGGCTGGTAATCGCGCCAATCTACACGGTGCCGTTTTTTGCCAGCAGCCATGGAGTCGTGAAGGAAGGGCTGTCCGGCTGGCAGATCGCCGGCATCTACTCAGTTCGAACCGGAACGCCGTTTCCATATTACGACAGCACCAACAGCGCCCAGGCGGGAGCGGGCTATAACGTTCCTCGTTACACAACGGCCGCGCACATCCCCACGCATGTGTTCAAGTCGACGAACGGTGCGGACGGCGGTGGGCAAAACACCTACAACATCGGCAATCTTCCGGCCGCTGTTTCGTTCAGCAATCCCAACCTGGTAATTCCGGGATTTCCGGATGGCATCTCCGACTGGGGACCGTATCCGTCAGCGATGACGTCCCGCAATGCGTTCCGGGGGCCGGGTGCCTGGAATCTCGACGCCAGCATCACCAAGACGTTTCCGATTCGCGAGCGGCTGAATGTGCAGTTCCGCGCACAGGGTTTCGATGTACTTAACCACCACAATCTATACATTCAAGAGAGCCTTGATGATGTGGCGAACGTGGGCTATGGAGTTTCGGTTCCGATTACCGCATCCAAAGGTGGAATTGGGAACAATGGTGGCGCGAACGACGAGCGGCGGTTCGGGCAGTTCTCGCTGACGGTTAATTTCTAAGCTGAGAAGCCACGGGCAAGTCCATCGAACGGGCTCCTGGGAAAGAAAGCGAGGCGAGTGAGCGATCACTCGCCTCGCTTTTTGTGGGAGGTGGCAGCGCCGATTTCCTGGCGATCATGGTCGTGGCGATCACGCGGGAAAATGTCCTGCCTTCGGCAAGTTGTGCGTCCAGATTTTCGTGGGGTTGAGGGTTAAGGCGTGCAGGGTCAATAAGGTTAGGGGAAACCGGAAAGCGCCGGCTTTTTTGCATGTCAGAACGAAACTAATAGGGAGGGATGGGGTTCACTCCGACATCCCTGCCTCCGCCTCCTCCCGGGCAAGTCAGGTTGCCGGAAAGACGGGCAGGGTGGTTAGAAATATTACCTAGACGACCGCGGACCCGCTCCCACGGGTCCGCGGTTGAAATGAGGCGGAATGAAACCCGGACTTGTGGTTGCATGCGCGCTGGCCGTGCCCCTTTTGACCTTGGTGAATCAAGGACTTCACGCACAAGACGTTTGGCCTCCTGACGACGAAACTCCTCCCCCACAACAGCAGGTTTACCCCCAGCCGGGTTATGGGCAACAGGCGCCGCAGGAAGCGTACGGATCGCCGGGCTATGGGCAATCGAATGGATACCAGCAGCCGGGTTATGGATACGGACAGGGTGAGCAGAGTTTGGGCTCCGCGCCGGCCGGCGCGCAGCCGCTGAATGCCGAGCAACTGGACCAACTTGTGGCGCCGATTGCCCTTTACCCGGATACGCTGGTGGCGCAGATTTTGACGGCGTCGACCTATCCGGCGCAGATTTCGGCCGCTGACCAGTGGATGCGGAGCATGGGAAGTGCGTCGCCAGAGCAGGTGGCGGCGGGAGCGAGCCAGCAGTCGGGGTGGGATCCGAGTGTAAAAGCCCTGACGGCGTTTCCGCAGGTGCTGCAGATGCTGAGCGGCAATCTCCCGTGGACTTCCTCACTGGGCAACGCGTATTACAACCAGCCGCAAGACGTGCTGCAGACTGTGCAGGTGTTGCGCGAGAGGGCGGAGCAGGCTGGCAACCTGCAGACTACGCCGCAACAGCAGGTCGTTAACGATCCGGGATACATTTCGGTGGCGCCGTCGAATCCAGAGGTGGTTTACGTGCCCACTTACAATCCGTGGGCGGTTTACGGCGCGCCGGTTGCGCCCTATCCGGGCTTTTACGGGGGAGATGAACTGGGCGCGGTAATCGGCTCGGGGATAGAGTTCGGGCTGGGAATTGCGATGGACGCGTTTTTGCGGGCACCGTTCGGGTTGATGTCCTGGGGATTTGACTGGCTGGGAGGCGGCATTCTGTTTGATCACCGATGCTATTGGCCGCACGGCGGTTACGGGATGCGTGACTGGGGATTTGCGCACGGCGGTCCGCGGTATGGGGGCTGGTACCAGCACGGCGGCTGGCGCGGCGGCGGCGGGCAGCAGATGGCGCGGTTCGGCGACTACCATCACCAGGGGATTCCGGTTCATCCGGGGCAGGGTGGACAGGGATTCAATCGGGGAGGAGGAAACTTCCCGGTAGCGCGGCCCGGAGGCGGGTCTGGTGTGCTGCGTGGCGGTCAGAACGAAAACATGCGGGCAGGAGGGTTTCCAAGTGCAAGGCCCGGCGGGGGCACCCAGTATGGGCCCGCTGGGGGCGGAATCAATCGGGAAGGTGGATATCCGACGGCCAGGCCGGGCGGTGGACTTGGCGGCCAGAACGGGGCCATTCGAAATGGATACAACGGTGGCCCGCAGCAAGGGTTCAACCGGCTCGGCAATCAGATGGGTGGGAATCGGCCTGGAATGAACGGGGGTGGGTATCCTCGCGGGAGTCCAATGCCGTATTCGGGCGGGTATTCCGGTGCGAATTCCGGCCAACGGCAGGCTTATGGCAGTATGCCGGGCTCCGTTGGACGGCCCCAGC
>Ga0193727_1000785_pt1 | contig 12731 bp, 17 predicted proteins | sample H2c2metaG_FD_143051 | JGI IMG/M metagenome (GOLD analysis project Ga0193727, IMG submission 143051) | Soil microbial communities from a riparian zone of the East river system, Colorado, United States - H2c2 | ecosystem: Environmental > Terrestrial > Soil > Riparian zone | place: USA: East River...
TGATGCAGAAGCTCGAAAGACTGTTCGGATGGAATAGCAAAGCAGCGACGGCTCTTCAGAGAGCGCGACCCCGCAAATGCTCCGTCGCGCGCTAAGCGGCGAGTGTCCAGGATGTGGTCAGGACCTTAGCCAGCATTCCATTGTTCAGCTCGGGCTTACTATTGCTACGCCAGAGACGACTCAGCGGGTGAAGAGTTCATCGAGGCGTACCGCTCTGATTCCTGGGAAAAGGTTACGCAATTTCAGGATTTCGATGGCAGTTGTAATGCTGCGGAGGTATTTGCGATAAGGTGCCCGCACGGAAGGAACTCAACTATCTTGGTTCGCAATCCCGTAGAGTTGTACGATTCGGATCAGGTACTAGAATCATTGGTCGTGGCCGAGCGCTCTTGGCTCGCCCTCAACGACACGATTATTGAAAAGGAATGGGAAGCGTTCCTGTGAACTCGGGACACCTGACCGCGTTGCCGAACTCGGGCGTGCAGCGGAGCGCGCGAGCCGGTGTTCACCGTGATTCGAATGTTACGTCGCGCGCCCGCTGACGCCTGACGTTAGGCTTCTGTCTTGGCCCGGTTATACTCTAGAGATAAGGTTATGAAGATATTATTTACAATCGGTATCGCATTACTGCTGCTATCAGCTTACCCGCTTTACTTAATGGCTATGGAGTTGAAAACAAGTAATGCCGCATATGAGCGTTATGAAGTGAGTCAGCATTCTGGCAAGAATTACCAATACAAAAGCGCTGATTTCTATGGCCACGATATAGAGCTTTCTGATGCACGCCTCGTTGGCCCTGCAAAGGCAGGTGACAACTTGGAAGTCATCGTCTCGACCACTGTAGACGGTAAAGACCACACGTTAGATTCTCCAATTGAGGTTGAAATCTTCAAAGGAACAAAAAGCTATAATGGCTGGATTGCAATACTCACTCTAAAAGACAAGCAACTACAACAAGAGCGGCTCGCCATAATACAACGTGTTGCAGGTCAACATTATCCTGACGATACTCGCTACCGCATTTTGTTTGTTCAACCTGACGGAACGGTAACAGAAGAATGGTTTAGTTATCCAGAGCGAGCGAATCCAATGTACCGCACTGTACTGGCAACGTTCGCTCACCCGGAGCAACTCGGATTTCACTCGCAAGTTTTGATGTACTGGCCAACGATTCTTTACCCGATAATCTATCCTTGGCTATCTGGTCTGGCTGGACTTTTGTTAAGCATCATCGGAGGCATATTCATCCTGCGCGGGAGGCGTGTGCAGATCAACGAAGCCTAACTAAAGCATGCAGCGGAGGCCGCGAAGCAGGTTTCTCATGGTTCCCTAAGTGCTCGGCGCGGCCCCGCTGATGCGAGCCGTTCGGCGCTTAAGCGCGAGATTGGAAGAAAATATGGTGCTTCGCTCAATTGCAATTCTTTCGCTCTGGCTTTCGTCGTTTTCTGCATTCGGCTCAGTTGTCGTCCAGGAGAAGTCGGGGAACGTCGTGGTCCGCGAGCCGAATGTGAACCGTTGTCAGGCAGGCTCACATCAGGTTGCGTTTCTGATGCCAGACGGATGGACTAGCGACAACGATGCCTTAAAAAAGTTTGGTGGCTGCGCCGTGCTCGTGCCCGTCGGGACTACCTTGCAGACAACAAAGAAGGCAATCCTTATTGTGTTTAAGCAACGGGATCCCAGAAATCCCGACTTCTCCAATCTCAAGGCATACGCCAATGCGAACTTGAAAGCGATGAAGGCACGCTTTCGGGACGTGAAGATCGATGAGCGCCAAATCCCAGGACGTGACACAAAGAGCACGGCATATGTCGCATACGAAGTATACGGAAAGGTCGGTCCGTCCCCTTCGTTGTACATGTTTGTCAACGCCAGCGATGGATTTTACACGGTCAGTGTTACAGCACTCACGCAGGATGAACTGAAGTCGCTCGAAATGAACAAGTTCTTTTCGACGTTGGCGATTCTGTAGTTCGGCCGCGTCTACACGGCGTGCAGCGGAGCGCGCGAGCCGGTATTCACCGTGATTCCCGTGTTGTCGCGCGCCCGCCGACGCTGACGTTCGGCTCGCTTAGGTGTGATGTTAGGGAGCTTCGAGATTAAAAATAATGACAAAGCCGTGGGTTCAGTTCGAATCGTGGGAATACGAAGAGGAGATACGTCACTTCGAGATTAGTGCGTCCAATGGTTCCTATGCTGCAAGCCAAGACTTCTATGAATCGCTCACGAGTATCGAGGAGTTTGGTCGCGCGCTGAAGGCGTTCCCCCGCAGCGCAAAGGACGAGGTGCGATTGGAAATCGGAAGCCGGGGGCAAAAATCTGCCTACTGGCTCTTACTACGTGCGTATCTCTACGATGCTACCGGCCACGCAGCCCTTCTTTTCGAAGCCTGTAACAACACCATAGACCCTTGGCGCGAGGAGGCGCGATTCACGATTCGGTGCGAGGTCGCGTCACTGAATCGACTTGGCGCGGCACTGGTGGATTGGGCCAGGAATGGCAGCGGCTGTCTGAGGGAGGAACTTTCACCAGCCGGCATGTAAATCGGATACTTTGCCGAACTCGGGCGTGCAGCGGGGCGCGAGTCGGTGTTCGCCGTGATCCGAAGGTTACGTCGCGCGCCCGCTGACGCCTGGCGTTAACCGACAAACACTGGTGTCCTAAGTTTAATGATGTGGAGAACTCCCTTATGCCAACGCTAGCAAGTATTCTCCTACTCATTGTCACGACAACTAACTCAACTCCCATTTATCCTGGCATAGTATATTCAGACCAGAATTCTCACTTTGTTAATTCATCGGTTTCGCAGCTGCCGCCGGTCGATTCTGATGAGGCACTCAAGAAGGCTTGGCGGACTTTCACCGCAGATGGAAGATATCGGATGGCGACCCTCGATGACATGAAGTTCTCCGACGCGATGAAGCCGAAACTGAGCGGAAGATCGTGGGCCTATGCTAATACGGTAGGATTTCGCGGTGAGCACGCCGTGATTGTCATAGACACATCGCGCAGTGATGATGCGCGTGTGGGGATAATTATCTTCAGGCCTGCTGATAGGATGAAAAAGAGTTACAAGGTTGAATGGCTTTTGAGTGGCTGCGATCTATCCAAGGCTACTATCTCACATGCGAGCAGCCACTTCTTTGTCACACGAACTAAGGAAGATGGAACCGAAGAGAGTTGCGAGGTGATCTGGAACCCTCGACTAAAGAAATACAGATGCAGGATACGATGCAATGCGGCTTCAAGGTCGGTCTAACAAACGATTCGACCGGAGCCGCGCAGTGGAGTTTCATCAGGTTCCACCAGGGTGCGGCGCGCGGCCCGGTCAATCGAAGCGTTAGACAGCTATGCTCGATGCGCTACATTTATGAAGATGAACAAATTCTCAAACACCTCTAGACTTCTTCTATTGAGCGCCACAAATGGATTATTCTCAAGCTCGGTATTAATTGTTTTAGATCGCGTTCATTCCTTTTATACAGAACAAAGATTTCAAGATGAGATGCGGGACGTTGAGCGGATCTATCGGGAAACCGGCACTCACATCCAACTCATAAATTGGCAACCGGTACCCTTCTGGTGGGTGAAGGCTAGTGGCATAAACCTGTTGATGTTCGTCATTGCTGGATTCATCGTACATCGCTTTCTGGCCAAACATTTGAAATCTGTATTCCTCCTTTGGCAAGTCGTCGGTGTCACAGTAATTTTTGAATGGGCACTCACATTCATAACTGTTGAAGGTATACACTCATTAGTGACCCAGAGACCCTTTCAATGGATAAGCCAATCTCCTGCACCGGTCAGGGAGGTTGTGTTTGGATTCATAGTATCCACGATAGCAATTAACATAGTTTATGGGGTTGTTATACAGGTATCAGCAAAGTACTATTCAACGGAAAAAGAAAGCGAATGTACACCTGACAACGCTGTCTAACAAACGATTCGACCGGAGCGCGAAGCGAGTTTGGCCTTGTCGACGAATATAACCTACTCATCGCGGGCAGCGGCAATCCCTATCTGCCAGGCAAGGTCCCCGTGAAGCTCGAACTTCTCGATGAACGCAGGTTCGACAACGGTATGGTTTACGTTCGGTACCGAGCGAAGAGCTGACGATGAGGGTGAGACCGTGCATCTTCGTTCCGGGGCGGCTAACAAAGCGTTGCACTTGACCGGGCCGGCATGACGGTCTTTCAAGACTCAGTTCCTTGCAGCCGGCCCGGCCAGTGAACGCAGTCGTTGGGCGCTCATGTATTCGCTTGACTTGAAGATAGCAATTGGAACCAACCAAGCTGTCAGACGGAAGGAGGACGGAATGCATTATTCTGCTTTGCTATTGTACAAAGCATTGGTGGGAACAAACCAAGATGAGCTCTTGTACGAAGAAAGAGTTCTATTGATTGAAGCGAAGGATGAAAAGGAAGCGCTGGACAAAGCACAGCAAATCGCAAAGGATAACTATGTTGCGTATCACAACGAGTACGGTGATACCGTGACATGGGCTCCCATGCAAGTCGTTGGAATATTCGAAATCATGGATGGCAGTCTGACGAGCGGCACGGAGCTGCACTCTAGGTATTTCGCAAACTTGGAGGACTACGCAAAGCTTGAACCGCGGGTAAGGAAGAAATCGGAAGACGACAAACTCAAGCACTAGAAGGTGTAACCGGAGGATATTCGTCAATACAGAGGAGGCAAGGATGTTTAGAAAGATCGTGCAAATCGCTTTTTGCATCGCGTTGGTCTTTGTAATTGGCTTGAAAAGCAATGTGCATGGAGACAACGCCGCGAGCATCGTTTTAACCGCTTCAGCCGAAACCTGTAATCCCAAAGATAACATGGGAGAGACGGCTGAAAGCTTTATCGGTCGTTGCTGCAAGGGCTCCATTAGGGAAGTGTTTCCGAGTGAGCTCTTGAGCAAGACGATGAACGAAATTCAGTCGGACTGCCGAGTGGCCTCAAGACGGGATTGTGATGATGGTGATGATGAACCTTCCGCCTCAAGTGCCAAGAAGGCTAGAACGGCTTGGAAGCTACTCAACCGAGCAGAGTATAGAAAATAGACCGTGCGCTAACTCCCGACTACTTGAGGAACCCTAGTAGTTACTCAGGGATCGCAAACGGGCCCAACAAATCGTTGGACGCGAGCGGCGGGAGCGCGTTTCTTAACTAGCTCGGTGCGGCGAAGGGTGCTTTGAATCACGCCCGCGTCAACTCAGATGTTCGGCTGCCTGCGCCACAATGTTGAACGAGCGAAACGATCAAGGGATTCAAAGGCACAGACGTGGCATATCATAGTGAGGGCTCAACGCGTTGCCGAAGCCCGCGTCGATACCGCGTGTGGCGTGCTGGCGGGCGAGACTGCTGCAAGCGCATGTCGCGTCTGTGAACGAGACCCGGCAGCGGACGTGGGACGAGCAGAGGCGTGAGGATGACCAGGACAAGAGTAGGGAGTCAGACGGCGATGCAATGCGGAAAATGCAACGCAGCCATGGAAGAGGGGTTCGTGGTCGATTACGCCGCCGGAGGAAATCGGAAGGTCGCCGAGTGGGTCCAAGGCGAACCGAAAGGATCATTCTGGCACGGCGTTGACCTTTCGAGCGCGAGCCAGATTCCGATTGTTACCTACAGATGCGCCGCGTGTGGGTATCTCGAGTTCTATGCTCGAGGCAAAGAGCTTGGACTGATTCCTTAGCAGCAATCAGATTACTTGGGGAGCCCGAAAATTCCCGTCATGAGCTTCCCTTGAGGTCATTTCGACCAAACTAAAGTATAGTTTCCGCCTAAACCAGCGAAATCATTCGAAAGGATGACGACACAACTGATGTCCGCGAGGTACTTTGCCGACGAAGAACGAATGACCTGGAAAAAGCGGTGTAGGTTGACCGCGCGACGGCGCTTGCAGAATTGAGGCGAGTGCCGAACCCGGGCGCAGCGGAGCGCGCGAGTCGGTAGTCGCCATGGTACGAAGGCTCGGTCGCGCGCCCGCTGACGCCTGGCGTTAGGCGTACAAGGCTGTGATATACGAGTTCCTGGCAATTCTGATCGGCGGTATCAAATATCGATGAGCTTTGGGGCAGCCTGAAAGATAAAGCTGAAGTAATGTTCCGCAGGACATCGCCTATCAGATGCGTGAGTTTGGGATAAAGGGCCCAAACGGTTACGCGCTGATTCTTGATGAAGACATTTCAAAGAAATAAATAGGAGCAATCTATGGTACGAATCGTTTTGGGCGTTATTGCCGGATTTTTTGCTTGGGTGATAGTGTGGTTCGGAAGCGAGAAGATTCTCTCGGCAATTTGGCCGGAGGGGTTCGGCGCTCATCAACGCGCGTTCGAAGCGGCCCTTAAAAATGGCGGTCAGTTCACAGCGGACACGACGATGCTTCTCACGCATATTGTCCTCGGTTCAATAGTCTCGGTGATGTCCGGATTTCTGGCCGCGCTGATCGCCGGTGGAAACCAACGCGCGCCGCTAGTCCTCGGCTTTCTGCTGCTGGCCTTTGGTGTACTGAAGGCGGTTCTGTCCTGGCCGTATGTTCCTATTTGGTATCACGTTATCTTTACGGCGATTCTACTTCCAATGGCGATTATGGGCGGTAAACTGATAACCACCACTTAGGAAAAAAGAAATGAGAATCATACTTGCAGGCATCGCGGGCGGTATCGCGATGTTTATCTGGAGCTTTTGTTCCCATACTGTTCTGCCGCTCGGCGAAGTAGGCGTCAGAATGCTGCCGAACGAACCCCGCTGATGGCGGCACTCAGGCCTCCTGACATCTGTTCAAGCGGAGCCGCGCCAACGAGTGCTGCGACTACCACTAACATCTCAGGCACGGCCCGGTTAACATAGCCGTTAGGCGCTGTCGATTGATAGATTGCCATAACCGATAGAAGCTAAATTCAATTTGAAAATACGCAGAACGGAGAAACCATGCTGAACAACGTCAAAGATTTTGGTGCAACCGGTAATGGGACCACGGATGATCGCCTCGCCATTCAGAGCGCAATTAACGACGCGGCCGCGGATGCCACAAAAGCTGGAATCTTCTTTCCGGCAGGCACCTATCGCGTCTCACGCGTTAACGTACCTCGCATTGGGGGATGCTCGCTTGAGCTAAAAGGCGTCAAGGATTTCATGGTGATGGGCGAAGGGCCGAGATCGGTTGTGAAGCTGATCAACGCCCCCAACCCGACCGGTGACTGGCATGTCTTCCTGTTATACAACGATTGCCGGCAAGTCGTTTTCAAGGATCTCGTCCTCGACGGAAACCGCGGCGGACTGGCCCGTGCTAGCGAGCATTCTGCCGGCATCCAGGCTGACGCGGGAACAGTAGATCTCGTGGTTGATCGCTGCATCCTGCGTCATTGCTTTGGTGACGGTTTGCGTATTTTGAGGACTAATAAACCGGAGCGAAAGGCTAAACGGCTACGCATTGAGAATTGTTTGTTCCAGAAGAACAAGCGGTCTGGCATCGCAATCCAGCGCGGGGTTGCACAAATCATCATTGCAAACTGCGTTTTCAATGCCACCGAGTCTGACAACTCTATTGACATCGAGCCATCCGATGATTTCATGCCCACCGATGTGATAATCCAGGGGTGCATCATCAACCACACGAACCCGACAAAAGCCGTGCTCCTGGCCGGCACGAGCCAAAACAAACCGCTAGTTCGTTGCAAGTTCGTTGACAACATTGTCCTGGGCGGCCCCGTCGTCTGCGTAGACGTTAGTCAACTTACCTTCCAAAACAACACAGTAATCGTTTCAAAGCAGATCATTCCGGTTGAGCTTCATCTCGGCGGCGACTCGGTCGTAATTACCGGCAACATAATCATCACCACGAACACGCGCAGCGAGGCGGTTATCGCTCTGAAAGGGAGTGATCTCCCTAAGGAAGAACCTCCTCCTCCTCCTCCCCCTCCTAAACCACACCCGATAAGGCGCGTGCTGGTAGCTAACAATCTCTGTCTTGCCCGTTCCGGCAGCGGGATCACCTTTGAGTCGGGCATTGATGTGGCCATCCAGGGAAACATGATTGTCGCTACCGGCTCATGTCTACGCGGAATTTCCCTCAAGTCCGCTCCAGGCGCCATGGACAATGTGGCAGTGCGAGACAACGACATCATAGGTAGGCGGCCAGCGAAATGGTCGTTCGGCATCTCTATTAGCCCAGCTGCGCCTAAGGCAGCGAATCCCTTTGCCATTGGTTACCTCTCGATCACGGGCAATTCCATTCGGAACGCAGTAACAGGTGTGATCTTCGAAAATGATAACTTTCGCCACACACCTGTGTGTGCCCTCAACCGCATTGCTGACGATGTCGAGTTTCCCATCAAAGGGATCGGGGTATTGCCCACGCAGAGCTTAATCGTCGGCGGCGCCACGAGTAGAGGTGGAACAGGTCCAGGTTCCGGCGCAGGACGTTTCATAGCGGGGCTGGGCTTTCCTAACAAAAGAATCATCGGCAACGTCGGAGACATTTTCCAGTGTCTCGATGGTACAACCGGAAAGACCTTGTGGGTCAAAGAAAAGGGTGACGGCACCAAGACTGGCTGGAAAGAAAAGTAGAGTCGTCTTTCGCGAGCAGGCCGCGCCTAACAACTCATTCAACCGGACGCGCCGATAGCATTTCTTTCATGGTTGAATGGCACGGCGAAGGTTGAATGCTTCATGCGGCGCGCCGGTTAATTCGGCCGTTAGGCGTCGGATGGCGACCATTCGCGTCCGGCTCGATTCGAACGATCAGATGAATAGAGTAAGGAGGATCAGATGAAGAGAGTAACTGGAATTGGTGGCATATTCTTCAGCGCGAAGGATCCGAAGGCACTCTGTGCCTGGTACAAGACTCACCTTGGCATAGACGTACAAGACTGGGGTGGTGCAGCCTTTGATTGGACCGACGCCGACGGCAATCCGACCAAGGGAACTACGGCCTGGTTGATTGATGCAGCTGATGGCAAACACTTCGCTCCAAGCAAGTCGACCTTCATGGTCAACTATCGCGTGGAAGACTTGGCAGCGCTTCTTCAAGCGCTCCGCGATGAAGGCTGCGACGTGCTTGAGAAGACCGATGACTCAGAGTACGGGAAGTTCGGGTGGGTCATGGATCCGGAAGGCAACAAGGTTGAACTTTGGCAACCACCGGCCGGGCAATGACCCTCATGCACGTCGCAGCAAAGTCGACGCCTAACCCTCGCTCAAGCGGAGAAAGTTAGGCGGCTGCCGGGGGTCTGCGTGGTATCGATTGATTGGAGGGCGATATGTCACATGGCAAGATCTGTTACCTCGAAATTCCAGCGATAACGGCGGAAGCATCAGCCGGCTTCTATAGCAGCATTTTTGGCTGGACTGTGAGAAAGCGTGGCGACGGTGAGCTTGCGTTCGACGACACAGGTGGAGTTAGCGGAACATGGGTGAAAGAGAGCGACAGAACTCCAGACGAACAGACACGCATATACATCATGGTGGACGATATTTCGGGCACTCTCAAAAAGATCGAGGCTGCGGGTGGCAGGGTGCTGACGCCACGAACAGACATCGCTCCAGGTTCCGGCGCATTTGCCGTTTTCGCGGATCCGGCGGGCACCGAATTCGGACTATACGAGGAGCCGAAGCGCTAGTCGAAGACCGCCTAACACCACGATGCAGCCGACAATCGGCGCGCATCGATTTCGCTTGATGAAAGTCGAAGCTCGCGCCGCTTGCGGCTGATCGTCAAACCGTTATGTCGCAGGAGTCGCTCGACATTCCGACGGAATGGTCGCTTGACTGGTCTGGGCTTCCGGATCGGCTCACGTGGTATGGATTTTGCGGAGTTCATTGAGGCGGCGATTTCGGCCGAGCCAATGCCCTTGGACCGCGAGCGCCTCGTTTTACTGCGGCGTCGGGCGGCTCATCACGATGGAGGAGTGACATGGATAAGCAAGCAAAGAATACGATTTGCCTTTGGTACGATGGCGACGCCGAGGACGCGGCGCGATTTTATGCCAAGATCTTTCCCGATTCATCCGTTGGCGCGGTGCACCTCGCGCCTGGAGACTTTCCGTCCGGGAAAAAAGGAGATGTGTTGACGGTCGAGTTTACGGTGATGGGAATTCCCTGCCTCGGGCTCAATGGCGGACCCGCGTTCAAGCACAACGAAGCATTCTCGTTTCAGGTCGCAACCGCTGACCAGGCCGAAACCGATCGTTACTGGAACGCAATCGTCGGCAACGGCGGCGAAGAGAGTGCGTGCGGGTGGTGCAAGGACAAATGGGGCTTGTCCTGGCAGATTACGCCGATCGCTCTGACCAAAGCGATAATCGATCCCGATCCCGCCGCCGCCAAGCGCGCGTTCGATGCGATGATGGAGATGAAAAAGATCAACATCGCTGCTATCGAGGCGGCGCGCCGCGGTTGAAGTTGCAATCTTCGGAGCGTGCATCTCGGAAGCGCAGGGGAACGTCAAGGGGGAAATCTACGGTTATTGGTCATGGCGCGCTACAGCACGGCCGCGACATAACCCGCCGATGCAGTGGACGAGCCGGCGGGTAGACTTCTTGTGGTTCGAGAGATGGCGCGACGCCGGCTCGGCCACAGATCGGCCCTACGTTATGCGTACTCGTATAGTAGTGAACAAACCAGAGGAATTACTCTCCGAGCTGGTTGGGCAATACTGCTGGGGCGTTAGCTGGGATAGCCAACTTAATCTCAGTATGCAATTCGGTGAACCGCTGCTGCACGTGCATCAGCACAAGCCTGCAAAGCGGTATGCAGAACCAAAAGGGCGCTGGTGGTTATGGGTATATCTCGCGCATTGGCGGGTTTCATTCCCAGACGGTAGGGCCATCACAGGCACGTCACCGGACGCGAAGCGAGCGCTTGGGCTGTTCCGACTCGAAGGCCAAGCCTTGATTAACGCACAGGTGGACGGCGCAACCGCTCGTACTCGACTAGGGTTTGACTTGGGCGGACTGCTCGAGATCAGGCGCATTTCCGCTCGGGATCCTGAGGAACTCTGGCTTTTGTATCGGCCTCGGCAATATATTCTGACTGCGCGTGGTGACGGAATGTATAGTCATGGACCGGGCACTAAAGACCAACATTGGCTTCCCATCGACCGCGCATAACTCAGGCGTGCAGCGGAGCGCGCGAGCGAGTGTTCACTATGATTCGAGTGTCCGTCGCGCCGCGCCGCTGACGCCCGACGTTCGGCGGCTAAGGTGGGTATTGAAGGATCCCAGTAATGACTCTTCTAATTCTCGGCGTTCTGGCTTTGACTACAAATCCTGAGTGGAAGCGTCTGCAATGTTCGGGCGACGCCGTTAGTGGTCGCTACGTAAACTATGCCGAGGGGTTCTCCGTTGGTATGCCGGTTGGCCTGAAAGGCAAACGCGGACAGGCAGGGGGCCCCGAGCGCGGCGTTAGTATTCCCCTATCGGCCAATTGCCTCGGCGTCATAGTTGTTTACGGGGAACCAAACAGTGCTGAATGGGCTAACACCGCAGTCGCGGTCGCGGAGACGGCGGGATATGCCCTGACAGATAATGGAGTCGTCGCCAGACGGTATAAAACAAGGCTGGGTCGCCTTCCCGCATCTGGTGCCACAATTCGCTATCGAGACTCCTCGGACATCGAAGATCTGGTTATTGCATTCCGGCCTCGAGGCGGACCTATGTACACCGCTCGATTGGCCACGACGAACGTTCGTTATCGCCGGGACCATCGACGGTTCTTGGAAGTGCTTCGCGGCTTTCGACTCGAGCCTTGGCGTTGAGTCGCGCCGCCGAACTTTGGCGTGCAGCGGAGCGCGCGAGCGAGTGTTCACAGTGATCCGAATGTTACGTCGCGCGCCCGCTGACGCCTGGCGTTACGCGCGGCGTCGAGAGCGATCTTGTTTTCGTCGCCTGCAATCAAGAATGAAGAAAACGATCTCATCTCCATTCACCGTGTTCTTTAAGTCGGCGTCATTTTTGCCGCGAAGGGTCAACCAGGTGACGCAGCGTTTGCAATCGGGGTCGTCACAGCGGTTTTTGGCGTCGTTGCTGGCGTGTTGTTCTACCTGCTCGGCCTGATCGTCTCCGCGCAGGCACAGATTCTCAAGGCTGCACTTGACAGCGCTGTGAACAGTTCCCCATTTCTTAGCAATGATCATAGAGCCCAAATAATGTCGTTGCCAAACGCCTGAAGAAAACAGTTGAAATAACAACGGGGAGAAGCACCAAGAACGGGGCGTCGAATGGCGCACAGTTATGGAAACACGCACTAAAACACACATAACTCTGCGCTGGAGCCAAGCCGCAAAAACGCGGCTGGCTCAGCTTCGGGCTCACGCGGCGCTGAGTCAGCCCGACTGAGCGCGGTCACGGCGTGACGTTCGCCACTGGAAGTCGGGTTAGTGCGGCAGGAGGACGCGACGCATGAGCCACGTTCGCATGAACTCGAGTAGCGCCAGAGGCGGGGCGATCCGCATCGCAAGCGTGGGGCACGCTTTGTTTGCTGCGTCCATGATCTGGCTCGGAGCCATGGGCCTCAGCAAAGGCGACTTCGTCCAGGTTTGGCAGCCCGTGCCCAAATGGGTGCCTGCGCGCGAGGTACTGGCGTATCTCTGCGCCCTCATCTCCCTGGCATCCGGTATCGGCCTGCTCTGGCAGCGCACCGCGGCCGTCGCTGCACGCGTGGTCTTCGCGTCGCTCATGGTTTGGCTGCTGGCGCTGAGACTGCCCAACCTCTTCTTCCAGACTCCCGTC
>Ga0193727_1000788_pt1 | contig 12699 bp, 22 predicted proteins | sample H2c2metaG_FD_143051 | JGI IMG/M metagenome (GOLD analysis project Ga0193727, IMG submission 143051) | Soil microbial communities from a riparian zone of the East river system, Colorado, United States - H2c2 | ecosystem: Environmental > Terrestrial > Soil > Riparian zone | place: USA: East River...
CCAACCCCGACACCAGGATGTTCTCCGAATGTTCATAATTGCACTCGAACACGAGGCTATTGGGTAAACCATCCTAATGCTTGGCCGGTAACGCACATGCGTCTTGGAAACGTGGATTACACGAAGGCCGAACTGCTGGACATTCTGAGCCAGCCGGTAAACGGAAACGGTTTGGTGTCACTCGCGCAGCAATTGATCGCGGTGAAGCTGAACATGAACTTCGGAGCGTGCTGCGACTGCATAGATCGAGAGTTCAATCAAGCCGACAGGTTGATTGGCGACCTTATTATTCCGCCAATCGGAACCGGATTCCTCGATCCATCATTAACGAGCGCACTCACAACGGCAATGGATGAATACAACCAAGGCCATAGTTGTGTGCCGCATTGCAGCGATCCGCCAATTATCGGCGCAAACGAAGAACCGCCGCCATTCGGTGCGTGGTCGCCTTCTCCAAGTCCGACACCGTAAGTAACAAACCAAAACAGAAAGCAAAATAAAATGAAAACCATACTGACACTAATACTGGTGCTTTTTAGCACCATCATCACGAACGCGAACGTATTATATGCCTACGGAAAAGTAAACTCCGTAGGAACAAATCCCTTGATCAAGGTAAATGACGCCGTTTACTTCGTGATCTCTTACAATACATCCAACGTTATCACGCAAGCAGACGTAACCGTAGATAGAAGCGAGCTACACATACTGAGACAAAACGAAACCCCAACGTCACACGTAGTTATTGACGAAAATCCGGCAGACGGAACCGTGCAATGGGCTGTCTTGGACAGTGGGATATTTTCTATGGACGTGGCAACTAACACGCCTGGAGGAGTAATTCCATGTATCGACAGTTTTGATTTGGGCCGTTCGTTCCAAATCTTCTTCAACGGCATTATCGCTAATGGCACGATAATCGCCACTCCGAGAACAAGAACTGGAAATTAAAGTTCATACTCAACCTGCATCGTTTCGGCGGTGCAGTCCTGTATGAACCAAGACGAAACACCAGATTTGTTCAGCATCAAGGGAATGGTGCGAGCCAATGATTACAACACGAGCATCGAAGCAGCACAATCAGTTGAGCCAAAAAGGTCGATACTGCAACAGCTTATACTGCAAGCATTCGAGTTATTTGGACCTATGACGGATGATGAACTAGAACGACTGTCATTTTTTAAGATGAAAGGCTACGCCGAAACAACTGTCAGCAAGCGCCGTACGGAACTCTTCCAAAAAGGGCTACTCAAACTCTCCAATCAGGAACGCAGGAGTGTGAATGGTCGCAAGATGAAAGTGTGGGAACTGGCATGAAATTCACAAACGAACTCTCTCTGCCGGAGCCAATCGTCAATGCGATACGTGGCGATGACTATGACAAAGGCGACTGTGATTTCTCGGTGACCGAGTTAATTAAGCCAGTCAGGATTAGGGCGCTTCAAAAGAAGTGGGATGGACATCTGACTGAGGATGTCAGCGACAGGATTTATTCCCTATTCGGCAAAGCCGTTCACAAGGTTCTTGAAACAGCAGCGGACCCAAGGTACTCGATGGTTGAAAAAAAGTATTACGTCGATTTCGATGGAGTTCGAGTCGGAGGTCGTTTCGATCTCATGGATTATGTTCTCGATACGAAAGACAATATTCTGAGTGATTACAAATTCACAAGCCGTTATGTAATAGGAGATGGAGTAAAGCCGGAATGGGAAGCACAAGAAAACATGAATTCCTACCTGTTGCACATGAATTTCGTGACAGTAAAAAAGCTCCAAATCATAGCAATATTTCGTGATTGGTCTAAAATCCAAGCTGAACGCAAAGAAGATTATCCTAAAAAGCAAATCGCCATCCTGCCTGTCAGAATGTGGTCCAAAGATCAAACACGAGAATTCATAATTGAGCGAATAAAAGCACACCAAGCCGGTGAAGAAACCCCTCCGATCTGCACACCGGAAGAACGCTGGCGCAAGCCTGATAAATGGGCGTTGATGCACCCTAATAGAAAAAGAGCAATTAAGTTATATGACACGCAAGAACAAGCCGTTCGAGCGAAGAACAACGATACCGTGTATGTAGAACCGAGACCTGGCGAAGATGTGCGATGCCTGCACTACTGCCCCGTAAACAAGTACTGCTCCTATTATCAGGGGTTGATGCAGGAGAAAATCTAATGGGAGCACCAATTTGGGACGATCTGCTACTGAAACAAAATATGTCACGGCAGAGACGTTACCAGATTCGGCATCACCGTAATGGTCTTTGTATTATTTGCACGGCAGAACGGATTCCTGAGTCTGCACACTATTGCGCCATTCACATGATACAGAGCCGTGAACTAACCAGAGGTCGCACTAAAGCCAAGCGACGACATACCAACGCCAGAAGCTATAGGCTATGAAGCGCACCCCTTTACGGCGGCAGAGCAAGAAACGAAAAGCTGAATCTGTCGTTTATGAAAGAACCAAGAAGGGATTCTTGTTCGAGCATCCTATTTGTATGTTCAATGACTGCGCTAACAGATCAACTCAAATCCATCATGTGTGCGGACGCTACGGCAGGAACTATTTAGCAATCGTAACCTGGATGGCTTTATGCTTAAAATGCCACGCTTTTATCCATGAAAACCCAAACATCGCCAGATCACTTGGATACCTTAAAACATGACAGATTACACGGCTAAACAACTTGAAATCCTAAAAACAATAAGGCTTACAAAAGACCTGTTTCCAGAAACCATTAATCCACAACCTATGAGAGACGTACTACACGAAGAAATCGCAAAGTTAAACGACGCAACAATCAGGCTTCTGAGATGTCGAACCATCGTCCATCCAAAAGAAAAACCAGAGGATATTACGGTAAAAGGACGAACCAATAACGAGCTGGTTGCTTCCTATTGGGACGCAAAGAAAGCCAAATGGCGGGATTATATACGGATGATCGTGGCTGATTGCATGATCGAATCCATGCCGATGTTTCTGAACGGATCGGTCAAACTGATAAAAAGTCACATGGCCCAATTCAGTAGAGTCGATAAAATCGAGAGAAACGACTGCCAGACCGTTACGACTTACAAGGCTTTTGCCGAAGCTTTGCAGCGCAGACCAAAACCAGAGCAAAAACCATGAGCAACGGAGTTAGATATAGCCTGAATTTACAAATTTCAGCAGGGACAGAGGAGGCTCTGACTGAGTTCGCCAGGGAACATTTGATTAGTCAAGGCTACCATGTGGCCGCTCCGAACGATAAATGGGAAAAGCTTGGGGAGTTTATGATACGTGTTGGAATGGCAAATTATGAGAGTGTCCATCGCTCTATCGACCTTTTTCGTCAACGGGGAGGCACAATCGTTGTTGATCGTACTCGGACAGGCCGCGTCATGGGAATCATGTCCAATGTTGAATTCGATAAGTTTGTGAAAAGAAACTGCGTGATCCTGGAGGCGAAAGCTGAAACCAAATGAGCAAAAAAGACCTGAGTACAGAACAGCGAATTGAACAGCTTCAAGGGAAAGAAGCCCTGTTAAAAACCTGGGAACAACTCCCGGCCACTAAACTGATCGACAACCGTGAATATGTTCGGGAACTTCGGAGCCGGACACGACAGGTTCGGAATTACATCTTGAACAGGGCGGACAGACAGGCGGAAATATGAGAGCAAAATACGATCCGGTCACTGTAGCAGAAGCCAGTGAAGAGTACGAACGCGAAAAGCCAAACAATGGACAGCGCATTACCTTGAAGAAAGTCGCAAAACGCTACGGATTAAGCGCGGCAAGCCTTTACAATTTTCGACGTGGACAATTATTTCTCCCAGGCCGCTACTCTGGGTAAACGGCGGGTTTCGTGGATGTTTTCCTGCCGCTTATGGCGGGGCAGTAAGGTTGTGTGTCCTTGCTGTTCCGCCTGCCCTTAAATTCTGGATTGACAAACGAAACTCTGTCAACAATTATGTTGACCAATGAAACCCTTCACTAAGCTATTTTCTTCCATCATCACGTCCTCAATTTGGAACGAAAATGACAAGGTGAGAGTGGTCTGGATAACCATGCTTGCGCTATCGGACGCGAAGGGATTCGTTTGCGCTTCGGTTGGAGGACTCGCTCATGCCGCTCGTGTAAGCAAGGAGGATTGCGAAGTCGCATTGGGATATTTATGTTCACCGGACGATGACAGCAGAAGTGTAGAATTTGAAGGTCGAAGGATTGAATGCGCTGATGGCGGTTTTCTGATACTCAATTATCAGAAATACAGAGAGCTTGGACGACAAATAGATCGAACTGAGTATCTTGCAGAGAAAAAGAGGGAGAGTAGGGCAAGATTAAAGCGTCAACAAATGTCAACAAATGTCCACATTGAATCAACAGGAGTCAACAAAACGTCAACACTCCCCTCTGCTTCTGCTTCTGCTTCTGCTTCTGCTTCTGAAGAAGAGTGGATTAAAGACTTGAGTACAGATAAGGCTTATCAAGGTATAGATGTACCACGCGAATACTCGAAAGCGGTTCGATGGTTTAAAGAACGAAAGCGAAGTTGCACGCGAAGGGCATTCATCAACTGGCTCAATCGGTCTGACAGGTCGATGAATGGAGAGGTCAAGAAACCCGCTCCAATCGGAGATGCCTACAAACCCCTGCCTCCAAAGCGTGAGCCAGCCGAAGAGGAAATTAAGCGAGCCAAACAAATTGCGCGTGATGAGATTCAGAAGCTCTCAGCGCAGTTCCGTCCATCCGAACAATAAAAACGATTCCTAGGCCATGCCTTGCTCGCGCACGGGCCTATTCCTGTTCGAGATTATCTCCACTTTCGGCCAAAAGTACCGAACCTGATTCCTGGAGGATCAATTCAGTCGCCAGAACCGGCTGTGGCGCACAGGTGATAATTCCTCCTCTGAGTTGCTGGACCATGATCCCGGTTCGGGTATGCTGCCCAAAGAATCCTGTTCTACTCTGCCAAGCGATTGTCCCTGTCCTGAGATGTTCCGTTAGTGTCCCCGTGTCACAGGAAACGCCCGATACTGGCACGAACGGACCGTGAGCATGAGAACTGAGCGTGAGCGGAGCCAGCGTGATGCTGGCGTTAGCTATGATCGCCGGAAGAGTCCCGGCGCTACTGGAAAGCAGCACATCATCAAGCGTGACCGACAGGGTTGCTGTAACAGGATGAGTTCCTGAAGCCGAAAGCGTCAGCGCCCCAAGCGTGATACTCGCTGTAGCTCCTACGGTAACGGTTGCGCCCGAGGAAAGAGTACAGGCATCGAGGGTGACGTTGAAATCGGCAACAATCGCTGTCGCCCCGCCTTCGGATTCCAGCGTCAGTGCTCCGAGCGTGACACTCAGATCAGCCGTAACCTGAACTCCAGCCGCACCGGAAACCGTAAGCGCCCCAAGGGTGGTGCTGAGATCAGCCAGAACGGGGTGAGTGACGCCAGAACTAAGTGTAAGAGCACCGAGAGTGATGCTTGCATTAGCAAGATTCTGAACCGATCCATCTGCGGAAAGGGTGACGGGCCCAAGCGTAATGCTTGCAGCGCCTTGAACCAGGACTGCTCCAGTACTTGAGCTTGTCAGAGCGCCAAGCGTAATGTCGAGATCAGCTATGATTTCATTGCTAAATACAATCCCATCCGAAACCAACGTCAGGTCGCCAAGAGTTTTGGTCAGGGTTGCTCCGATTACGACAAGAACATCCGAGCTTGAAGTCAGTGTCCCTAGAGTTTTAGATAAATCGGCCTGAACCAGTACGCCAGTAGTCCCGCTCAAGGTCAGTGCCCCAAGAGTCTTTGAAAGATCGGCCTGTACCGCAACCACTCCCGCAGAAGTTGTAGTCAGAGCACCGAGCGTGATTGAAGCAGTTGCTCCAACCTCGACTGTACCGGCAGCAGTTGAGGTGAGAGTTCCGAGCGTTTTAGAGAAAGTACCAATCGCCGCCATCATCACGGCGTTAGCAGCGTTGAATGAATTCGCCGCTCCGCTTACCCTCCAGGCTGCACCGAAGAGTTTACCGCTTTGTGGAGTCCATACTTGCCGGACCACCCCCGCCGATCCCTGCATGTAAGCTGTGTCCCCAGCGGACCACGTTGTTCCGCCATCTGTGGATTTCGTGTACCAGACAGTCGTTGTGGTCCCCTGCACTTCGGAACCGTCACGCTTTCCATTGTACGCGACATAGATGTTATCCGTGGCCTGATCGACAAAGACAGACGGATTGTAAATGTCGTCTATGTTGGTCGTGATATTGGTCGCAGCCGTGATCCCGGTCAGACTCCCGGAATTGACCGCAGTCACAACCCACGACTGCATATCGCCAGTTGCCGAATCGTACTCAGAACAGGAAACTACGAAAATGGCTCCGTCACTATGTCTGACCGCCCCAGAGAATCCCATCTGACCAGTCTGATCGGTAACATTCTCGACCATCGTCTGCATGGTCGAACTTTCGAGAACCGTTCCGGCGCTCGAATCGTACATCTTCATTGTCAGCGCATCCGCTGACGCATCCTGGTAAATGCCCCAGATGTCGTTGTTGTCTCCCGTTCCTGTTGCTGGGAACAGAAGGCTTTGGTCAATTGTCGCTTCAATCCATGCGGTTGCGCTTCCGCCCAAGTCGCTGCTCCATGTGGCCCCTCCATCCGTAGAGCGCCTGAACCCAGTTTCCACCCCGGCGTCAATATCGTAACAACAATAGAGATACCCGCTTCTGGCCTTCGTCCCGTTAACAAATGAGCCACGACCCGCTACAGCACTGGCTCCAGTAAAAACCGTCTGTTCTGTGCCAAGCGTATCCCCGTTCGTATCCAACGATCTCCAGAACACCTTGTCGTTAGTGGTGTCGAAGTACCAAAGATGAATTAGTGTCCCGGTATCCCCCGGAGTATCCTGATCCCACCAAGCAGAAAAAGCCACATTTGTCGTTGCTGACTGGATGGTAACGCTCGCTCCCCACGTCGCACCACCATCGGTTGTTTTCCTGTAAACGAACGTGGTTGTAGCAGAAAGAAAGAAATGATAACCAATCAGGGGCGTAACGAATTTGATCGCCCCCAGCCCACGCGCTGTTGACACTACCGGCGTTGGGACAATGCTTACATCAGCCATGGCATAATCCGCTCCCTGCGGTTCTTACTGCGAGGATTTGAATGGGCCATCGATAGGCCCTTCTACTTAGGCGTTGCCGTCTGTCAACGTGAAGGTGTTGACCGTGACAACCTGACCGGAAGCGATAGAGGTATTATCCAACGTCATATCGCCGCCGCCGCCTGTGGCTGTGACCGTGCCTTGAATGTGACAGGTCGTAGCCGTTGTCTCGTAAACTCTGAAATGTTGTGCTGTTCCGGTCGCGTCCGCCGATGAATCGCTCCAGGTTCCAAGTTTCGTCTTGGTTCCGCTTGAAGCCGCATTCATCCAGTCGGAGGGCAATGCGATTGTCGCTAAAACCGTGCCGCTATCAGCAGTCCCGCAATCGGCAGGGGCCGCACCTGTGCGAATCTTCAGAATTGCAGAGGTGCTAATCGTGCTCTCAACTGTGTCGAGGCGAGCATTACGAACGGTTACGCTAAGTTGAACGGCCATTTCCCTAATTCAATCTGATTTACGCTTCCGCGTCAACGACTTTCTGAGCCGACAGAGCAACCAATTTGTCATCTGTCATTTTTTTCAAAGCTGTGATTGCTCCCACCTGATCGCTAATGACATCAGGATTGAAATGTCCATCCACTGTGTATTTGCCTTTTGTGTAGTGGTTGCTCATCGACCACAGGTACGGGGAATTGATTTGGTGATTACGGTAACCCCAGCCATTGTACGCCTCCATTTTATAACAGATTCCAGCCACACTCCAATCATCCCAAGCAGTCAGCCGGTCGTACTGGAGTGCGTCGATTGCGCTGATAACCCATGAAAAAGGAGGATCGCCAACCGAAGCCGGGGGCCTGCCTTTTGGCTCGTTCCACGTCCGTCTAGATAAAGAATCGCCGTTGTGCAGATGCGTTCCAAAATCGAAATACGATTCCATTCCGTGAATCAATCCAACCACATACCAGGGAACTTTGGTTGCGGCCTGAACCTCGTCATAATGCGAAGTTCCGCGCATCAGTTTATTAATAAACTCTTCAACGATCCCCTTTCGGTCGGGCCGGACAATACAGGTATCGAATAGTTCGATGTACTCCTGTCGAATTTCAGGACTCATTTTCATACGCTTCCATGCCATCTCAAAAAAGTTTGCCAGTGAGACAGCACTGGCACTGTCGCTTCCCAGCGATTAGCCTGCTGGTGTATTCGCTGCAACTGCCGCTGCGAGCGCGTCCGATTCTGTATCGAGTGCTGTTCCGAGTTCGCTCAATGGAGCGAGTTCTTCTGCTGTTGCGCCGTTCGCAAGCGCAGTATCAATCGCTGCCTGGAGGCGGGCTCCAAAGCCTTCGATTAACGCTTGTGCACTTGTTTCTACAGTGACCGCTTTTGTGACAGCCGCCGTTAATTGGTCGATGGTTGGTGACATAATTTTATGATCCTTTCTATTTTGGTTTATTTTTGTCGATGGAATCCTTCAAAGCGTCCGTTCCCTTGTTTAATTTACCAGATAAATCCCTCACTATTGCATCCTGTCCATCCTGCTGACTGAATTGATCCAGTTTCCTATAGATAATCCCTAGCACAGCAAGGATTAGAGCCGTTTGACTCAACACGAGCCACAGTATGAATTCTTTCGTGGTGCTCATCGCATGGATCGAAGAATCTTGGCTTCGTCATCCATCGCGCCAGCAACCGCAAACAATGAATCAAAGATGGCCGAGTACTCCCTTACTCCACGCGCATGTTTGCGTAAAGCTTTTGCCATTCGCCTGAATGACGAGGCTCGCGCATCATGCTGCTTGTTGTGGCGCTTGACTGCCATCAGGATTTCTTGCTGTTCTTAGTGGCCTGAAACTCAGCATCGTTCCATGAGCCGCCGCCCAACCCTATGTCGAACCCGCCTCCGAACACTTGACCAATCAAGGTTCCGATTGTGCCGTGTGAATCCCAAAACGTAAGCTGACAACCACCCGGACCAACGGCGGCTGCGGCTACTTCAAACCAGCATGATCCGTCGATGTGGGACAATCCCGGAAAATCCCCGGAAAAGTTTGTCCCATATCCTACGTTGGGCGTACCGATTTCGCCAAAGAATCCCTTGAAATGATACGAATGACCGTCATCTGTTTTAATGTCGGCGGTACAAGCTCCAAAAACTGTTCCGCCGAAAGTTACACTTCCAGTTGCGTTCATCTATTTCGTCTCCGGTTTCCACCATTCAGGCGGATTCGATGTCAGGTCTGCAATTTCCTTGTTGAATGCGTCCTCGGTTGCCTGATCCCATTCTTTCGATTGGGATAATGTCGCCTGCATTTTCTGGAGGTACTCCATCACTTCAGGAACGACTGCTCCCAACTTTAATAGAGTGGGCAGGTATTGAATGAATATTGCGATTGCTGATGTCATAATTTGTGCCTTATTTTTGAATTTGATTGACGTAATCTTTTGCTTGATCGGCTGCTTCGCTGATGGTTGCCAGCGCACCACTCAACGCATTAGTATTGTCTGCGCTTCGATTGTGCTTGTAGGCGTTCTTGAGCGTGTTCGCCCTAGTCAGCCAGCCCGGAGCGTTTTGTCGAAGATACTCAGCAAACTCGTGAATCTTCGGTGATACTTTAGCAGCATCAGCCGCGTTTTCGTGCTCCAGTCGCAAGAAAATATCGAATGTGTCCTTGCTTCCTCGCAAGGTTTTTTCGGCATTAACTACGATTGGATCGTGATTTTCTGAGTAGGTTGCGCTGGTTGTTCCTTGGGTGCAAACAGTTAAGATAAATGGACTCATGCCCATCACAAAACAGGCAGAGACCATACAGAACGCGTACGGTAATGGTTGTAATTTTTTCATAGTTTTAACGAAGATAGTGAAGTGCTGCGATTCCGCCAAATAATGAAGCGGCGACAAGAAACGCTAGTCCGGCTGCAATAAGTCTGTTCCAATACGGTGCAGCCATATTGAAACAAGCTATCACAAAACAGACAAACGAGAATACGAGTAATACGAGTCCGAGGTTTTGCATTTTGGTTTTTCTTTCTGTTTATTCCGTATGCCAGCGACCGAATTGTTGCGGGGTTGGCTGCGGGAATGGAAATCTTGGGCCTTCCTTATGTTGGCTCGCTAAGGTTATTGGCGGCTTCGGCAGCGTGGGCCTTGTGGCTAGTAACGCTCCCGCTTTTACTGTCTCAATTGGCAGCGCGTTATTGAATTGCGCCGCGATTTGCTCCATGCCTTTATTGTATTTCCTCATCTCACCAGAGATGGGCACAGTAGGTTTTGACATGCTATGAGTGGCGTGCGGACACCACAGATTTTCTTTACTTGGATTCAGGTCGTGATGATCTGAAGTCACATATATCAGCCCAAAAAGGGCAAACATTGATACGAACGCAAGTGTTACTTTCATTTTTATGTTTCCTTTCTTTATGTGGTTGGTGTCGGTGAAGATGATTGCTGATTTATCGTGACATCAGGCGGCTTGTCGGCTGAAGATGGTGTTGAAATGGTTGTCGTATCCGGTGCTGGCTGACGCATATTTGAAAGTAAAGTTGCCAGAGAGCCAACTGCTCCACTTGTGATTGAGATCATAGCTGCTAACACGGATGGATCGGCATAGTTTTTGTAAAATAAAGTTCCCGATAAAGCGCACACTCCGATAATTCCTAGAGCGGCAATCGAAATCACAATGATATAGAGAATAGGCCGTGGGGTTGAATTCAAGCAGGTCTATGCTTTCAAATTTCGTTAAGCTTGGCAAGGCTTATTTTACTCGGTTTGATTAAGTATCTTTTCGCGGACGACTTCACGCATGGCGAACAGCAGGAATTCCGCCCTGTTGCGCTCATCCTTACCCTGATTCTTGTCACTCGCTTTCTCGTTCAGGAGCCAGATCAGGCGATCCCGGCGCTCCGTGGTCAGATTTGCGGCCTCCAGTTCCTCCAGTAACACATCCAGTTCGCGTGATTCAGGATGTGGATGATGGAGCAATGAAGCCATCTCGGTTTGGAGTATTTGCCAGAAAGGTTTGTATCGCTTCTGTCGCCGCATTGCAACGATCAGTACGATCAGAATGATGAACTGTGCTATCATGAACGAAAACATCAGGACATTGCTGTACCAAATTGGAATCTCAGAAATCGTATTCATCTTGTTGTTTTAGACCACGGCCATTTAAACGGTGTGGGAGTTGGTTTTGGATAGTATTTCTTGATGGTGGTTTTCTTTATCACAATGGGAAGAGTTGGCTTCGGTTTTTCGTGTGGGGGCCGCTGTAATTCTTCCTCACTCAATTTCACTTTTCCAAGCGGCTGCGGTTCCGAAACTCTCGGAACTTCCAGTTGCGGATTCTTTGCTGCCAATGTCTCCCATCTCTGAGTAGTCCTGGAAATGAACTCGAACTGTTCTCTGGCTACCACTTTAGCTTCTGCACGCGCGTCTGCGGTTCCGGCCATAATTGCTTTCCTGTCGATCTTGGCATCCCAATATGCATAAATTACAAAACAGAGATTTATCAATACAAATACGAAAATGAGAGTTGCCATCTTTGCCACGTATCGACGGAATTCGTTAACAGTAAGCTCCTCCGTGTGATGCCGTGGTTTCATTTAGATTTCTCGCGCAGTCTTTCAACTTCTTTGTCCAGTGCCTTGATGCGCTGATCGTAACTGGATAAATCGGGAGCGGATTCCAGTTTGTCCGTAATCTTCTGAACATTATTCGAGATGGCGTGTAGTTCCTTTGTGTTGTCCTCCTTATTTGACTCGTACTTTTCGATTGGAACGAAGTTGGCTTTTATCCAGAAAACTCCGGCCAGAAGTCCGACACGGAACAACCATGTGAAGAGTTCCTTGATGAGTCCATGACTGCCGTCTCCGTTTTGCACGAGCGATCTGAGTACATTCGACATTTCACGGCGGTTCTAACGCCTTTCTTGTCTGATCCAATGTTTCATAATCAGCCAGTTTTGTATAGCGCAAAATACATTATCTTCATATCTATTTTTCCCGAACTTGAAGATGGCTCCCGGCGTAACATGGGTTTTTACAGTATTTGAATGCGGACTTTCCCCGACAATGTTTACCGCTGTCACGAAATATGTGTGCCATCCCTTTTCGACATCGTGGAATATTATGGTGACGACAGGGTGGATCGTTGTGCCGTCGAGTTGATTCACGTGCGCCGGAAGTTGTTCGTAAATGTTGTAGCTTTCAGTATTGGTCGAAGCATTCCATCGTAAAGCAACCGTCGCTTCAATCGTCTCACTCGTTAGAACCAGATTCGTCGGAGCAGCAGGTGTAGCAGTTATCGTCGGTGTTGGTGTTGGAGTCGCTGTTGGCGTTGGAGTTGGGGCTGGTGTTCCGGTAGGCGTTGGTGTAGGAGTAGCCGTTGGAGTTGGTTGTACTGGAGTAGTGGCACTCGCTCTGTTCGAGAAACCGCTAAATCCTGCATCGTTGGAGGCCCTGAGTTGGTAGTAATACCGAGTGGACGCAGCTACACTGGTATCGGCGTAGCTGGTGGTGTTCGCCGCTACGTTAAATGTAGTCGAAGCGGCGAAGTTTGGCTGCAACGACCGGCGAATTCGGAATCCGGTTTCGTCGCTGGAATTATCAATCCAAGTTAAATCTATCTC